>RCUE01000007.1_pt1 | contig 299609 bp, 308 predicted proteins | sample 2166111 | NCBI WGS metagenome assembly RCUE01 (sample SAMN09930795, study PRJNA488358) | compost metagenome | feature: garden; material: soil; isolation source: compost soil in phenylacetonitrile-enriched culture | place: Germany: Experimental Botanical Garden Goettingen | collected 2016-01-27 | reverse complement strand
GAACGACCCAGGTTATTTAATCAAGAATGAAACCAGTCATCCGCACTTTCCCACGTTTCCTGCAATATTTCCTCAATAGCTTCTCTGTCCGCTGGAGTTCCGTTGCGTACAGAAAGTCCATCCATACCCGCCATGCGAACGGTTGCCTCGATATCTGGAAAGTCGCGTGTTCAATTCAATGGCCAGTGCCGAGGCTGCGCCGGCGGGCAGCTGTTTTTTCTTGTCTAAACGAACCTCAACAAAAATCCGCATTACCCCTCCTTGCAAACCCAGAACACCCGGTGCTCACCATTATAATCAATGAGTTGCATTTGTCATGTCCCGTACTTCGTAAAATTTCTGAGTCACTGAACCTACTTTTAAGCATCATGAACCCACCCCCGGGTCGGTTCAAAATGGAAAATATATTCCTTTTGTGTCAGATGGTTATCTTCGTGAACCGACTGAACCTACCGAACCCACCACCTTCTGGTTATATATAGGGAGTTTTTCGAGAAAAATAAATCCATAATCAGGTGTTAAATTGCTGGTCAGTAAATATCCATTTGATGTTTTTTTTCATGTTTTCGATAGGCTATTTTGCGAGCATGAGAGTTGTACTCAGATAAGGGAAATATTTTGTGTATAGGTGAGTGTATAACTATGTAAATAGAACTCATTTTAATTTATATATATCATGATGTTAACTTAATTGTTTTAATCTCTGCTCCTCCGCCATAAATTATGACCCCGTGCTCTCTGAGCGCGGGGTTTTTTATTGGGTTTGAAAAATGGCAATCGCCGCCGTGGACCCATAAAAAAACCGCCCCGGCTGGGACGGTTTGTCTGGCAAAGCAACCGCTAACGCACCAAATGCAGGAAGTGCAGGTGCTTCTCGTACTGGTCGAGAATATCGTGAATGATCTGTTCTTGCGTCCAGCCCATCACATCGTAATCCTGGCCCCCTTCCTTCAGATGAACCTCACCGCGATAGTATTTATGTTCCTCGTCGCGTTCCTCATCTTTCAACCCCGCCAGAGCAAAGGCCGGTTGAATGTAAGCGCGCAGACGAACTTCATAGACAAAGTTCAGATCTTCCCCTAAATCGACTTCGAAACGGATGCGATCGTCTTGCGAATCGTCAATCGAGGAGGTGGTATTTTGCTTGGCCAGTTCGGCTTCCACCAGCGCCATCGCCGGTTGAACCACTTCACCGACAAAGCGTTTTACCTGAGAACGTTTCGGGAAATAGGCAATATTACGCAAACGCCGCTGCCATGAGATCGGGTTGCGCGCGGCGGTCGGCGCAATCGTGGTCATCATCTGGCTGTCGCGTTTGTAGGCGTCGATACGTAAGGCTTTTAACAACCCGTAGATTGAGACCAGCAGGATCATCGAAAACGGCAGGGCGCTGGCGATAGTCACGGTTTGCAATGCGCTTAAACCGCCGGCAATCAACAACGCAATCGCCACCAGACCCATCAGGGAAGCCCAAAAGATCCGCTGCCATATGGGGGTTTGATCCGAACCGCCCGAAGCCAGCGTATCAACCACCATCGCCCCAGAGTCTGCCGACGTGACGAAGAACACCACGACCATCGCCATGGCGATAAACGACAGAATATTAGAGAACGGGAAGTGCTCCAGGAAGTTGAACAACGCCAGGGCTACGTCGTTTTGCACCGTATTGGCCAGATCGCGTGCCCCTTCGTTCATGATCAAATTAATGGCGCTGTTGCCGAAAACGGTCATCCACAGCAGCGTAAAGCCCGCCGGAACGAACAACACGCCGGTAACGAATTCACGGATGGTACGTCCGCGTGAAACGCGGGCGATAAACATGCCGACGAACGGCGACCAGGATAGCCACCAGCCCCAATACAGCAGTGTCCAGCCCCCCAGCCAGTTGCTGGACTTCGGCTCGTAGGCATACAGGTTAAAGGTTTTATTGACGATATCGGAAAGATAGCCGCCGGTATTTTCAACAAAGGATTTCAGCAACAGCACGGTCGGGCCGAGCGTACCCACCAGGACCAGCAGCAGCACCGCCAGACCGAGGTTCAGTTCGGACAGAATGCGGATGCCCTTATCCAACCCGGAAACCACCGACAGCGTTGCCAGCCCGGTGATCACCACGATCAGCACCACCTGCACCGTTGCATTGATCGGCAAGCCGAACAGGTGATTAAGCCCGGCGTTAACCTGCAACACGCCGTAGCCCAGGGAAGTCGCGACGCCGAACACGGTACCTATTACCGCAAAAATATCGACTGCGTGGCCAATCGGCCCGTATATGCGATCGCCGATGATGGGATAAAGCGCGGAACGCAGCGTCAAGGGCAGGCCATGACGGTAGCTGAAGAACGCCAGGATCAGCGCCACGATGGCATAAATCGCCCAGGCATGCAGGCCCCAGTGGAAGAAGGTTAGGCGCATGGCCTGTTTAGCCGCTTCCACTGTTTCCGGTGTCCCGGTCGGGGGAGAAAGGTAGTGCATCACCGGTTCGGCAACGCCAAAGAACATCAGACCAATGCCCATACCGGCAGAAAACAGCATGGCAAACCAGGAAACATAGCTGAAGTCTGGCTGGGCGTGATCCGGCCCGAGCTTGATATTGCCGTAACGCGATAAACCCAGATAGGTCACGCTCAGCAGGATCAGGGCGACCGCCAGAATGTAAAACCAGCTGGCGTTAGTGAAAATACCCTGTTGCAGCGCCTTGAACTTACGATCGGCTAACTCAGGATAGAAGGCGGCAAAGGCCACCAGGACGATGATTAAAGCGGCAGATATAAAAAATACCGGAGGATTGATATGGCTACGACGTGCCACAATTTCAGTGTCGTTTTGGCTCATAGAATACCTTCTTGCTAGTCCGTTAGGGAATGGGATAGTCCGTTAAAACAACTCCATAAAAAGAGGGGCAAACAGGCTGCCCAAGAAATTAAACTCCGCGAGTATATAGAAAAATCGGGGAAATTTACATTTTTATGGTCAAAAAGGCTGTTTTAAGTGGTTTGGTTAGACGTTTTAGCTATATAAAAACATTGCGATGAGAAAGGGTAATTCACTCTTTTTGCAGGGAAAAACCGGTGCAGAGGATCTTGCATGGCTTTCACTATGACAAAATGCGGGCAAAAACAGGATCAGGCTGCGGGCAGGGTTTCTGAGGCAGTTCAAGGGGGTTTTAGCGGCAGGTAGAGCAGATCATGATAGAAATCCCTATAACAGTGGCCTGAACCCGGAGGGATCTGCCGTTTACTATTGATCCGATCAAGCCAAGGGTTAAAATAGATCCATTCGCTCGCGTTTAACGTTTTCATGGAGATAAAGATGAGCTGGTATCAAATAGCGTTATGGACCATGATCTTTCTGAAGTCCGGTGCCTTTCTGGTGTTCGTTTGGTGGTGGATGTTCAAACGCGCAACCAAGCCTTATGTCCGCCCGCAGGATGTTGTGATTGACGAAACGCCGGATGATGACAATCTGACCATGGAAGAAGTGATGAAGAAACACGGTATTACCCGTGTGGAAAATCAAACGCAATAACCCCCGTTCTTTTCAGATTCGGTCTGCGAACTATCCCTGTGGAAATGCGGCAATGCCTGCAAGCCGGGGATAGCTCCCCAGCCTGCAGCCATCAATTCAGCGCCGTTTTCTCCCCAACAGCCATGCCATTAAGATCAACGCCACCACCGCAATGCTGATTGCCGGGGCCATATAAGGCTGCAGCATCGCCAGCAGTGGCACCGGGCCACCCAGGCGCAATACGGTCACGTCCGCAGCGCTGACCTTCACTGCGGGATTGCCGTACTGCTGCAGCACATAATTGCTGATAGCGGCGATCTGCTGGTCGTTCAACGGATTGACGTACGACAGCGGGCCAAAGTTCGGCATCAGCACGTGCTGATCGCCCACCTTTCGCTCGACCCCGAACAGTATGGCCGAGATCAGGTTGGCCGGATTGCTTGAACCGGTGGCGGTATTATTGAACAGCGAAGGATAAGCCTGGTTTTTGCTGCCGCTGCCGTCCGGTTGGTGGCAACTGGCGCAGTTGCCGCTGAATAACGCTGCGCCGTCGGTAACGGTGTTGTTGGCATTGGCAGGCTGCAACCCGCGCAGCTGAGGCTCAACGTTCAACGGCTTGCCGTAACTGTCGGCCGACTGGCTATCTTTCGTATCTCTGATCGGCGTGGTGCTTTTCAGGTAAACGGCAATAGCCGCCAGATCGTCATCGGAAAAATATTGCAGGCTGTTTTCGATGGCTTCCGCCATGCCACCGGCGGCCTGGTTTTTGCCGACCACCCGACCGGTTTTCAGGTACTGCACCAGTTGCTGGTTGCTCCAGCCGCCGATACCACTGATCGGGTCTGACGTGATATTGGGAGCGTACCAACTGCCGACCATGCCACCCGCAAGAGCCTGACTGCTGTCTTCAGCCATCAGCAGGTTGCGCGGGGTATGGCAGGTGTCGCAGTGCCCAGGCCCGTTGACCAGATAAGCCCCCCGGTTCCATTGCTCGCTTTTGGCCGCATCGGGTGCAAATCGGCCGTCTTTGAGAAACAGCAGATTCCAGGCGGCCATGCTAAAGCGCAGGTTGAACGGGAAGGGCAGGTCGGTCAGCGTATTTTTCTGATCGACCGGCTTCACGCCGTGCATAAAGTAGGCATACAGCGCCTTGATGTCCGCATCGCTCAACCTGGTATAAGAGGTATAGGGCATGGCGGGATAGAGGTGGGTGCCATCGGCACGGATCCCGTCCCTGACGGCACGAGCAAACTGCTCTTCGCTATAACTGCCAATGCCCTCCGCGTTTGATGGGGTGATGTTGGTTGCGTAAATCACGCCCATGGGGGAACTGATACCATATCCGCCGGCAAAGGGGGTACCGCCTTCGGGGTTGGTATGGCAGGCCTGGCAGTCCGAGGAGATAGCAATCTGCTCGCCTTTTTTAATCAACGCCGCACCGCTTAACTCTCCGTTATCCGCCGCCTGCACGGCGCTGCCGCCGAGCAACAGCAGGGATAATAGCGTCAATTTCGCCTGTTTTTTCATGGTTTCACCGCCAGTGCCCGCGCAATGTCATCGGCGGCCTTGATGCCCAGAGCTGCCATGGTCAAGGTGCTGTTCACCACGCTGGCGGAAGGAATTGCGCCGCCGCCCGGCAACCAAAGGTTGGCATGGTCATGGGTGCGGCAGTTGCCATCGACCACCGAGTCTGCTGGGTTATCGCCCATGATGGTGCCGCCCATGATGTGGTTATTGGCATTCAGGCTGGTGGTGATGTTGAACTCTTCGGCGTCGAACAGTTGGCCGATATGTTCCAATTGCTTATGTGCGGCCTCTGCGCCTTTACGCACGTATTCGCCGACATCGTAGTGGATGTCCGGGCAAGGTAAACCGTGGGCATCCTTGCGGGTTTTACTCAGCGTCAGGCGGTTATTGGGGTCTGGTAACGGTTCCAGGCTGATGGATAAATCGACGCCGTAGGCGGCGCGACGGCGTATTTCGGCATCCAATTCTTTACCGACCAAGCCTTGTTCCAGCGCCTTCTGGGTGGCAGGCACGACCCGGTTGATGTTGTTGAGGATCATCTTATTGGCCGAGTAGTCTTTGCGGAACTCACCGTCACGTGGGCCGACCAGGCAGCTGCTTTGCGCCGGGCCACGCCCGAGCCACAGCGGCTCTTTCGCCAGGAAGGTACAGTGAAAACCGGAGTGATCCATCATGTTGCGACCGACCTGGTCGGAAGCGTTGGCGATGCCGTTCGGGTTGCGATCGTTGGCCGCCATCAGCAACAGGCGCGGCGTTTCTATGCCGTTACAGGCCAACGCGAAAGCCTTGGCCGTGGCCTGGTGAGACTGCTTTTTGTTGTCAAGCCAGTGCACCGCAGTGACCCGATTTTGTTCATCGGTATCTATCTTGTAGACCACCGCTTCCGCCAGCACCACCGCACCTTTCATTTCAGCACGTTCAACATGATGAATGCCGTTGTACATGGCGCCGATGGGGCAAATGGGCTGGCAGTTGTTGTTGCCGCAGCAGGTTGGACGGCCCTTCCACGGGTGGGTACTGCGCCCCTGTGGGATCGGGACTGAACGGTAGCCGTGCGGGTTAACCACTTCGGCAAAACGAATATCGCCATGCGCCCAGGGCACCATATCCATCGGGTAGGGTTTGCTGCGTTCAACCGGCGACTGCTGCTGCGGATCGTTAGGGCCCGCCACGCCAATTTCCTCTTCGGCCCGGCAATAGTACGGCTCAAGTTCATCATAGGAAATCGGCCAGTCGCGGCCAACGCCGTACAGGGTTTTCATTTGAAAATCGCTGGGCAGGTGGCGCCAGCAGGACGCGGCCCAGTGCCAGGTGGTGCCGCCGACGGTACGCAGATACCCTTGCTTGAAGCTGCCTGCGCTCGGGCCGCTCAGGGCGACATAGTTGTTTTCAGGAAAATAGAGCGGAGCGGTGGCAAACTCGGATTGCGGGTACAACCCTTGATAATCGGAGCCGGCGCGGTTATCAAAAGGCATATTGCGCCAGTTTTCTACGGCTTGGGCGCGTTCAATACGCAGGCCTGCTTCCAGCACCAGCACAGAATAACCCTGGCTGACTAATTGATCGGCCATCATGCCGCCCACAATGCCGGAGCCCACGATCACGATATCGGCCGAGGCGTTGCCATCGGCAGTAAATTCAGGTTTTTTCATCAGAAGACTCTCAGATCACAGGGAAGCGTTGACCGCTGGAGGGGGAGCGGTCCACCACAACGGGCCATTGCCGCAGTAGGTGGGAACGATCAGTGCGTCGCTGGCGGGGCGGTACATCAACGCGTCTTTATAGGCAATCAGCTCAGCCGTTTGGCCGTGGCCGACGGTGCCGGTATACCAGGCGGTGATAATGGCGGTCACCAGGGCCTGCAAGCCGGCCTGAATGGCCAGTTGTTGCAGCTGTTTTGCGCTTTGACCCGACTGTAACACCCCACCAAGCTGCTCAACCTGCGTGGCGAACTGATCATTCTGATTATGTAAGGCTGTAAAAATACGCGCCGACATTCCCTGATCGATGTCCTCATGTTCGCTCAATGTCTGGGATATTTTGAAGAAACGAGCAAACTGCAGCGGGTTGGCCGCCGCGGTATGTTGTTCTGCCAGGCTGAGGAACGGGTAACTGAGCAATGACGTTGCCAGCAGGGTTGAGGCCAGCCCCAGCAGCACTTCCCGTCGACTGAAACCGGTTCCATTTTTGGTCGGTAACTCACCATCGTCTGATAACAAATTTTCCATGTGTTTTTCTCACAAAACAGGTGTTATTGCCAAAGCAGGCAAAAGAGAAGGGGTAAAGAGAGATAAAAAATAATCAACAATGGGATAAATGCATTGTTTACGGTTCTGTATCTAATAATTTGGCGGGATATTAACTTGCCGATAACTTTTCGGCAATAAACTTGCTCAAACGCCCTGATAAAAAAGCACAGAAAGAATAAAAAAGACCGGAGGTGTGGCCGCTTGGCGGGAGAGTGAACGGTGCCGTGGCGGGTGTTTAAAGATAATTAATGACGGTAAATAACATTATTTCCGCTATTAGGACGGGTTTAAAATGGGGTATTAATAAGTAATGTTTATATTTAAATCACAGACGCCGTCATTATATTGACCAATAAAAACCCGCCGTAGCGGGTTATTGGTCATTATTTTAGCTCTTGCAACCCATCAGTTCTGGCAGCACGCCCGGTTTGGCTTTCAGCGAAGCCTGTACGTCGTCGGGCAGACCAGCCCAAATAATCAGCCCGGTGCGTTTCTCGATTTCATTCACCGTGACGCGATATTGGCAGAAATCGGCATTTTTCGGGGTGTTTTGGTCAAACAGAAACGCCGCATAGTGGTTCACTTCCGGGCTGTTATTGATAAAGATGACCTTCCAGTAAGCGCTGGGAATGGTGTGCGCTTTCTGGGTGCCCGGCAATTTTCCCATATTGCGTTCGTACAGTGGGCCGGTCACGGTATACACCGAACTGATGTCCGCCCGGTCAATCAGCTTGCGTTCCTGATCTTCCAGCCGTGCCCAGGAGCCCTGGTTAAGATCGGCCATCTGCGGGGTGATATTGGAAAGGTAGTTCAGTGATTCCCAGTCAGAGACGCCCGCCAGTGAGGCCAGCGGCGCTTGATGCCCGCGGTCAACTTTCAGCGCCGCGTTGGCACCGGTGTAATCTGCCGGTACCAATGTATCTGCCGGGTTCAGTGCCGGATCGGTCTTCCAGTTACGGGTTTTCCCGCTGGCCGGCGTGTCTTTGGTGATGTGATAAGCCACCCAGTTGGCGAACTTGGTGGTGCTGTTGTTGTTCAGCGTATAAGCATGGCGGACGATGGACACGTTACTGCTGCCACCGGTGGGGCAACCGACCGCGCAGTTGTCGATAGATTCCAATGCCTCGGCGGAAGCCTGGGCGGTAAACAGGACGGTTACCAGAGCTAACATCTTGTTAAAACGCATATTCATATCCTCAATAAGTTACAATAATACTGTATGTATTTACAGTGTTTGTAACTTATCGCAGTGAAACGAATACAACAATGCAACACATTCACGTTACGAATGTGTCAGCATTGGTACAGCAAGGTGGATTAAAACAGCCTGTAAATGGCGGGCTACAAAGCCTTAAAAACGCCAAAAGGCACGCGAGCACAATATCAGCATGGGGTAGATCTCAAGGCGGCCGAGCAGCATCGCCGCGCACATCAACCATTTCGCCGCATCGCTAAGCGTACCAAACCCCGCGGCAGTTTCGCCGAAGCCCAACCCCATGTTATTGATGCAGGCGGCCACGGTGGCGAAAGAGGTCACCAGATCATAGCCCATCAGGTTCAGCAGCCAGATGAAGAAGCAGCTGAAAAAAACGTACAGAAAGAAAAAGCTCCAGACCGACCGTAACACTCGATCGTGAATCGGCGCGTTGCCGACCTTGATGGTGTAAACGGCATTGGGATGCACCAACTGGTTGATCTCATGCCGGCTTTGTTTGTACATGATCAGAAAACGCAGCGCCTTGATGCCGCCGCAGGTGGAGCCCACGCAGCCACCGAAAAAGCTCGCCGCCAATAACAACATAATGGTGTGAGAGGGCATTTTGGCATAGTCGGCGGTGGCCAAACCGTTATCGGTCATCATCGAACTGGTGAGAAAGAAGCCATGCACGAAGGAGTCCTTGGCGCCGTACATGCCGGAACGATAAAGCTCGAGGCAAACAATCGCCACGATAATCGACAGCACCAGCAGGAAGAAGCGCAGCTCCGGGTTTTTATACAATGGTTTCAGGCTGCGGCGGCCTACGGCAACGAAATACAGGGTGAAGTTTACCGCGGCCAGAATGGAGAAAATACCGCCGACCATTTCGACCGCCGAGCTGTCGTAATAGCCCAGGCTCTCGTTGCGGGTGGAAAATCCCCCGAGCGATACGGTGGAAATCCCATGGCAGAGGGCATCGAACCACGGCATGCCGGCAATGCGGAAAGCCACCGTACAGGCCAGCCCCAGACCGAGATAGATCAGCCACAGGTTTTTCGAGGTATCGGCCAGCCGTGGCGTCAGTCGTTCTTCTTTGAATGGTCCGGGCATTTCCGACTGATAAAGCTTGGCGCCACCGATACCCAGCAGCGGCAGCACGGCCACGGCTAACACAATGACGCCGAGGCCGCCGATAAAGTTGAGCTGGGAACGGTAGTAGAGAAAGGATTTAGGTATGCCCGAGACATCGTTAAGTACCGAAGCGCCGGTGGTGGTGATGCCGGACACGCCTTCGAACATCGCGTCCGTCAGGCTGACGTTCAGCGTGTCATCGAGCCACAGCGGCAGGGCGCTGATCATCGAAAACAGCAGCCAGAACATGACGATAATCAGAAAACCGTCCTGGGTACGCAATTGTACTTTGGCCTGACGGGTGCTGAACCAGCCTAACCCACCGAGCGATCCGGCAATCACCAGGGTATAGAAAAAGGAGAAAACGCTTTTTTCTTTATAGAGCAGCGCCACCAGCAGAGGTGGAATCATTGACAGGCTGTAAAGGAAAACTAAAAAACTGCAAAGATGAATAACTACCAATATCTGCTTATTCTTGACCATAATACTTGCGCCCGAGTTGCCTGACGGCAATGAGTCAATTTATTCTTTAAGCCTGAAAGAATAAGGCAGGCGATATAAAAATAACGTAAAAATTCATATCGCCTGAAAGGGTTGGCACGTTTTTTAATCGCAATGGCGATTATTCCAACAGGGTGTTTACGGTGCGACGCACGTATTGCGTCATTTGCGCCAGATCCTCGGGGGACACCGGCCCACCGCCGGCACGTACCACCTGCTGTTCTATTTGAGCAATTTCCTGCTCGACCTTATTGGCAATCTGTACCTTGACGATCTTATCCACCGACGAGAGCAGCACCTTCAACACCACTTTCAGCGCCACATTCTCGCAGAACGAATCGTAGTGATGAACCGCAGGCGGTGCTGCGGGGGGCTCGGGTGCGCGCGGGGCCATAGCCTTGAAACTGTCTACATTTTCAATAATAAGATCCATGTCTCTTATTAGTTCATCAAAATCTTTAGACACTGACTTATTTCCCTTCGCTATGCGCAAAAACAGAACGCCCGTCATCAGGGCAAAGGCCGGTGATTGGCGGGCAGAACGAATTTCGACCGTGACGTTCAGGTAGTGAATGGCAGGCTGAGCGGCATTTTAACCTTGCCGGGGGTTGGCAACAAGATGGGGCCGAAGGAATCCGCGGCCCCATCGGGCAGGTGATAGCTTAACTTTTCAGCTTGGCGGTGATTTTCGCTACGTGTTCACCCTGGAAGCGGGCAATGGCCAGCTCTTCCGCACTGGGCTGGCGCGAACCGTCGCCACCGGCAATGGTGGTTGCTCCGTAAGGGGTGCCGCCGCGGGTTTGTGAAACGTCAAACAGCTCGGGTGTTCCGTAACCGATAGGCACAATAATGAAACCGTGGTGCGCCAGCGTGGTCCAGGTTGAGCTGATGGTGTGCTCCTGACCACCGCCGGTACCGGTGGAAGAGAATACGCTGCCTACCTTGCCGTACAGGGCGCCGGAAGCCCAGAGCCCGCCGGTTTGATCGAGGAAGGTCCGCATTTGGCCCGCCATGTTGCCAAAGCGGGTTGGGGTACCGAAGATGATGCCGTCGTAATCGGCCAGTTCCTGCGGGCTGGCGATAGGAGCCTGTTGATCTTGCTTGCCGCCGGCTTTGGCAAAGGCTTCTGACGGCATGGTTTCCGGCACGCGTTTTAGGGTGACTTCTACGCCACTGACCTTGCGTGCGCCTTCCGCTACCGCGTTCGCCAGGGTTTCAATATGTCCGTACATTGAGTAATACAGTACCAAAATTTTCGCCATGTTCCGTTCTCCGCTGTGGTGGATGAAAGAGATGCTTCCTAAGCATAGGAGTGAATGCGGAACTTGGCCTTGTGGCCTTATCTCATCCCGGCTATCGCCAGCAGCGCACCGAAAGCAATCAGCAGGCCACCGAATACCCTGTCTATGCCTTTACGCAGGCGCAGCAGTCGCGCATTGATGCTCGGCGCGGAAAACAGCAGCGCAACGGCGCTGAACCACAGGATATGGGCCAGGGCGATAAACAAGCCGTAACCGATTTGCACCGCCAGCGACGTCTGTGGATTAACCACCTGCATAAACAGGCTGACGACAAAAATGGTGGTTTTCGGGTTCAGCGCATTGGTTAAGAAGCCGGTTTTCAGCGCGGCGAAATCGCTGGCGGCGGTGGGGGTCGCACCGGCAGAAACCGTGGCAGCACCGGCATTACGCAGCATGCTGACACCCAGGTAAATCAGGTAGGCAGCGCCAATCATCTTCAACAGGGTGAATAGCCACAGCGATTGCTGGATCACCACGCCGACGCCGATCAGGGTGTAGCTCACGTGGATCAACACCCCGGCGCCAATGCCGCAAGCGGTCACCACGCCGGCACGACGGGAAAGCAACAGGCTGTTGCGCGACACCATGGCGAAATCAGGCCCTGGGCTAATGACGGCAAGTAAAGTGATGGTGACGACAGCGATGAGTTCGGTCATAGTAATCCTGTTGATGAATCAGAAGAGAGTGGCTGATTTATAAAGGGAATAGCCGACGGTGACAAACGATGAAAACTGACGATTTCGGTGAGAAAAACTCACGCAAAATAAGCCGGCCACTGTCATTGGGCGGATTGCGATGCTTTGAAGCGGCGGCCAGGCTGGAAAGTTTCACCCAGGCGGCGAACAGTTTAAACCTGACGCACGGGGCGGTGAGTCGTGCGGTCAGGGCGCTGGAGGATGAGCTGGGTATTGCGTTGTTTGAACGTCGTCATCGGCGGGTGTATCTGACGGCCGCCGGGCGGACGTTGTTTCAGGCGTCGCAGCAGGCATTCGGCATCCTGGAGCAGACTGCGCAACAACTGCGGCAGCAGGCACAGGACGCACCGCTGGTATTGTCCTGTGAGCCGACGCTATTGATGCGTTGGCTGATACCCCGCCTGCCTGCGTTTCAGTTGGCGCACCCGGACATCCATCTGCAGTTGGTCGCGGGCGGCGGGCCATTTTCGTTTCACGACGGCATCAGCGCCGCCCTACGGCGCAACGATTTTGACTGGGGCGATAAGCTGCACAGCCAGTGGCTGTTCAACGAGCAAGTCGGGCCGGTATGCAAGCCAGAAATGCTGCCGCGTTTTATCGCCCTCCACGCCGGTCAGCCGCAGTTGAGCCGCGATGCGGTGCTGTTACATTCGGCCACCCGGCCTGATGCCTGGAGGCATTGGGCTCAGCAGCAGAGTGTGTCGCTGGAAGGCTGTCCAGAGCAGCGTTTCGATCACTTTTACTTCAGTTTGCAGGCGGCAGTGGCGGGGATAGGCGTCGCTATCGGCCCTTGGCAGCAGGTGCGGGATGATGTGGCCGGTGGGCTACTGAGCGCCCCCTTTGGTTTCACGTCGGACGGTAGCGGTTATTGTCTGCTGACGCCGCAAGAAATCAGGCCGGGCAGCGCGCTGGCCCGGCTGGCTGACTGGCTGAAACTCAGTGCAGGCGCTTGAGCTTTTGCTCCAGGCGCTGGCGTTGCCAACGGCTGAAGAAGTCGCGTAACAGCAGGGTGCGCGTCGCGCGCATAATCACCGCGATACTCATGCCGGCCATGGCCCAAAGCGACCACAGATATTGCGGATGAGTAAACCAGTTAATGGCGAACAACAGCACTGGGATAAATGCGAACCTCACCATCATGCGCAGCAGCCTGCCTTCTTCCTCCACCTGTCGGCGAATCGCCTGCTCGGCCTGGCTGCTGTCGCTGTTTTCCTGTTGCGGCGGCTGGTTGAGATCGCCAATCTGTAACTCCAGCGCCGCGGCTATCGCGGTCAGGGTTTCCAGACTGGCCTGCTCGCCATTTTCAAGGCGCTGAACGGTACGGGTGCTGAGCCCGGCAATGCTGGCCAATTGTTCCTGAGACCAGCCTTTTTCCAGCCGTAATTGCCGGATGCGGTAAGTTTGCATTGCACGCTCCAAAAATGAACCTTCATTGAGGCCAAGTGTAGGAGTTGAGGCCGTTGACCGCCACGACAGGCGCATGACATCTGTACGACAGCCAGGTGACAACCCGCTGAGTATGCGGGTTAGAAGGTGACGTTGCGGATAAAGCGCAGCGGAAAATCGGTGCGGTTGGCGTAGGCATAGTGCTGATCGCTGTTGAACACCTGGGTTTGGCCGGCGTCCAGCGTCAGGGTTTGCTGTTCCAGCACCAGCGTCAGGCTGCCGGTAATCACGTAGATTATTTCACTCCAGCCTTCGGCATCCGGCACAGAATCGTAGTGCTCGCCGGGCATCAGCGTCCATTCCCAAAGCTCAACCCGCTGTCGAGCAGGCACGCTGGCGGCAAACAGAGCCTGACTTGCCGGCTGTACGCCTTGCCATGCCAATTCGCCGACCAAATGGCTGCCGCGCGCTTCGGGAGCCTGGATCAGATCGGTGAAGGCGATATTTAATGCCTCGGCCAATTTGTCCAACACCGCCAGGCTGACGTTGCGGTCACCGGCCTCGATGCCGGCCAGCATGCGGCGGCTGACGCCGGATTTTTCCGCCAGCGTCACCTGGCTTAGCCCCGCCTGCTGGCGATAGCCACGCAGGTTGCTGCTCAGGTATTGCAACACCTTGGGCGCTTCATGTTTACCGCTGTTCACCGTATTGCTCATCCCAGGGCTTTACCTCATACTGGCAGGATCTGTGCATTATATTGCACCCAGCAGGAAGGGCAAGCCGGTGTCTGCAGTAAAAAAATCCTCTATTTTCACTTTCATTCCCACGATAAAGCGGCAGGAAGCGGTGCTGATTTTCATCACCATGATCTGGGGCGGAACCTTTCTGGCGGTCCATCTTGCGATGCAGGTCAGCGGGCCGTTCTTCTTCGTGGGTTTGCGCTTCGCTGCGGCTACGCTGGTGCTGACGTTATTCTCCTTGCGCAGCTTACGCGGATTGACCTGGTACGAGCTGAAAGCGGGCGTGTTTATCGGTATCGCCATCATGTTCGGTTACGGCCTGCAAACCGTGGGGCTGCAAACCATCAGCAGCAGTCAGTCGGCGTTCATCACCGCCATGTATGTGCCGATGGTGCCGTTATTGCAGTGGTTGGTGCTCGGACGTTTCCCCGGCGTTATGGCCTGGGTCGGCGTGTTATTGGCCTTCAGTGGCCTGATGCTCTTGGCCGCGCCAAGCAGTACCGATATGGCGCTTAGCATCGGCGAGATCCTGACGTTGATTGGCACGCTGGGCATGGCTGCCGAGATCATTTTGATTGGTGCCTATGCGGGCAAGGTTAACGTTAAGCGGGTGACGGTGGTGCAATTGGCAACGGCCTCGCTGGCGGCGTTTCTGATGATGGTACCGACCGGCGAGTCGGTACCGCCTTACAGCAATTACCTGCTCTACAGCGCAGTCGGTCTGGGGCTGGCCAGCGCCATCATTCAAGTGACGATGAACTGGGCGCAACGAAGCGTTTCCCCGACGCGTGCCACGGTCATTTATGCCGGCGAGCCGGTGTGGGCCGGGCTGGTGGGGCGCATTGCAGGCGAGCGTTTGCCGGGTGTAGCGCTATTGGGTTGCGCGCTGATCGTATTGGGCGTGCTGGTCAGCGAAATGCGTATTCGACGTAAAGCAAAGGCGGCGGCGTTGGTTGAGTAAGGCCCGGCAAGCCGGGCCGCGGTGCTAACGGGTAGCGCTGTCTGCCAGTGGCAAGATTTTACGGTTGCGCAATAGCGCATTGAGGATAATGGCGCCGAAAGTGGCGGTGCCAATGCCCCCCATGGTGAAGTTGCCGAGGGTCAGGGCAAAGTCCCCTGCACCCAACACCAGCGTTACCGCCACCATAATCAGGTTGCCGTTATCCCCCAGATCTACCTTGTTCTGCACCCAGATGCGCGCTCCGGCGACGGCAATCAAGCCGAACACCACGATCGAAGCACCACCCAGCACCGGCCCGGGAATAGTGTGGATCAATGCACCGAACTTGGGTGAAAACCCCAGCACAATCGCTACCGCTGCGGCGGCGACAAACACCAGCGTGGAGTAGATTTTGGTGACCGCCATCACCCCGATATTTTCGGCATAGGTCGTCACTCCGGTGCCCCCGACCGAGCCGGAAAGCATTGTCGCCAACCCGTCGCCGACGAAGGCGCGACCGATATAAGGGTCAAGATCCCGGCCGGTCATGCCCGCCACCGCTTTCACATGTCCGAGGTTTTCCGCCACCAAAATGATCGCTACCGGGGCAATCAGCAGCATGGCATGCAGGTTAAATACCGGTGCGGTGAATTGCGGCAGACCGAACCAAGGGGCCAGGCTCAGTGCGCTGTAATCTACCGGTTTGCCGAGGCCGAAACCGTTGGTCGCCACGACGTAAATCAAATAGGCGGCGATCAGGCCAACCAGGATCAGCAACCGCTGCATCAGCCCGCGGGTAAAAACCGCCACCGAACCGATACACAAGATAGTGACCACCGCCATCCAACTGTCAAAATGGGAGGCTGAAACGCTGCGCACCGCAATGGGCGCCAGGTTGAGGCCGATAGCCATGACCACCGCCCCTGTCACTACCGGCGGCATCAGCCGCTCTATCCAACGGGTGCCAACGCTCATCACCACAAAACCGATCAGCAGATACACCAGCCCGCAGGCGATGATGCCACCGAGCGCCAGGGCAATATTGGGGTTGGCGCCCTGGCCGCTGTAACCGGTCAGGGTGATGACCAGCCCGACAAATGCCGCGCTCGAGCCGAGATAGCTCGGTACCCGACCGCCGACCACCAGAAAAAACAGCAGCGTGCCGATACCAGACATCAGAATGGCCAGATTGGCGTCAAAGCCCATCAGCAAAGGCATCAGCACCGTAGCACCAAACATCGCCACCGCATGCTGCAAACCCATCACCAACGTCTGGGTCACTGGCAGCCGTTCATCGGGCGCAACAACCGCACCGTCCAGATTGCCTTGCTTCATCCGCCATTGGGGAAACCAGGTATTCGCCATCGTCATCTCCAAAATATTGAGGTGCAGGTTAGGGTTACAGATGCGAGCGTTGCGGCTACGCGCCGATCATTGTTTCAACAGCGAGTGATAACGCCGGTCAAAATAGGCCAGGCCGTGGCTGTGGTCATTACGCGCCAACGCCACCGCCTGACAGAACAGAATGTCGTGGGTGCCGACGCTGACAATCTGGCTGATTTGGCAATCGAAAGAAGCCAGTGCGCCGTGCAAAATCGGGGCGCCGGTCACCAGCGTAGACCAGCGAGCGGCGGAGAATCGCATGTCCATCGGCGTTTTGCCGCCGAACAGATTCGACAGCGATTCGTGCTCTGCCGCCAGCGTATTGACGCACAGCGTTTGGTTTTGCTTGAACACCGCATACACCGACGCCGAGCGGTTCAGGCACACCAGCAACGTGGGGGGCGTGTCGGTGACGCTGCATACCGCAGAGGCGGTAAAACCGGCGCGGCCTGCGGGGCCGTCGGTGGTAATGATATTCACCGCCGATCCCAGGCGGGCCATGGCATCGCGGAAGTCTTGTTTTTCTACGTACGCTGGTTGCAGCGGTGCATCGGCAAACCCTGTTTGGCTTTGCATAAGGTGTCTCCGGGCTAGAGGGCGAGGCTGCTGCTGGCGTTCGGCGTTTTCAATAGCCAGTCCAGCAGGGTGCGGTTGAAAGTTTCGCTGTCGGTTACGCTCATCGCGTGGCCGCCGTAGGTCATCTGCGCCAGCTCGCCGTTGGGCAGGCTTTCCGCCAGCTGATGCGAACAGAGATAGGGCACCAGCAGATCGTCGCGAGCGCACAAGGCCAGGGTTGGTGTGGTGATGTCCGCCAGGTGAGGGCGGAAATCGGTATTGATCAACGCATTCAGGCGGCGCAGCAGGTTTTCTGTGCCCTGAAAATGCGCGGTTTGGTGCTGTAACTCTTCACCTAGCAAGGCTTCGTGCTGCGATAGCCAGTCGGCGGGGAACAGAAACAGCGGCTGGGCGCGCACATAGGCTTCAACGCCGCTGTTAAGCAGCAGATCCTGTCGGACGTGGAAGCAGCGCCGGGTCTGGCTGTCCAGCGCCGGCCAGCCGTTGACCACCACCAGTTTTTCCAGCAACTGCGGCTGGGTGAGCGCCAGTTGCAGGCCAATCATGCCGCCCAGCGCGTGGCCGACGAAATAACAGCGTTCGATACTGAACGAACGCAGGAGTTGCGCTACTTCATCCGCCATATCGGCCATGCTATAGCCGTCCGGTACCACGCCTTTGCTGCGGCCGGTGCCATAGTGATCGTAAATGACCACCCGGAAATGCCGGGTTAGCGCGTCAATCTGCGGTTGCCAGAAGCTACCCGAGCCACCGAGGCCTGCGGACAGCACCAGCGTCGGCGCCAGTGGCGTATCTTTTCCCAAAATCTCAAAGTACATGCTCGATCCTCAATGGCTCAGCGGCCGATATGGGCCACTGTGGCGATTTCAATCAATGCGTCCGGCTTCACCAGCCCGCACTGAATGCAGTAGCGGGCCGGTTTATCGCCGGGAAAATACTCGGCATACACCTGATTGATGGCGGCATAGTTTTGCCAGTCGGTGAGAAAGATCGAGTTAAAGGTCACGTCGTCCATGCTTCCACCGGCGGTTTCGATCACCCTTTTGATGGTCTCCAGCACGTGGCGTGTTTGTGCCGCGGCGTCACCGACGTGGACGACGTTATTGTCTTTATCGAAGGCCAGCGTACCCGAGACATACACCACGCCGTCGGCCAGGGTGCCCGGAACAAAGGGAGCCAGCGGTTTGCCGCTGCCCGGTGGAGTGATCACTGTTTTTGGCATTGTCGCGCTCCTGGTGAAGGTTTTTTTGGGTTTAAACAGGCAACATTCATGCCGTCTGGCTAAGCGGAGCGGCGAGAACGTCACAGAAACTGTCGACGTCCGACACCCAGCCGAAAAAGGTTTCGATGTTGTACAGCGCCGCCTGTTGGGCGAACGCCGGGCCGGCCTGGTGGGTGGCGTCGGCCAGCACAATGCCGAAATACTCGAGGAAAAAGCCGTCGCGCAGCGTGGATTCCACACAAACGTTGGTGGCGATGCCGGTAAACACCAGATGGTGAATGCCGTAAGAGCGCAGCAGGCTGTCGAGCTGGGTGTTGAAAAAGCCGCTGTAGCGCGGTTTCGGCAGCACGATATCGCCAGGCTGTGGTTGCAGTTCATCCACCAGGTCGTAGTCCCAATCGCCTTTGGCCAGCAGCTTGCCCATCAATTCCGGGCGCTGGCGCATGGTTTTCAGCGCGTTGGACTTGTGCCAGTTAGGCGAGCCTTCGCCGCCGGCTTCGACGTACTGATTGTCCCAGCCGTTCTGGAAAAAAATCACCTTAATGCCCGCGGCGCGCGCGGCAGTGATGGCACGCTTGATGTTGGCGATCACCGGGGCGGTGGTCGAAACGTCGAACCCGGCCAGATCCAAATATCCCCCCTGCGAGGCGTAGGCATTTTGCATATCGACCACGATTAATGCGGTTTCCTGCGGCGCAAAGGCGATGGCCTCAGGACGGGCGGGCAGGGTGACCGTCGCTCCGCCTTGCGGTGACTGGCGGCGTACCACCGGTTGGGTTTCAACAATTTTCATCATGCCACCTCACGGCTTGCTGCAGTTTGTGGGCAAACGGCTGCCCGGCTTTTCATCAGGGGTTGAATGCGTTCGCCGAAGTCTTCTACGCCTTGCACGAAGTCGTCGAAAGTCAGCAGCACGCCTTCGGTGCCGGGCACGGTGGCGATTTCATCCATCATGCGCGCCACGTTGGCGTAGGAGCCGACCAGCGTGCCCATGTTGATGTTGACGGCGGAAGTGGGGTCGGCCATTTGGCGCACATTGGTGTCGGCGCCGGATTTAGTGTCTTTGCCGCTCTGCTCGGTGAGCCAGGCCAGGGCTTCGGTATCGGCCCCGGCTTTATAGCTTTCCCATTTGGCGCGGGCAGCCTCGTCGGTTTCATCCGCAATGATCATAAACAGCACGTAGCAGGCCACGCTGCGGCCTTCGGCGTCGGCGGCAGTTTTCAACCGGGCAGCCGTCGGTGCGAAAGCGGTGGGGGTGTTGACGCCTTTGCCGAAGCAGAAGTTGTAGTCGGCGTATTTGGCCGAGAAAGCCATGCCCGCATCGCTTTGACCAGCGCAAATCACCTTGATGTCCGCTTGGGGTTGCGGGCTGACGCGACAGTCGTCCATCTGGAAAAACTCGCCCTTGAAATCGGATTTTCCGGTGCCCCACAGATCGCGCAGCACCCTGACGTATTCCGCCAGATAGTCGTAGCGACGACCAAAGTACTCGTCACCCGGCCACATGCCCATCTGCTCGTACTCCGGTTTCTGCCAGCCGGTCACCACGTTCAGGCCAAAGCGCCCACCGGAAATAGAATCAATGGTGGAAGCCATACGCGCGACGATGGCCGGCGGCATGGTAAGGGTGGCGGCGGTGGCGTAGATCTTGATGCGTGAGGTTACGGCAGCCAGCCCGGCCATCAGGGTGAAGGACTCCAGGTTATGATCCCAGAATTCGGTTTTGCCGCCGAAGCCGCGCAGTTTGATCATCGACAGGGCGAAATCAAAGTTGTAGTGCTCGGCCTTCTGCACGATGGTTTTATTGAGTTCAAACGTTGGTTTGTACTGTGGGGCATTGCTGGAAATCAGCCAGCCGTTGTTGCCGATCGGAATAAATACGCCAATTTTCATTTGAATACCTCGGGTCAGTGAAGGGGACAATCACAGGCTGCTTGCCTGAACCAAAGCAAACCCGATGCCATGTTTTAAAATTGTTTATTTATCAAATTTTTATGGTTTATTTGGCGCCCAGTTATTGAGTGGATGGTCCAAAACAGACCATTTGGTCAAAATTATCTGCACAAAAAACAGGCGCGCATGCTCATTAAAGGTGCAAAAGATCCCCCGGAAGGGGTAGGTAAAAGCGTGGGTTTCATACCAGGGCTTTGCTATGCTGGCCGGAGTCAGATTGTGCCAAGGAGCCGCAGTGAAGCCACAAGCCGTTAAACCGCCCACGCGCCGCTCGCGTGCGGTAGCTGCAAAACGCAGTACCATCATGGATGCGGCGCTGGAGTTCTTCTCGCTGTACGGTATTCACGGCACCAGTCTGGATCAGGTGGCGGAGCGCGCCGACGTTTCCAAAACCAACCTGTTGTACTACTTCCCCTCCAAAGAAGAACTCTACGTAGCGGTGCTGAAAGGCATTCTCGATGTTTGGCTGGCGCCGCTGAAAGCGCTGCGCGCCGATCAGGAGCCGTTGCAGGCCATTCGTGAATATATACGGCTGAAGCTTGAGGTTTCGCGCCATCATCCGCAGGCTTCACGGCTGTTTTGCCTGGAGATGATCCAGGGGGCGCCGTTGCTGAAACAGGAGTTGCAGGGTGGGTTGAAGATGCTGGTGGACGAGAAGTCCGCCATGATTGAGCGTTGGATTGCCGAAGGTCATATTGCGCCGACAGAGCCGCATCACCTGATTTTTATGCTGTGGGCGACCACTCAGCACTACGCCGATTTTTGGGTCCAGATAGAAGCGGTAACCGGTAAGACGTTAGAAGATGAGGCGTTTTTTCAGCAGACGGTAGAGAACGTGCAGAGGGTGATTATCGCCGGAATACGGCCGCGCTAGGCGCCAGGATAGGGGATATTCAGGGGGATAGCGAACTATCCCCCTGTGGTGTTAGGCAGCTTTCTTCTTACGCAGGAATACGTAAGACAGACCCAGGATCACAAACCACAACGGCGTGACGATCAGCGCCTGGCGGGTGTCATCGCGCAGCGTCAGCAGCACCAACACAAACACGAAGAACGCCATACAGACCCAGCACATCAGTTTGCCGGCCGGCATCTTGTAAATCGATTTCTGGTGCAGCGCCGGACGCTTCTTGCGATAAACCAGGTACGAACACAGGATGATGGTCCAGACAAACATGAACAGGATCGCCGAGACGGTGGTCACCAGCGTGAACACGGTCATGACGTTCGGGATCAGGTAAATCAACACCACACCGCCCAGCAGGCAGATACAGGAGAAGGTCAGCCCGTTAGCCGGCACTGCCCGCTTGGACAGATTGGCGAACGACTTGGGCGCATCGCCCTCCTGCGCCAGACCGAACAGCATGCGGCTGGTGGAAAACACCCCGCTGTTGGCGGAAGAGGCGGCGGAGGTCAGCACCACAAAGTTAATCACGCTGGCTGCCGCCGGCAGGCCAATCAGCACGAACAGTTCCACGAACGGGCTCTTGTCGGCAACCACAGAACTCCATGGCGTGACCGACATGATAACGATCAGGGCGAACACGTAGAACATGATGATGCGGATCGGAATGGAGTTGATGGCGCGGGGCAGCACTTTTTCCGGATCTTTGGTTTCAGCCGCGGTGGTACCAACCAGTTCGATACCGACAAAGGCGAACACCGCAATCTGGAAACCGGCGAAGAAACCGCTGATGCCTTTCGGGAACATGCCACCGTCATTCCACAGGTGTGAGAACGACGCGACGGTACCGGTAGGCGACTGGAACTGCATGGCGATCATGACCAGCCCGGCGACGATCAGCCCGACAATGGCAACGATTTTGATCATCGCAAACCAGAACTCCATTTCGCCAAACATCTTCACCGTCGCCAGGTTAAGGCCCAGCAACAACAAGACGCACAGCAACGAGGCGATCCATTGCGACAATCCCGGGAACCAGAACTGGGCATAGGCGGTGATCGCCACCACGTCGGCAATGCCTGTGACCACCCAGCAAAACCAGTAGGTCCAGCCAGTAAAGAAACCGGCCCAGGGGCCGAGCAGGTCGGCAGCGAAATCGCTGAAAGATTTGTATTCCAGATTGGAAAGCAGCAGCTCGCCCATCGCGCGCATCACGAAGAACAGCATAAAGCCGATGATCATGTACACGAAGATGATGGAGGGGCCGGCCAGACTGATGGTTTTGCCGGACCCCATAAACAGACCCGTACCGATGGCGCCACCGATGGCGATCAGTTGAATATGTCGGTTAGTTAGGTTTCGCCGTAGATGATCTTCTGACGCAGGCGCGGCGTCTGTGGCTATTTTAGAGTGATCTACCATCTGATGATGTCCTGTTTTACCTGTCATGAGTGAAATAGCGAGCTCTGAAGTGGCTCTTTTTTATACGATTATCCGGTTGGCCCGGCTTTAGTAAGGTAGTGCAATAACGCCACCTTTGTGCAACATGTTTACAACATTTATGCGAGGGATAAAAGTCGATTGTTCTTTACACCGAGGAGGCAAATCGGACGTCTTGGGGGCGGAAGATTACTCCTCGTCGTAGCAGATTAACAGCCCTGATCTGACTTATCTTGTTGATATAACAGGGTCTTGGAAATATCGCATGAGAAAAACTAATGGGTGTAAGCGTTTGACGTCGAGGGGGCAAGGGAGAATAATTTACGCCGTTGGGTGGTGAGCTCCGTCGGTAGAGCAGTTGACTCTTAAGCTATGGGGCACTGGTTCGAAGCCTGTACGACCTGCCAACAAATCATGCGGTTAGCGAGGATTTTTATTTTTCGGTTTTTCTCAAACGCGCAGATTTGAGACGCACTTCGCAAAATACGTATCAATTTAGCGTGAATGTTCAGTTGAGTGATCTGGCGCAAACTGGGTCCGTCCCCGCCTATTTTTTTCCGCTTCATCCCGTCGATTTCCCGCAAAATTGATAATGGGACTCTTGCTTGAATTAATCCGCTGCCCATGTGTGTCAGTAGTCATAAAAACAGAAATTCTTAGTATAGACACTACCGTTTGTACCAATGATAACCGTAATAATCGTGATGGTAGGACCCTAGTCATAGTACGTATCGATGCTTGGAGGAAGATGACGGCGCCTCATATTTCGGGATGTTGCCCAGGAAGGAACGGAGGAATGGAGGTCGTCCCTGGCCTTTGCGGGATGACCCTACTGCCTGTGGCGAGTACGGCATCCAATGGATACATGGATAGCAAGTCTTAACAAGGAGTCGGCTAGATGATCAAGGTGGTGCCACAATCATTTCCTTTGACGCTCTTGGGCATTTTGCTACCCAGTGGCCGAATAGAGGTACCGGGGAAGCTCTGGGATCTCACCGTATGGAGTAGGAAAAGGGTCTGGTGATTTTCGCGAAGTTTTCATGATGTGTAAAAACTATATGTCTATTCATAATAAAAAAATTTGATAGTGGAATTTTCGATAATTTAATATGTACGAATATATTTTTTAATGTAAAAGGATAATTGTTTTTTTGCTAAATATTTAATTTAAAACTTAACGAATTTCTGATGAGATATTGGTATTGAGGTGAGGGAAAAGGTAATTTACTACAAGAAAATAGGGTAATGAAAATGGCGACATTAGAAATAGTCGTATACCCATCGCCCTCTTGCTAATTACGCGCCCTAACTATGGGCGCGACAAAGGTTGATTTTTTACAAATTCGTTTTTATATCTGTTGCAATCAGATTATGCACATTGCCTTTATTCGGAAGGGTTATTTCCTCCAGGCTATCGATGGCAGTTTGTTTTTTTTCTAAAGTTCCATTTTCAAATTTATTAACTATATTTTTAACGTCGATAAAATCCTTGGCGATATGACTGCAATTAACAGCAATTATACCGATTTCATTAAATTCAGCGTGATTTTTGTTTTCCAGAAAAATAATTGGCTTATGGAAGAGTGGATACTCAACCAAGAATGATATGCCATCAGTTACCATAATATCAGACCATTTGAATGAGTCTATGTAATCATGATTGTAGTCAATGCTAGTATTGTCTAATGAATTCCAAAGAGCAATGAATTCTTCAACCTTGTTTTTTGTCTCTTCTGATTTTGCTTTCATATAGTCAAAAAGCGCGGGATGGGGCCTCAACATAATGTTTATTTTGGGGTTTTCTTCTGCAAATGTTAAAAAGTCAAAATAGTTAACATCGAACGTCCCAAAAGATAGCCATCCATCATCAATACTATGATGTGGGGCCCAAAGAATATTTACTTCTTTATGATTTGTTTTTTCTTTATAGTATTCAATCATTTGTGTGTGAATGAAGTCTAGTTTTGGGTGACCGAAATATCTTGCGTTAATCCCTTTTAGGAGCGAATTTCGGCACAGCTCTTGATACGCATACTCGGTATCACAATAAATTCTCCAACTGTTATTGTGAAGCGCTTGGTTTGATTGAAAATCAAAATCAGTACCTGACGACATGTTTTTTACTATATTTATAGCATAGTAAGGAATATAGCATATTTTTGCGAAATTTATTTTTTCGGCGCTAAATCCATCAGGGATATCATTATCCCATGGTGATTGTCTAAAGATAACGTCGGGGGCTAGCGTCGTTAGTATTGTAGCTATATCTTTGTCATTACTGGTGCTTACTCTCATGTGGTTAACGCCAATTTTCGCTAACGAATTACTTGTTTCGGTTTCTCCGGTATAGCCATCTACCCCAGGAAATGAACGAGGAATGCTGGCTATTATCACATTTAGATCTGGATCAGCAGACAAGGCATAGTATATGTTCGCTACAGAATACCATGTATTCATGTTGTGAATTAAAAATAAAACAGTTGGCGTTTTATTTCTATGATTTTGTTTTTTTGATATTATATTTAAAGTTTTATTAATGTGTAGTATTTTTTTGTTGATGTTATCTTTCATTTCAAGTAATGAATGATTATTCTCTGGGATCGCGCTTTCTAGTTTTTCTGATAACCCAATTAATAATTCATTTGTTTTGTTTAAGTTATCTGCGGTGTTTTTTGACTCATTACTTGAATTTTTTGCTTCATCAAGCAACTGTGAAAGCAGTTCTCTGTTTTTTTTGTTTTCGCTAAGTATATCATTTTTTAAAGTGTGAATTTTCTCATCTAAATCCACTATCATATCGTTGCTGTGATGGAGAGCCGCGTCAAACCTTTTAAAAAAAGGAGCCAGTAGATAGGTCGCTATTTTATTCATTATTCATCCTTTCCATAATATCACTATCCAAAAGCTTGCAAAATTAGCATAAATTCAGCAATAAAAATACGGAAAAAATGTAAATGTAAGCGTAAATATTAATGCATGTCCATAATCAATTATTAGTTTTAAAATATATCGTAGAAATATCTTCCTTATCTGCGGATGAGCCCGCTGATAACTTAGGTGCGTCTCTTTTTAGCTTGGGCAGTGGAATACAAAGTGAGCCAATGACGTGGCATAAAGCAGCTTGTCGGCAGACAGTTCAGCATTACAGCAGATGCTGTATTCATGATTACCTCGTGAAGGTGAGGGGGTGAGCATTAGCATCAGTTATGGGCAGATTTGAGACGCGCTTGGCAAAAAACGCATCAATTTAGTGTGAATGTTCAGTTGAGTGGTTTGGCGCAAGCTGGGTCCGTCCCCACCTATTTTTTCGGCTTTATCCTGTCGATTTTCCGCAAAATTGATAATGGGACTCTTGCTTGAATTAACCCGCTTACGCAGGGGTCAGGGCGTATCAATCAAGTGAATGTGCTCACGGCTTTCATGGAATAACCGCCGACAAAGAATACGGTAACAGTCTCGATCGAACTCATCGGCCGGGAAACTGAGTTTTTCGGCTGCATCCAGCGACGGTGCCGTACCGAGGTAGAACCAGTTGCTGATGACATGAAAAGCTTTAAGTGGCCCTTGTCGTTCCTCAATGGCGATCCTGCCGGGGAATGGCCAGTGCCGCACCTGGGCCTGCTCCAGGGCACCAAGCAGCCTGCTCTGGTGCGCTTGCGGGGTCTCTTTGCCGCAGCATACTCCCGCGCATTTGCCTAATTGATGGCGAAAGCAGGGTTGTCCGGGGCGTCCTTTTTCAATATCCAGGTACGTCAGACAGAGCTGCTCCCGATCGGCAATATCGATCAGAAAATCGACGGCCGCCGCACGCCGCAGAAACAGGCCGTACAAGTTAGGCGTCCGGGAAAAGTCTAGCGCATCGCTGTATACGATTCGCGTTTGGGAGTCCTGTACCTGCAGCGCGCATAGCCGGCGGATTTTACGCAGCCGCTTGTTGTAGAGCGGGCTTTGCTGTTTCACCAGGGAGGATTCAAGCAGCAGCGCACCAATCTCTCCCACGGTTTCGATGCAGGTTATGCGGCGGGTGGCGGCAAGCAACCGAGCTTCGCGCGGATTGCGTAGATGAGACTGAACGCGGCGGCGGATGTTGACGCTCTTGCCTATGTAGAGGGGATGGGCGCCGTTGTCGCCGTGAAAGAAATAAACCCCGCAGCTCTGCGGCAGGTTGGCGACCTCACCGGTCAGATGTTCAGGGTATTGATACATGCGCTATCAAAAACTCATTGCTTATAGGGAAGTGGGGCATCACACCAATGATAATATTTTCTTATTATAATTCACAGCCGGCTTTCAGCTAACGCTAAGAGTTGAGATTTGTTATCATTTGCGAAAATTTTTTCTATAGGGAGATAGAGATGCGTAAAGCGCTAATAATGGCTCTGGGTGTGATGGTACTGTCAGGCTGTGCGGGGCAACAGGACGACGACGAGTCGCGTAACAAGGCCTCTGCAGACCAGGCCGGTGGCAAAGAGTGGAAGGCGTTCGTCGCGCCTTTATCCGTCAAAACACAATCGCCGGGCGAGCGAGAAATGAAGCGCGCAACCCGGCAGAACTGATTTACGATAAAGCCCACTTGCGTGGGCTTTTTGCATTCTGAACAGGCCCCCGTCAACAGCGGATAGGGCGGTTTTAAAAGGAAGGGAATCATGAGAAAAGTTAATTCAGGATCGGAAACTCGCCTGTCGGCAGTATTGCTCGTTATCGCAACGCTGTTGTTAGCGGGCTGCTCGGGGACGGGCACTGCGGCTAAACCTGAGGTTTCAGGAGGCGAAGTCGATGACCTTTTCGCTGGATTGGAAGGTAAAACGGCGCCAGCACCTGGGCAAGAGATCAACCGATATATCTCGCAGATCGCAGCGGCTATTCAAAGTCATTTTCAATATGACAGCGTCTACGCCGGCAAGGAATGCTCATTACGACTCAAGTTGGCTCCGGATGGCATGCTGTTAGATGTCCGGGCTGAAGGCGGTGATCCCGCACTTTGCCGTGCGGCTGTAGTGGCAACCGCAAATGCCAGCTTTCCCAAACCCCCGACACCGGCGGTTTACGCTGTGGTTAAGAATGCCGCGTTGGAATTCCGTCCTCAATAATCGAGAGCGGCCATTAAAACAGCTGACCGACAGACATCAGAGCCACGGCCCACACCCCGGCAGACAGCGCACTGGCGCAATAGACCTGCTTGCGCGGCAGGGCAATCATGCCGGCAACCAATGGCACGGTATAGCGCATCACGGCCAGAAAGCGCGATACAAACAGCAGCGGGATCCCGTTGTTCTGTAACGCGGATTGCGCCTTGTTCAATGCGCCACGGTATCTGACCGGCAGCCAGTTCCCGCTTTGGCGCTTTTGAAGCCATGCGCCGCAATGGAAAGACAAAACGGAGCCGAGCAGGGCACCCAGGGTTATCGCCGCCCAGACATGAGCATCGGCCAGCACCGGCTTGCCGGCGACAATGCCTAACATCAACGTCACCGATGCGGGCGGCAGAACCGAAGAAATGAAAATGACCGACTTGCCCAATGCAAACAGAAAAATAAGCAGCAACAGGAGACCGGGCTCCGGGCCGTATTTGGTGATAATAGCGGTTAATGTCTCCATGGATGACCCCCAGAAAATGTAGGGTCAGTGTCTCATTCACCGCTTCAATATAAGCTAAATCGAATGGGCTTCAGCCCAGGCTTACCCACTCACCTGAGCCTGATGCTCGGTGCTCTGCGTAGCCCACCCTTTGAGTGCAAAAATCAGCGCGGCGCACAGCAAAGAGAAAATTGCCAGTACGATCAGGCCGGCATGCGGGCTATCGAAGCGCAGTTCTGCCTCGGTGCGGATTAGCGGCGCCAGGAAACTGAACAGTGCGCCCAGCGTGGTGCAAAAACCTATGCCGGCCGCCAGCGCCGGGCCTGAAAGTATCTGCGCCGGTAAGGTCCAGAATATCGGCTGCACCGCCAGGAAGCTGACGGCGCAAAAGCACAACGCAATAATGGCAACAGTCGGCCCGGCATAGGACGAAACAACCAATCCCAGTGCGGCAATCACCATGCAGCCGATGGCGATGGGCAAGCGGCGGGAGGTTTTGCGGTCGGCATAACGCGGGATGTAATAGACCCCAAATGCAGAAACGGCCCAGGGAATTGCCGCTACCAGCGATGCCTTAAACCCGATATTGGTGCCCATCAGCGAGGCCACCTGCGAGGGCAGGAAAAACAACAGGCCATACACGCCGACCTGAATGGTGCCGTAAATAAAAGCCAGGTGCCAAACCTTGGAATTTTTCAACGCCTCTTTCACGCTGCTGGCCTCGGTATTTGTTTGCTCCAGGGCCAACTGTGCCACCAACGCCTGCTTCTCTTCCGGGTTAAGAAATCGCGCCTTGGCCGGGCTGTCGTCAAGATAGAAATAGGCGAAGATCCCCAACACGACGGCCGGTAAACCTTCCAGAACAAACATCCAGAACCAACCTGGCTGCCCCAGCACGCCGTGCATTTCGAGCAACGCGCCAGAAATGGGCGAGCCCAGGGTCAAGGCCGCGGGAACCCCGAGGACAAAGATACCTATCACGGAGGCTCGAACCTTATTGGGAAAATAAAGGGAAGCCAGCAACAGGATTCCCGGGTAGAAGCCAGCCTCGGCCAACCCCAACAGGAAGCGCAAGGCGATAAATTGATATTCGTTGCTGACGAAACCGGTGCAGGCGGACAAGGCCCCCCACACTGCCGTGGTGGCGCTAAGCCAGACTTTTGCCCCTAGTTTGTTCATCATCAGGTTGGCTGGAATGCCGAAGATGGCGTAAGCCGCGAAGAAAATCCCTGCACCCAATGCGAAGGCGGATTGCGACAGGCCAATATCCAACGACATTGCCTCCTTGGCAAAGCCTACGTTTACCCGATCGATAAAGGCGACGAAATACAGAGAGAACATCAGGGGGATTAATCTGCGCCACGTTTTTTTAATCGCTGAATTGAGCGCGGAACTGGTGTTGGTCGTATTACTCACGGGGCTACCCTCTCAAACAGGTTGAATGACTGGGGCCGGCGGTGTAACGCCGGCAGCTTGCCTGCACCTATTGCCACTGCGGAACATTCACCGTCGGTTTTCAGTTTTCACCCAAAGGTCTAAAGGACTAATGGTCAGGCCTTTGTGGGCAAAAAAAATCAGCAGTGAACGCTATCCTGGCCTGTGCAGCCACGGAAAAGCTGTTAATAGAAACCAAAAATTGACAATTGGTTAACCTGAAATTCACACATGGCCGGTCGTGATTCAAGCCTGCTGATGAATATCTGTGCGCGTAATCACTGAATGACAAGCTTTGAATTATCACCGCGATTAATGAAGGTAAAGTCTGGTCTTCGAGGGTAGAGTGGCCACCCATGACAGATAAACTGAAAGAGAAAAGACGCCATGCTAAAGGTGATTGCTGAAGATTTTATCAAGCACGACCGTATTGAAACGGTGTTGCCGCTGTATCGCGAATTGGTAGAGAAAACCCGTCAGGAGGCGCTGTGCCTCTCCTATGAGTTGTTGATTGACCATCAGGATCCGGGGCATTTTATTTTCGTCGAGGAGTGGCCCGATCGGGCAGCGTTGGACACGCATTGCCAAACCGAGCATTTCAAGCGCTTGGTGCCTTTAATCAATCAGCATCAGAGCAAGCCTTGTACCTTTTTGTTTATGCAGCCTTTTCCCTCAGACGAGGGTTAACCAGGCAAAAAAATCCCCGCAGAGCGGGGTCAATGGCTTCTCAATTGCGGTCTTGTAGTGATTAAAAATTAGACTGCGAATGATTGCCATTCCCTCAGAATGCTCTTAAAAGACTTTTGCTGCCAACCGCACCTGATCTACCCAGCTTTGTTGGTAATCAAAGCTGGGGGCCTCATGTTGCGTCATCCCATGACGAACGATGGCTTTTACCGCCTGGGTAGCCAGCGGGTTCTTCTGGGCGATTTGCACGGCGATCAGCCGTGCCTCTTCCAGAGCGCTTCCCTCGCTGATCCGTGAAATAACACCGTGCCGCCAGGCTTCCTCCACGCCTAAAACGCGACCGGTCAGTAACCAGTCGAGGGCGATATAGGGGGAGATGCGCGCCGGCAGGCGCGAACATCCGCCTTGTGCCGCAATCAGCCCCAGCCCGGTCTCCGGGAAACTGAATTGCGCATCCCGCCCGGCGACGATCAGGTCACAGGCCAGCGCTATCTCGAACCCTCCGCCGAAGGCGATACCGTCCACGGCGGCGATAATCACCTTGGTGAGTCGCGCATGCACCAGGCCGGCAAAGCCATTCGGATCGACCACCGGAAGTTCGCCCTGCTGAAAGGCTTTGACGTCCATCCCGGCCGAGAACACCTGTGGCTGACCGGTCAACAGGATCACCCGAACCTTTTCATCCTGCTCGGCCTGTTGCAGGTAGCGTTGGATCAGGTGAGCCATCGCCAAATTGATGGCGTTCTTTTTTTCCGGCCGGTTCAGGGTAATCACGGCGATGCCGTCCTGTTGTTCATACAGCACCGGTGGTGGCAGGTCAGTCATGGCTTTTTTCTCCCTGGAAGAACAGCAGCGTCAGCAGCAGGGCGATGGCGCCCAACGGCAACGAAAACAGCGGCAGGTAATAAGCGGGCAAGGTATACAGCGTCAGGCCGCCGAGCATGCCCCCCGCCGCAATGCCGGCATACAGTACCGAGCTGTTCAGCGACACGGTCAGCGCGCCAAAACGTTTGGACAGCGACAGCAAGTGGTGCTGAATGGGTACCAGATACATCCAGCCGGTAATCCCCCATACCAGAAATATTGCCAGCACCCACCAGGGTGAGGTGACGTAAAAGGCCAGCAGGAACAATGAAAGGGTTTGAATCGACACGGAAAACAGCAGGACAAATTTACTGCCGAAGGTATCGGTTAATAAACCGGAAACGAAATTGCCGATGACGGCCCCGATGCCGAACACCAGTAACGCGAGGGGCAAAATCGCCTCCGGGCCCAACTGAGTATTCTTCAGCAATACGCTCACATAGCTGTAAACAATGTGTTCGGAGCAGACGGCGAAGAAGGTGATCAGCAGCGTGGTCAGCACTGCCTTTTGTCGCAGTGGGGCCAACCGTTCTTTCAGCGAATGTTTCCCCGGCGCGGCGATGGCGTTCAGCGCCAGCGAAAGCCCCAGCAGCGCAACGGCACCTAACAGGGCGATCAGCAGGAAGATCTCCCGCCAGCCGATCAGCTTGGCCAGGAAGGTGCCAAAGGGAATGCCCAGCGCGATAGCCAGCGTCATGCCGCCATACACAATCGATATCGCCAGCCCGCGGCGTTTTTCCGCCACCAGCCCGACTGCGGCGGCGGCGGCCTGCGGCGTGTAGCAAGCCGCCCCCAGCGCCGCCAGTACGCGCCCCGCGGAGATTTGCAAAAAGCTGTCGGCATAGGCGCAAACCAGATTACCGGCGATAAACAACACCAGAGCCAGCTGCAAGATATGTTTGCGGTTGAGGTTGCCCAGCAGCCAGGCGGTCAGCGGAGCGAACACCATATAGGCCAGGGCGAAGACCGAGATTAACTGCCCCGCTTGCGCAGGGCTGACGGCAAAGGTGCCGGAAATCTCGTCAAGAATGCCGGCGACGATAAACGCATCGGTACCGATGGCAAAGGTGCCGGTCGCCATCAGACACAGCGTAAGAAAATGGCCGTTGTAGTCCGTCAACTTCATCCCGCTCTCCGTAACGCATTGGCGGCCCAGATTTTGCTCAGCGCCGCCAGGAAATATTCCACGTCCTCATGAGTATGGGCCGAGGTCGGCGTAACCCGCAAACGTTCGCTGCCGACCGGCACCGTCGGGGCATTGACCGGTTGCACGTAAATATCGTACTCATCGAGCAGTTGTTTGCTGATGTGCTTGTTGCGGTGTGGATCGCCGACCAGCACCGGCAGAATATGGCTGTCCTCCGAGACCAGAGGAATACCGGCGGCGCGCAGGCCGGATTTCAGGTGATCGATTATCGCCAGCAGATGTTTGCGTTGGTTGTCATGTTCCAGGTTGTATTTGAAGCTGGCCAGCGCCGCCGCCACCACCGGCGCGGGGGAGGAGGTGCTGAAGACGAACGCCGGTGCCCAGCTGCGTACGGCTTCTACCACCGCGCGCGGTGCGGCGATATAGCCACCGGCAGCGCCGTAGGACTTACCAAAGCCCCCCTGAATAATGGTGATCTTGTCCAGCAGGCCCAATTGCTCGGCATAACCCAAGCCCCGCTGGCCGTAAACGCCGGCGGAGTGGATTTCGTCCAGATAGGTCAGCGCCTGATGTTTCTCCGCCAGCGCGACAATCTGTGCCAGCGGGGCAAAGTCGCCGTCCATCGAATAGAGCGACTCGAAGGCGATCAGCTTGGGACGCTGCGGATCGGCTTCCTGCAGCAGCTCGGCCAGGTGCGCAACGTCATTGTGGCGAAAGATTTTCTTCTCCGCCTTGCTGTAGCGAATGCCGTAAATCATCGAAGCATGGTTCAGCTCATCAGAAAAGACGATCAGATTGGGAATGGCGTCGCACAGCGTCGAGAGCGTGGCGTCATTGGCCCCAAAGCCGGTGGTGAACAACAGCGCGGACTCCTTGCCGTAGGCTTTGGCCAGCAAGCTTTCCAACTCGCTGTGGTAGATCGAAGTGCCGGAAATACTGCGTGCCCCGCAGGTACCCAGCCCGACACGGTTTACCGCCTCGGTGGTGGCCAGAATCACCTTGGGGTGATGGCTCATCGCCAGATAGTCATTGGAGCACCAGACGTTCAGACGGCGCTCACCCTGTTGCCCGTGGCTGGTGGCCCAGGGTTTATCCAGCACGCTGCGTTCCAGGTTGAGGTACTCGCGGAACCGGCCCTGTTTTTTGGTTTCGGCCAGTTTTTCTTCAAGAATGTTCAATACGCTCATACGGAATTCCTTACATTAGAGGGCTTTAATCACCAATGAAACACCCTGGCCGACACCGACACACATCGTCACCAGCGCATTGCTTAATTGCCGGGTATGCAGCTCCAGCGCGCTGGAAAGCACCAGACGCGCGCCGGACATGCCCAGCGGATGCCCGAGGGCGATGGCACCACCGTTCGGATTGACTCGCGTATCGTCGAAGTCGATGCGCCAATTTTGCAGCGTCGCCAACACCTGCGCGGCAAATGCCTCATTAATTTCAATGACGTCGAAATCATTCAGCGTAAAACCGGTACGTGCTAACAGACGCTCGGTCGCGGCGATCGGCCCAATGCCCATCAACGCGGGGGCAACGCCGGCGCTGGCGCTGTCGCCAATTTCCGCCAGCGGCTGGAGTGACTTGCGCTTGACATAGCGACCGCTGGCCAGCAACAGCACGGCGGCACCGTCATTGATACCTGAGGCATTCCCGGCGGTGACCGAGCCTTCGGGGCTGAAGGCCGGCTTCAGCGCCTGCAGTTTTTGCAGCGTGGTCTGGCGCGGGAACTCGTCCTGCGCGAAGGATTGGCGGGTTTTGCGATCGACCTGAACATCCAGCGCGGTGATCTCCCTGGCTAATCGGCCATTTTCGATAGCCCGCCAGGCCTTTTGCTGCGACGCCAGGGCAAAATTATCCTGATCCTCGCGGGATATGCGGTATTGCTGCGCGACGTTTTCGGCCGTGATGCCCAACGGATCGCTGCCATAGCGTTGCGCCAGCTGCGGGTTGACAAAGCGCCAGCCCAGCGTGGTGTCGAACAGTTTGATCCCCTTATCGAATGGCGTTTCGCCTTTGCTCATCACATAGGGCGCGCGGCTCATGCTTTCGACACCGCCAGCCAACACCAGATCGCTAAGGCCGCTTTTGATTTTTGCGCCGGCATAAATCACGGCGTCCAGCCCGGAGGCGCACAGCCGGTTAAGGGTAATTGCCGGTACTCCCTGATCCAGACCGGACAACAAGGCCGCCATGCGCGCAACGTTACGGTTGTCTTCACCGGCCTGATTGGCACAGCCCAGCACCACCTCATCGACATCCGCCTCGCTTTCCGGGTGTCGTTGCAGCAACGCCCGAATAATCGAGGCCGCCATATCGTCCGGGCGGGTTAATGCCAGACTACCGCCGTAGGCGCCGATCGCCGTGCGCGTACCGTCGATCAGATAGACCCCATCGTCTTTAATCGTCATCATTTTTCCTTAGGGCGCGACGGCCAGCTCGGGCCTTGTGGTGTGCAGCAACGAGTAATGCGGGTAATAGCGGGCGGAATGCAGCAGTTGCGCCATATTATCCAGCGTCGATTTCACGTTTTTCTGCCCGAGCTGAGCCAGCCAGGCAAAAATACCGTCGGCATAGTTGACGCCGGCCACGGCGGCGATATCGATGTCTTCTCGGCTACAAACCCCGCTCTCCACCATGATCACCGACTCATTGATCAGGCTGCTCAGAACCCGCGCGACGATCAGGCCTGGGGAATCTTTAACAAACTCCACCTGCGGGATCACCGCTTGCAGCAGCGTGAGGAACAGCGCTTTATTCGTCTCGGTAGCCTGTTGGCTGTGGGCCGCCACCAGAAAAGCGGTGTTGGCGTAGTTCAGTGCAACGTCGATCACGAAGGTATCGAGGCCCGCTAAGTCGGCAAGCTGATTGGCCGTTCGCCCATCGGTGATTTTGACTGCCAGACTGTCATTCACCTGGATAAACCGTCCCAGCACCGGGTGTTCCGGCTGACGTGTTATTGGGAGGGGCGCCCAGGTCGCGAGGGCATGCTGTTGCAGCAGATCGAACAGCGGATGTTCGCCAAAAAAATGCAGCGAGCTCAGCGTACCGCCGCCGGCAGCCGGTGGGGGGGCTGTGTCAGCCGAGGGAGAAAAAAAGGAGCGGCCGTTTTTCTTCCCCAACAGCCCGGCATCCACCAGCGAACGTTGCAAATGGCCGGGGGTGTAGCGGGGGTCATACTGCATGTCCTGCCAAATCTGGCTGCTGACCTGATAATTAATGTCCTGACCGATAAAATCAGTCAGTTCCAAAGGCCCCATGCGAAAGTGGCCTCCGGCCTTGAGCGCACGGTCGATTTGCGGTGCCAGCGCCACGTTTTCTTCCAGCAGGCGAAAACCTTCCAGATAAAAAGGCCGCGCCATGCGATTGACGATAAAACCCGGCGTGGCTTTGCAGACCACAAACTGTTTGCCTATCGCCGTGACCAACTGCTGGCAGCGTAAGGTTGTGACCCGGGCGGTAAAATAGGACGGGATAATTTCGATCAGCTTCATCAGCGGTGCCGGGTTGAAGAAATGCAGGCCGATAAAGCGCGAGTTATTTTCTATGCCCGCGGCCAGTTTATTCAGCGACAGCGAAGAGGTATTGGTGGCGATAATCGCCCCTTTTTTTACCGTGGCGGCAATGGCCGCGAGGATCTCATGCTTGGTGGGTTCATGTTCCGCAATGGTTTCAATCACTAGGTCACTGTCGGCGATAGCGTCGAAAACAGGCGAGAAAACCAGGTTGGCCAAGATCTCGCCTTTTTTCTGTTGGCTTATTTTTCCGTTATCGATTTTTTTATTCAGGTCACCGACAATATAATCACGTGCCTGATTCAAAGAATGAGCGCTGCGATTATAAAGCAGGGTTCGTATGCCGTTCAGTGCCAAAAGATAGGCAATACCTCTGCCCATGGTTCCGGCGCCAATCACGGCGACCGAATTTATTACCGTATTATTCTCTGCCATAAAAATCCCCGTGAGTATTCTTCTGCTTTGCAAAATTCGCAAATGCTTATATTTTATTTGAATTTAAAAAGCACCAGGTGCCTATGGCGAAGGTAATTGGCGGCGAAGTGACTGTCTAACGGTAGAAGTGACAGGTTTACAATAAATAGGCTTTATGTTATTCGCGAAATTCTTAGCGCCGGTGCAATATAAAGTCGTTATTTATTAATAATGGCAGGGGAATAGCTGTTTTTGTTATAGCCATGGTATTTTTTATTATATGAAACGGCTGTTGTCGCCCTGAGCCCTCCACTATAGTTAACCTCACTTAATGATTGCGGCGCTGTGCTCTGGAGAACCCGTGTTATGGACACTCACTTTCAGCCTTTGATGGATGATCTGCTTAGCAGCCTGTCTGACCGCGACCTTTTTTTAAACCGTCTGGCACCTTGCGCTCAGGCGCTGGGCTTCGAGTACTTCTCTTATACGGTCTTTTCCTGCTACCCGGCCAGCCGGCCCAAGATGCTGATAGAGGGCAATTATCCTGCGCAATATCTTGAGGACTATCGCAAATTGCGGATCTACCTGCAGGATCCGATGATCGAGCAGGCCCATCACTCTACGCTGCAATTCTATTGGGACGAGCCGTTCTACCGGGATAAACCGGAGCTGTGGTGGCGCATGGCGCAGTACGGCATTCGTGAAGGCTGGTCGCAGTCCGTCAAGGATTGCTACGGCCGGTTGGGCATCCTCACTTTTGCCGGTAAGAGTATCCCCACTCAGTCCCCGCAGGCCGGGGCACGTAACGAAACTTTCTTTCTGTGGCTGGCGCAGACCGCCCACAAGACGCTGCGCGAAGCATTAATATCGGTAAACGACGAGGCAATAAAGGATGTGCTGACGCTGCGTGAGAAAGATATTTTACGCTGGTGCAGCGAAGGCAAAACCTCGGAAGAAACGGCGCTGTTAATGGGCTTGAGTGAGCGCACCGTAAATTTCCACATCGGTAACTCGATTAAAAAGCTGTCGGTGGCCAATAAAACCGCCGCTACCGCAAAAGCGGTGTATTTACAGCTGATTTAGCCGCCTTTGAAATAATTATTCGGCTAGCCGTTAGACGGGTTGTGTTTATATTTTGTTAAATAAGGAAATATCCCACTCAGTATTTACCGCCGATCACAAAAGCGCGACAAAGCGGTTCACCCTTATCCTCCCCGGCAGTACCCTGTGGGCACCACGGTTACATAGAAGGGATGTGATATGTATAAGACCATATTAGTGCCGATCGATATTGAAGAAGATCTGTTGACCGAGCATGCGCTGGAGCATGTGGTGTACCTGGCGAAAATGTCCGGTGCCAAAGTGCACTTTTTCCATGCGCTGCCGGACGCCTCGGCATTCGTTACCGCTTACTCGTTCGGCATCAAAGAGTTTGAGAACAAGGCGGAAGTGAAGGCGGTGGATAAGCTTAAGCAGATCATGGCGGAAATCGACCTTCCGCTGGAGCGGCTGGATTACACCGTCAGCTTCGGTTCGCCACGCGATCAGGTACTGGAACTGGCGGAGGAAATCGAAGCCGATCTGATCATCATCGGCTCGCGCCGACCGAGCGTGAAAACCTATCTGCTGGGTTCCAATGCGGCGGCCATTGTTCGCCATGCCAATATTTCGGTGATGGTTGTCCGGTAATCCTTTCAAATCAGGCCCGCAGTTTAACGCTGTGGGCCTGCCTCATTATTAAACGTTAGCGACAGAGAGCCGCAATCTCCTCATACAACGCCTGCGGGATGGTGACGCCGTGCTGTTCGCTGTATTGCCGTTGTTGAAAGCGCCGTTCTCCCGGAATGCGCGCCCCTTGCTCGCTCATATCAGCAAACAAGGCTTCCGCCCTGGCCAAATGCGCCACTTTATCCGGCCCCAGAAAACGATCGGGATCCATGGCGATGATCAGCTCGCCGCCGTAAGGGGAGGAGCCGGTCTGCCGATCGTAGGCCAGCGATTCCTTACTGGTCATATCGCCAATCAACGGCCCGGCAAGCAGTTCAACCATCGCCGCCAGCGCCGAGCCTTTATGACCGCCAAAGGTCAGCATCGCACCTTGCAACACGCTTTGGGCATCGGTAGAGGGTTTCCCCTGTTGATCTATGCCCCAGCCTGGCGGCAACGGGGTACCGGCACGACGATGCAGTTCAATCTCGCCGCGTGCGGCGGCGCTGGTGGCCATATCAAAAATAAAGGGGGGCCGCTGCGGCCGCGGCCAGCCGAAGGCGATAGGGTTGGTACCGAACAACGGCCGGCTTCCCCCTGCTGGCGTGACCCAGGCATGACTGGGCGTGCAGGCCAACGCCACCAGGCCTTGATCGGTTAAAGGTTCGATATCGGCCCATAATGCCGAGTAATGCACACAGTGGTTAATGGCCAGCGCGGCAATGCCGTTGGTGCGTACCTTTTCGACAAAAACCGGTAGCGCCGTGCGATAGGCCAGCAGCGAAAAAGCATCGTGGGCGTCGACCCGCAAGATCGCCGGGGCCTGATCAAGCAGCGTCGGACGGGCATCGGCGGAAACTTTGCCCGCCAATAGCGAACGCACGCAGCCAAGCACTCGGTACAAACCGTGCGAAGCGCAGCCGTCGCGTTCACCGGCCGTCACATTTTGGGCGACGGCATCGGCGTGTTCAGCGCTGAATCCGTTACTGCGCAATGCCTTCAGCGCCAGCTCATAGGCTTGCTCCAACGTCAGCCTCTGGGTTTGCGTCATCAGATATCTCCTCTGGATTTACTCTTCTTCATCACCGGCAAAATTCGCCCGAGGTAAACAGGTATAGGCGCCCCAGTAGTAGATCGCCAGCGCAATGACTGCGACGGTGATGGTGTCCCATGGGTGACCGATAGCGTTGATGCCGCCAAAACTGCCGAGATAAGAAGCGATGATAATCAGTGCATAGAAGGCGATCAGCCACAGCGAGGACCAAATCTGCTGCTTGAGGCTGACAGCGTGGGTCGGCACCTTATTTTTGAACAGGATATAGACCACAAACATCAGGATTTGCAGGCCGAGCAGCCAGGAGACGGTATTCCAACCGGACCAGTAGACGATCAGCGCTGAGATGATAAATGACACCGGACCGAGCACGCAGAAGCCGCGCACGAAAAATGGTCGCGGCAGCTCAGGGGCATTGCGGCGCAGGCCGGCGGCGGTGACGGGCGCAATCGCGTAACTCAGGACCAGCGCGGCGGAAACCACGCCGATCAGCTTCTCCCATGAAGGGAAGGGCAGCGTCCAGAAAATCGACAAGGCGAAAGTCAGCCAGAGAGCAGGACGCGGAATGCCGGACTCGCCGTCGACGCGAGTGAATATTTTAAAGAAGGTGCCGGCGCGCGCCCAACCGTATACCACGCGTGGTGTGGCGTTCATATAAATGTTACCGGTGCCGCTCGGCGAGATAATCGCATCGCTCACCACCAGAAAAGCCAGCCAGCCCATGCCCAGGGTGATGGCGATATCACGGTAGGGCAGCGAAAATTGCTGGCTGATCCCGGCCCAGCCGCCGCTCAGCATCTCGCTGGGAATACTGCCGAGGAAAGCCACCTGCAGCAGCACGTAAATGAGCGTGGACAACACCACCGACAGGATCAGCGCGATAGGAATGGTGCGCTGCGGGTTTTGCACCTCGCTGGCAACCGAGATAATCGGCGTCAGGCCCAGGTAGGCGAAAATAATCCCCCCGGCGGATATGGCGGCTTCGACGCCGGCGGAGCCAAAGGGGGCAAACCCCTGGCTGTGCAGGTTTTCGGGTTTGAAGAAACTGAACAACACGACGATCACCAACAGCGGCACCACAAATTTAATCACGCTGATCAGGTTGTTGGATTTGGCAAAGGTCTTGACGCTGTAGTAGTTCAGCGCGAAGAAAAAACACAGCAGCAACAGTTGGACCAGCCAGCCGATCAGCGTTGGATCGCCGGAGCCCGGTTGGCTCAAAAAAGGAAACCAGGCGGCGGCGTATTGACGGGCGGCCACGATCTCAATGGATATCAGGCTGGAGAACGCGATCAGGGTAATAAAGCCCAGCAGATAGCCCATCAGTTCACCGTGGGAAAACACCGGATAGCGGATAATACCGCCGGCGCGCGGCAGCGCTGCGCCCAGCTCACAATAGACAATGCCGAGCAGCAACACCGCCAGGCCGCCGATCAGCCAGGAGTAAATACCGGCCGGGCCGGCAATGGAAGAGACGTGGCTGGCGGCGAACAGCCAGCCGGAACCAAAGATTGCGCCCAGGCCGATAAACGTCAGATCGGTGAGCGTAAGCTGCTTCTTGAATTTGCCTTGGGTTGTCATGGAATGACCCTTTTGTTATTAGGTGGCAGACAGATGCGATTTGGTTAGTCATTGGCTGGTGAGCGGAGAGGTTCACGGGTGTAAATCCCGTTAACCAGCCGCAGCAGGCCCAGTGGATTGCTGTCTTGCAGCTGCGGGGGCAGCAATGCAGGGGGGTAATTCTGCAGGCAGACCGGGCGCAGAAAACGTTCAATAGCCAGCGTACCCACCGACGTACCGCGTGCGTCGCTGGTGGCCGGATAAGGGCCGCCATGCACCATGGCATCGCAGACTTCTACCCCGGTCGGATAACCGTTAAACAATACCCGCCCCGCTTTTTGGGCCAGCCGTTGGGCCAGCGGTTCTGCGTCGGCCAGATCCTCGTTTTCTGTCAGCAGCGTGGCGGTCAGTTGCCCCTGCAGGCTGTCCAGTGCGGCGGTCAGCTGTCGACGATCTTCCACTTCCACCAGAATGGCTGCCGGGCCAAACACTTCCTCTTGCAGCAGCGGGTTTCCGCTGAGCAGCAAATCGAAATCGGCCTGATAGAGCTGTGCCGTTGCTAAATGCGGGCGCTCTTCGCGATGACCGGCCAGGTGACGGATGCCGTTTTGCTCATCAAGAGCAGCCAATCCGCGGCGGTAATTGGCCAGCGTGCCGGCATTGAGCATGGCTTGCGCAGGCGCGGCGTTGACCTGTGCGGACAGTTCGCGCACAAATTCGCTGAATGCTTCGCCGCGTTGCCCGATGATCAGCCCAGGCTTGGTGCAGAACTGGCCGCAGCCGAGGGTGAAGGATGCGACCAGCTCGCGGGCGATCTGCTGCCCACGGCGGGCTAAAGCCTGCGGCATAACGATCAGCGGGTTGATGCTCGACATCTCGGCAAATACCGGGATCGGTTGGGCGCGCTGCTGGGCCAAATCGAACAAGGCCCGGCCGCCCCGTAGCGATCCGGTGAAACCCACCGCCTGAATGGCCGGATGCTGCACCAGTTCCGCGCCAATGTGGTCCCCGTAAATCATGTTGAAAACTCCGGCCGGGATCTGCTGTTGTTCTCTTGCCTGTTCGATGGCCAGCGCGGTCAGTTCTGCGGTGATCATATGGCCGCTGTGCGCCTTGAACACCACCGGACAGCCTGCGGCCAACGCGGCCGCGGTGTCTCCGCCTGCGGTGGAGAATGCCAATGGGAAATTGCTGGCACCAAACACCGCCACTGGCCCGAGGGCGGTGCGATACTGCCGCAGATCCGGGCGGGGCACCGGCGTTCGTTGAGGCAATGCGCTGTCTATGCGCACGCCATGCACATCCCCACGGCGCAGCAGGGTGGCAAACAGTCGCATTTGGCCGCTGGTTCTGGCCCGTTCGCCGCTCAGTCGGGCTAACGGCAGGGCGGTTTCCTGCATGGCGAAGCCGAAGAAATCCTCATCCAGAGCGTCTAATTGGTCGGCAATGGCCTCAAGAAAGTCGGCTCGACGCTCGGCGCTGAGCTGAGAATAGGCCGTGAATGCTTGTGCGGCGGCATCGGCGGCGGCGGCGGCTTCTTCGTGACTGGCCGAGAAAAAAACGTGGCCGGTCGGCAGGCCGTTGTCGGCGCGCAGGCTGACAAGCTGGGCCTCGCCGCTGGCACGGCGTTGACCGCCGATAAACTGTTGGCCGCTAATGGTATGGGCGTTGGACATGGGTTCCCCCGTTGGGTCAGTGACAGAGCCCGGCAGGCCGCCGGGCGTGGGAGGCGATCAGAGGCCGACATCCGGCAGCGCAGGGCGGTTGGCCAGCGCTTTTTTGACCACTGCGGTGACCTCGGCCAGGGTATCGCCCTGCAATGCCAGACGTGGTGGACGGGTAATGGCGCTGCCGCGACCCACCAACTCTTCACACAGCTTGATGCACTGCACCAGATCGGGACGCGCATCCAAATGCAGCAGCGGCATAAACCAGCTGTACAGCGCCAGCGCTTCCTCGAAGCGTTTTTGCTTCGCCAGACGGAACAAGGTTTCGCCTTCACGCGGGAAGGCGTTGGACATGCCGGAGATCCAGCCTTCGGCGCCGACGGCGATGCTTTCCAGCACCACGTCATCCAACCCGGCGAACAGCACAAAGCGATCGCCCACTTCATTGCGCAGATCGATAAAGCGACGGGTGTCGCCAGAGGAATCCTTGAAGCAGACGATATTTTCGCAATCGACCAGTGACGTCAGGATGTCCGGCGTCACGTCGTTTTTATAAATCGGCGGGTTGTTGTAGACCATGATCGGCAGATCGGTGGCGGTAGCGACGCTGCGAAAATGCGTTGCGGTTTCATGGGGTTTGGCTGAATAGACTAACGCCGGCATTACCATAATGCCGTCGACGCCGACCTTCTGGGCTTCGCGCGCCATATTGCGCGCAAAGGCGGTGGTGAACTCGGCGATACCGGCAATCACCGGGACCTGACCCTGAGCTGCGTCGCGTGCCACTTCAATCACCGACAGTTTTTCCTGAACGGTCAGCGAGGTGTTCTCACCCACGGTGCCACACACCACCAGGCCCGAAACGCCGTCTTTGACCAGGTTTTTGATCACCGTGTGGGTGGCGTCGAGATCCAGAGAAAAATCGCTGCGGAACTGGGTGCTGACCGCCGGGAATACGCCGCTCCAGCTAATGGCTTTATGGCTCATAGTGTTTTTCCTGTCGTCCAAGTTTGTTAATCAATGGTGAATTATTGGTAAAATCCAATCACAGATTGACCTGTATTGTTCGTAGGGGCTTGACGGTTTTCGCCGAATGCCATGACGAAATTGGCACAGTGAGGCGGGGCTTCAGACGAGAAGGAGCCTGATGCACAAGGCACCATGGCGATTTTTTTACTAATATAAATCAGTGTATTAAAGGGTTATGGTGGTGCGGAAGTCGCGCGGCGTTGAACCGGTCATGGCTTTGAATTGACGGCTGAATGCGCTGTGATCGGTGTAGCCGCACTGCAAGGCGATGTCGGTAATCGGCATATCGCCGGCCAGCAGTTCGGTGGCTTTTTCCAGCCGCACCTTGTGGATCATCTGGCGCGGCGTGAGATGAAAAATGCGTTTGCAGTAACGTTCAATCTGCGCCACGGAAAGTGCAGTGAGCGTCGTCAGTTCCTCAAGTGCGATCGGCCGGGCGTAATGCTGGCGAATGTAGACATCGATGGCCGCCAGCCGCTGATAGGCTGGGTGATTGGCCTTGGCTTCCTGCAGATCGTGCGAAATGCCGGCCATGCCGATGATTTTGCCCTGCGCATCGTACAGCGCCAGCTTTTGCGTCAGGCACCAACCGGTCTCACGTCCGTTATACAAGTGCATTTCCAACTGATCCTGGATCAGCTCCCCGTGACGCAGCACGCGGAGATCCTGCTCGGTATACCCCGATCCGAGCTGGGCGGGGAAAACGTCCGCCGAGGTTTTGCCCAGCAGCGGCGCGACGGTTTTAAACCCACAGCGTTTGGCCAGCGTCAGATTGGCGAACAGATAACGGGCTTGCACGTCTTTGATGAAGAACACCACGTTGGGCATGGCATTGAACAGCGGGGCGATCAACGCCAGGGAATTAAGCAGGTCGCGCAGAGTATTCGGCCGTTGCTGTGCCAGGCCGTCGCACCAGCGGGACAGTTGCTCAACGGCGAAAACGTCATCTTCCTGTTCATCGAAAGCGGGCCTGGTGTCAGTGATAACCTGGTGGCGTTGAGTTAATCGCATGGCAATACCTTTTCCCGCTGAATGGCACAGAATCTGGAGTGGCCGGGCCGGCCATGTTGACGCGCCTCATCAATATTAACTTTCTTGTAACTTTTCAAGCGCAGCCGTCAATTATGCGGATCACCGCAAACTTTTTCCCTCCGTGACACATTCCACGCAGAAAAAAATGGCCTCCTTCGCACAATCCTGGAAATAACATAAAAGTAACGATTTGATAAATAACTCATTCTTATGGCTCATCGCTTTTCTCTGTTCGGCGTTAACCGGATATCCAATTGAGGATTGTGCTGATTTCTGCATGTGCCGAGCCGAAATGTATCAAGCCGCCGCTGACATATTCGGTCAGTCTAACGCCATCGGTAACATTTCATTAACCCAGGAGGCTCCGATGGCACTTTCTTCGCATTTCACCGCGCTGCGGGCGATCGATTCCCATACTGCCGGTGAACCTACCCGGTTGATCATCGAAGGGTTTCCCGATTTGGGTAGCGGCAGTATGGCGGAGCGCAAAGCCCGATTTGCCCAAGATTATGATGATTGGCGCAGCGCCATCATTCTGGAGCCGCGCGGCAATGATGTCCTGGTCGGGGCTTTGCTCTGCCAGCCCTGTTCGCCGCAGGCCGCTGCCGGGGTGATTTTCTTCAACAACGCCGGCTATTTGGGCATGTGCGGCCACGGCACCATTGGTCTGGTGGCCTCATTGGCCTATTTGGGGCGAATTGGCGTGGGAGATCACCTGATTGAAACGCCTGTCGGCACGGTAAATGCCAGGCTGCATGAGGATGGCAGCGTGACGGTGGAAAACGTACCGGCCTATCGCTATCGCCGCCAGGTAAGGGTGGAGGTGAGCGGCTATGGTCCGGTGGTGGGTGACATTGCCTGGGGCGGGAATTGGTTTTTCCTTATCGGTGAACATCACCTGGCGATCGATACGCAAAACCTGGACGCGCTCACCGCTTTTTGTTGGGCGGTGCGGGTGGCTCTGGAGTCTGCGGGGATTTATGGCGAAGACGGCGGGGTTATCGATCATATCGAACTGTTTGCCGCCGATCCGCAGGCGGACAGCCGTAACTTCGTGCTTTGCCCGGGCAAAGCCTATGACCGCTCACCCTGCGGGACCGGCACCAGCGCCAAACTGGCCTGTCTGGCGGCCGACGGCAAACTGCAACCGGGTGAGATCTGGCGCCAGGTGAGCGTGATCGGCAGCCAGTTCAGCGGTTATTACCAACGCAACGGCGATCGCGTAACGCCGTTTATCCGTGGGCAAGCCTATGTGTGCGCTGACAGCCAACTGCTGTTGGATGAGCGCGATCCTTTCGTTTGGGGTATCCGCTGATGGCTGCCGACAGGCGTGCTGAAGCGATCGTGGTGGGGGCCGGCATTATTGGTGCCGCCTGCGCCTGGCGCCTGGCGCAACAAGGGCTGCAGGTGCTGCTGGTGGATAATCAGCGCGCCGGTGCGACCGCCGCAGGCATGGGGCACCTGGTGTGTATGGACGACAACCCTGCCGAGCTGGCCTTAAGCGCCTACTCACTGCAGCTGTGGCGCAGCCTGGTGGAACGACTGCCGGAAAACTGCGCCTGGCGTGGTTGCGGTACGCTGTGGCTGGCAGAGCGGGACGATGAAATGGCGATTGCCGAAGCCAAGTGCCAACGTATGGCGGAGTATGGCGTGGCCAGCGAAATACAAAGTGTCGCACAGGTGGCAGGCCTGGAACCTATGCTACGCCCCGGTTTGGCGGGCGGGCTGCGAGTGCCGGGCGATGGCATCGTCTATGCACCTAACGTGGCCCGCTGGCTCGTGAACGACGCCGGAGCGGCAATCAGAGTCATTATCGGGGAGGCTTACGCGTTGGAAGAACGGGCCATCGTGCTGGCGAGTGGTGAGCGTCTCACGGCACCGGCAGTGGTGCTGGCCTGCGGTCTGCAGGCCAACAGGCTACTGGAACAGCCCATACTGCGGGCCAAAAAAGGGCAGTTGGCGATTACCGATCGCTATCCGCACAGGATCCATCATCAGTTGGTTGAATTGGGGTATGGCGCCAGCGCCCATGCCAACGACGGTACTTCGGTGGCGTTTAACGTTCAGGCGCGCCCAACGGGCCAGTTGTTGATCGGCTCATCTCGCCAGTTTGACGCCCCAGGCAATGACATCGATTTTCCGTTGCTGGCCGCAATGTTGGCGCGCGCCAACGCTTTTCTGCCTACGCTGGCACAGATGAACGTCATTCGCTGTTGGACCGGCCAGCGTGCCGCCTCCGCCGACGGTTTGCCGCTGTTGGGCCCGCATCCGCAACACCGTTGGCTGTGGCTGGCGCTAGGGCACGAAGGGTTAGGCGTCACTACCGCTTTGGGCAGTGCTGAGCTGATTTCCGCCCAGATCCATCATCATCGCCCGGCGATTGACGACACGCCTTATCTGGCTGCGCGCATGTTCAGTACGGAGGTGTTAGCGATATGAGTCAAAAACAGAATCAACTGAATGTGATCCTTAACGGTGAAAGCCTCTGGGTTCCGGAAGGGGTTAGCGTGGCGGCGGCGTTCAGTCTGAGTGGCGAGGACAGTTGTCGCGTTTCGGTCAGCGGGCAAGTGCGCACGCCGTTTTGTGGCATGGGGGTTTGCCAGGAGTGCCGCGTGACCGTAAATGGCCTGCGGCGGCTGGCGTGTCAGACCCTCTGCCAGCCGGGAATGCAGATTGAGAGGACGGAGAATGAGTGACCTCGTGTGCGATGTGTTGGTTATCGGTGCGGGCCCGGCCGGGCTTGCGGCGGCCCGGGCGGCGGCAGAAAGTGACCAGTCGGTGCTGGTGCTTGATGATAACCTGCGCCCGGGCGGGCAGATCTGGCGTGACGGACCCAACGTGGCGCTACCGGCGCTGGCGCAGCAGTATCGGCGGGCGGTGGAAGCGCTGAGCAACGTGACCCTGCTGAACGGGGTGAAAATCATCGCTTGTTGTGGGCCGCAGAAAATCCTCTACGAAGCTGCGACTGGCAGCGGAGTGGTGGACTATCAAACATTGATCTTGTGCTGTGGCGCACGTGAGTTGCTATTGCCGTTTCCCGGTTGGACGTTGCCTGGCGTCACCGGTGCCGGTGGGTTGCAGGCGCAGATTAAACAGGGAATGCCGATCAAAGGGGAGCGGGTGGCGATTGCCGGTAGTGGCCCGTTACTGATGGCGGTGGCCGACAGCGTGATCAAAGCAGGGGGAAAAGTGGTGAGGGTGGCAGAACAGGCGTCAGCCATGCGCCTGACGGCATTTGCTGGCGGGTTGTGGCGTTGGCCAGCCAAATTACGCCAGTCATTTACCCTGCTCAACCGTCATTATCGTCCTGACAGCTTTGTGCTGGAGGCCATAGGTGAGCAACGACTGACGGCGATACGGCTGCAGACGGGTACTCGCGTGACGACGCTGGCCTGCGAACGCTTGGCCTGCGGTTTTGGCCTGGTGGCGAACGTCGAATTGGCGATGCTGCTGGGCTGCCGCCTTCGTGATGACGCCGTTGCCGTGGACGAGAACCAGCAAACCAGCCAGCCGAAAATTTATGCCGCCGGTGAATGTACCGGAATAGGGGGCAGCGAACTGGCGCTGACGGAAGGAGCCATTGCCGGGTATGTCGCCACCGGCAATCAACAACGGGCGAAGGGATTGATGCGGCAACGTGATAAATGGAGGCGATTCGCCGATGCTGTGGCACAGACTTTTGCCTTGAATCCCGCGCTGAAAGCGTTGGCAGAACCGCAAACTTTGGTGTGCCGTTGTGAAGATGTTTCCTTAGGCCAGCTAAACGGCTTTCCTGACTGGACGGCGGCCAAGCTGAGCAGCCGCTGTGGCATGGGGGCTTGTCAGGGGAAGATTTGCGCGACGGCGGCGCGTCATTTGCTTGGCTGGCCGCTACCGGCACCGCGGATACCATTGACGCCGGTAAGAGTCGAAACCTTGGCCCGATTGAACGACATCGAGACTGACGAATAAGCCTGCTACACTCAGGCAGATGACCGGACAAATCGGGCGGATAACGGATGACGAATGCACTGATTACGCTGGGGCTGTGCCTGCTGTTAATACCGCTTTTGTTGTGGTTGATTAGCCGGGCGCTATCGGCCGCAAAAGATAAAAAGCCGCAAGGGGGCAAACCTAAACCCAGGACCGGCATGCCGCATGGCGATGATGAGTGATCCTTACGGGCGCGTGGGGCAGTGCGCCGACCGCGCCGTTGGTATTACCATCACTGTGGCCAGTAATAGGTTTTCTCATGCCAGCCTTTACCATACATGCAGGCTTCTATGGTCGCCGAGCGAGCATCTTCGTTACGATCGTTCTGCACTGTCTTGAACGAGGGCTGTTTTTCGTAGCGGTAACCTGCCGGGCAGTCTTTTTTGTCTTTCTTACAGCTTTGGTATTGGTTTTCGTAGCTAAACTCAAAATCTCTCACCACATCGGGAGGGAAACGTTCGTAACCGCGAGCTTTGCATTCAGCATATTCCATGTCGCGGGTGGCATTGCCGGCACCGGGTTTCTCCCACTGGGTGCAGGCGGTTAATGTCATTAATGGCAAAATAATCAAAAAGCTAAACGTCTTCATGGTATCCCTAACTCTTCCTTTCGTCCTGTATTCACACGCTAAGAATCTTCCTAAGCGAGATAGGGCATGAGTGTAATAAACTGATGTTAAAATTGGAAATGATAATAGTTATTGTTTAGGCGAGGTTGATGTAATACCGACAGTGCAGGGCTAAGAACGTTACTCCCAATCATGAAATAGTCCCGCTTGTTATAATGTACCTGCTAACTTTCATTGGATATATATGGGGAGTGATTTTTTAAGATATTTACCTAAAGATTAATTCTTATTATTGGTTACACAAAGGTATTTGAAGAACCGTGAATTAGAATAGGGACTTTTTTATTGCTTTTTATAAATTATCGAAATTAAAACTATTATTAAATTTGCCGGTAATACGATTGCAATTCATGCGCAAATTTTTTAGATTCAGGATCGAGAAGTGATTGTCATGATGATGAAGACGTTAAAGGGAGTTTTATTTTGGCGAATAAATCTGAAGTACCTAAAGACAGTGCTGATTTACCTTCATTATCAGAAGATTGTGACAGGTTAAGAAACCTTTCCGATGTTGGGGATTCATTGGGTTACGGTCGTACTCGTTTTTATCAATGGTGCCGGGGACGCGGTTTTCTCACGCTGATGAATGCGCCTTCAGCAGAGATGATAAGCGCGGGTTACATGGTGACGATGTTATCAGATAATGGTTACTCACGCGTTTATGTGACTGAGGATGGTTTTAATTTTGTGGGTGACGCCTTTCGCGAAGACATTCAAAAACGTATGGTCAAGCTTTAAGGGAGTTATAAAAATCTTATTCATTTCAATATACTAACTACGGAATTTTCTTATGCTATCGACCGCGTTGTCTAACAAACATCGCGCTTGGCGAGGACCGATCCGTTGTGCTCCCGATGTTCTTCAGATCACTGGAAATTATCTTATTTTTGTATTGATGTTACCCCCAGCGCTACAGCCGCAGCCTATTCTGTTGCTACTATAAAGACTGGTTTTTCCCAGGAGCTCAGGATGAAGCATTACGCCGTGTTATTTGTTACTACCTTGCTGTTGTCTGGCTGCGCTACGCAGTCCGTTCCGCTGCAGCAGGCCGAATTACCGCCTCCTAGCCGACTGTTGCTTTATCAAAATATGCCGCAGACGCCTTATGCGACCCTGGTGGTAGTACGTGACAGCGGAATGTTGGCAGGCAGTTGCCGAACCGGGGTTTATATCAACGGGGAGTTTGCTGCGTCGCTGGCGGCGAAAGAAAAGGCTGAGTTCCGGGTTCCGGTCGGCAATAATGAAATCAGCATTGGGCAGGATATGATCGAAAACAGTCTGTGTATCTGGCGCGATACCAGCGGCCGGCTACCGATGACGTTGCGTGCCGGTGAAAGTCGCTATTTCCGCGTGGCAGGAGATATGCAACGCGGATTTGTTCTGCAGGCCGGCAGGCCGTAATTCTGGCGGGGCAGTCAACGCCCCTGCCACCATCCCCACAGGGTAATCAAAAGCCAGGCCGCCGCGATCCAACATAATACCGCAGCGGCCAGCGCCCAAGACAATCTCATGCTGTTGATAAAGAAATACAGCGAGATCAGATACACCAGATAGGGTAAAACGGCCCACATGCCGAATATCAGCGTGGTTCTCAACGCTTCGATTGAGCGTTCGCTGCCGACGATGTAATGGGCAATCAGTGCGAAGGTAGGGAACAACGGTACCAGACCGGCGATATAGTAGCTGCGACTTTTGGCAAGCAGGCCAATGAGTACCACCACCAGTGCGCCAATCAGTGCTTTTACCACGATGCCCATAGGTTTCTCTGACGTAAATAAAAACACATTGCCTGAAAGTGTCAGGGTGATCAATCACAGGGGCAGGGGAAAACGGGCCCGCGGTTACGGCAGGCCGGAAGGGGATAGCTTATTGGCGGTAGGCGTGCTTAATCTGCTGAATGCTGTTTTTAAAGATCTCGGCCTGGGTGGGATCTTCAATCTGTGCGATAAAGCGTTCCATGTTGATAATGACTTTCCCGGCGTCGGCCTGGCCGATCGATTTCAGGATCAGCGTTAGCGTGGCTTTAAGGCAGGCGACTTCCGTTGCCAGCGTTTCCGGGTTTGCAGACGTAGTGAAGTCAACGTTGCTCATTTTCTCTCCTGATTTTTGAGGCCGAAGCCTGAAACAATGTGCTTTGTGGTGCACACCCGCACCGATTTCATTCAATCAGACGTGCAGATGCGTATTTAACTGGGCGCGGAGTATAGCATAGCATGCAGATATCCATCTGCACCGATAGCGCGATATCCGTGTCGGTGCGGCTAATGCGGCATCGATCGTGGTTTTATCAACTTCCACTTTATAGTGCATAGTCACTAGTGATTATTGAATGGAGTGTTGGTAGTTTGGTAGCGGGGCCGCCGGGGAATAATAGCCAAGTTATTTTTTTCGAGTTAATAAGTATTTGTCCGTCGGGTTATTGTTAACTTGTTAGGGTTATTTAAATCATCAACCCTGGCTGCGAGCTGACGTCCGGGGTGAGTAATTTCTTTACGCAATGACTCTTGCGAGGCAAGATAAAAAGCAATCTGTCATATTGTTTTATTTCAATGGATTACAATCTTGTTGCATTGGTGTTAATATTATCCGTGTTGCGATTTCTTACACTGATTTTACCTTCGCTTCTGGATTATCGCAGTATCATGGGGCCCGGTTCACTCAGGGTAATATTTACATCGACGGCTTTTTATCTGCAGACAAGGGTTTTATCGGGCAACCTGAGTGACTAAAATTCGAAAATCAGGCCCACTGCGCAAAGTTAATCGGAAGTAAGTATTAATCTGTGTTCATTCTTGGCTAAAAAACAAGTAATATCTCAGGCTATAACAGAGGCTGATTGCGTTACTCCCTTCTTTTTGGAGATTTTTCCTTGATTAGCGTTCTTCTTGTTGATGACCACGAACTGGTGCGCGCAGGGATACGACGCATTCTTGAAGATATCAAAGGTATAAAAGTTGTCGGGGAGGCCCAGTGCGGTGAAGACGCCGTGAAATGGTGCCGTGGCAATGCTGTAGATATCGTTCTTATGGATATGAACATGCCGGGTATTGGCGGGCTGGAAGCCACGCGCAAAATTGTACGCTATGCGCCCGACGTTAAAGTCATCATGCTGACTATTCACACTGAAAATCCCTTGCCGGCAAAAGTGATGCAGGCCGGAGCCGCGGGTTATCTGAGCAAAGGTGCGGCACCGCAGGATGTGGTGAATGCCATTCGTACGGTGCAGGCCGGGCAGCGTTATATCGCGTCCGATATCGCACAACAGATGGCATTGAGCCAGTTGGAGCCGCAGACGGAAACCCCGTTCAGCTGCCTGTCTGAGCGCGAGCTGCAGATTATGCTGATGATCACCAAAGGCAAAAAAGTTAATGAGATCTCGGAACAGTTGAGTCTCAGCCCGAAAACGGTGAACAGTTACCGTTACCGTATGTTCAGCAAGCTGAATATCAGCGGTGATGTTGAACTGACACACCTGGCTATCCGACACGGATTGTTCAATGCGGAGACGTTGTTAAGCAGTGAGTGACCGTTTTGATGCCAAAGCATTTCTCAGCACCGTAACCAGCCAGCCTGGCGTCTACCGTATGTATGACGCTACTGGCACGGTTATCTACGTCGGTAAAGCCAAAGACCTGAAAAAACGCCTCGCCAGTTACTTCCGCCAACAGGTTGGCAGCAGGAAAACGGAGACGTTGGTTAAAAATATCGCTCAAATAGACGTAACTGTTACTCATACCGAAACAGAAGCGCTACTACTGGAACATAACTACATAAAGTTATACCAACCGCGATATAATGTTCTTTTGCGAGACGATAAATCTTACCCGTTGATCTTCCTGAGCGCGGACAGCCACCCACGCCTGGCGGTTCATCGCGGCGCCAAACACGCCAAGGGGGAGTATTTCGGGCCGTTCCCCAATTCTTATGCCGTGCGCGAAACGCTGGCGCTGCTGCAGAAATTGTTCCCGATACGCCAGTGCGAGAACAGCGTGTATCGCAACCGTTCGCGTCCCTGCCTGCAATATCAGATTGGGCGTTGCCTGGGGCCTTGCGTCGCCGGATTGGTGAGTGAGGAAGAGTACCGGCAGCAGGTGGATTACGTGCGCCTGTTCCTGTCCGGTAAAGATCAGCAGGTATTACACCAGTTGATCGAAAGGATGGAAAACGCCAGCAAGACACTGAACTTTGAAGAAGCGGCACGCATTCGCGACCAGATCCAGGCGGTGCGAAGGGTGACCGAACGTCAGTTCGTTTCCGGCAACAGCGACGATCTGGACGTCATCGGCGTGGCTTTCGAATCCGGTATGGCTTGCCTGCACGTGCTGTTTATCCGTCAGGGTAAGGTATTGGGTAGCCGCAGTTACTTCCCGAAAGTACCGGGCGGCACCGACATGAGCGAAGTGGTGCAAACCTTTGTCGGCCAGTTTTATTTACAGGGCAGCCAGATGCGCACCTTGCCGGCGGAAATTCTATTGGACTTTACTCTGCCGGAGAAAGACCTGCTGGCCGAGTCGCTTTCAGAACTTGCCGGCCGGAAAATTCAGATTCAGAGCAAACCGCGAGGGGATCGCGCACGCTACCTTAAACTGGCTCGTACCAACGCGGCGACGGCGCTAACCACCAAACTTTCCCAGCAGTCGACTATCCATCAGAGGTTGGCCGAATTGGCGAAGGTGCTCAACCTTGCCGAAATTAACCGCATGGAATGTTTCGACATCAGCCACACCATGGGTGAGCAAACCGTGGCTTCCTGTGTGGTATTTGACTCGAATGGTCCGCTACGTTCGGAATATCGGCGCTATAATATCACCGGCATAACGCCAGGGGATGATTATGCCGCGATGGCGCAGGTGTTGAAGCGCCGCTATGGCAAAGCCCTGGAAGAGAAAAAAATCCCCGACGTTATTTTTATCGACGGCGGCAAGGGGCAGCTAGGTATGGCGATTGAAGTATTTAACTCGCTGAACGTGACCTGGGATAAAAACAAACCCTTGCTGATTGGCATCGCCAAAGGGGCCGACCGCAAAGCCGGGTTGGAAACGCTGTTCTTTGTACCGGAAGGCGAGGGTATTGCCTTGCCGTCGGATTCACCGGCGCTGCATGTGATCCAGCATATCCGCGATGATTCGCATAACCATGCGATCACCGGGCATCGGCAGAGAAGGGCAAAAGTAAGAAACACCAGCGCGTTGGAATTGATCGACGGCGTTGGGCCAAAACGGCGACAGGTGCTGTTGAAGTATATGGGCGGACTTCAACCATTATTGAACGCCAGCGTTGAGGAAATTGCAAAAGTGCCGGGTATTTCACAAGCATTGGCAGAAAAGATCTACAATGCATTGAAACACTGAGGGCAATGTAGCAACATACTCTTAATTCCCACTCCAGCCAGATAGTTACCGTAGCATTATGCAATTGAATATACCGACTTGGCTTACTCTGTTTCGCGTAGTTCTGATCCCATTCTTTGTTCTGGCATTTTACCTGCCGTTCACTTGGGCTCCGATGGTTTGCGCCGTCATCTTTGTGTTTGCTGCCATAACCGACTGGTTTGACGGTTTCCTGGCCCGTCGCTGGAAGCAAACGACCCGTTTCGGGGCGTTCCTTGACCCGGTGGCGGACAAAGTGATGGTGGCGGTAGCGCTGGTGCTGGTGGCGGAACACTATCACACCTGGTGGATTACCCTGCCTGCGGCAACCATGATTGCCCGTGAAATTATCATCTCGTCGCTGCGTGAGTGGATGGCGGAGATCGGCAAGCGCAGCAGCGTGGCGGTGTCCTGGATTGGCAAAGTCAAAACCATGGCGCAAATGATGTCGCTGGTCGGGTTGCTGTGGCGTCCCGATCGCACCGTCGAGTATGTGTCTTTTGGTTTGCTGTACATCGCGGCGGTGCTGACTTTCTGGTCAATGTTCCAATATTTGAACGCTGCGCGGAAAGATTTGCTGGAACCCTGATCAAAGCGATGCAAAAATCGTCAAACGAACGTAATGAGACAACAATTTTATTGACTCATTACGTCAGGTAAGTAGAATGCATCGCATCAGACGGCAGCGGTGATTTGCCGAAAGATAGCAAAAAAATCAGTAAGTTCTGATTAATGCGGGAATAGCTCAGTTGGTAGAGCACGACCTTGCCAAGGTCGGGGTCGCGAGTTCGAGTCTCGTTTCCCGCTCCAAATTTGATGAAGCTGGTGTTTCACGAGCTTTAGCCTGATAAAGGCAAACAAGAATTTAGGCGCGTTAACAAAGCGGTTATGTAGCGGATTGCAAATCCGTCTAGTCCGGTTCGACTCCGGAACGCGCCTCCAATTTTCCCGAGCCCGGGTGGTGAAATCGGTAGACACAAGGGATTTAAAATCCCTCGGCTTATGGCTGTGCGGGTTCAAGTCCCGCCCCGGGTACCAGGAAAATAAATTCCAGAATAATCAAAGCAATAAGTAGTAATGTCGTGACCGCCGGAAGGCGGTTTTTTTGTGCCCTAAATCACCTTTCAGAACATCTTCAGAAGATACTTTCAGAAGATAAAATCTGAAAGCAGCATAAATATTCATCCTTTCTGATTACCCACCACCGGCACTATTTTCACTTTGCGATCGTAAATTGCCGTTTGGCTTGCATTTTTGTGGCCAGATATCGCCTGCTTATCTGTCAGCGAACCGTCCAGATCGGAAATGCCTTTCGCTTTGAGGTCGTGATAGGTGAAGTCGAAATCAAGATCGGGATTTGCAGCGATAGCCGCCAGCTTTGCATTGCGCCACTGGGTGTTGAATCCATCGCGGGTATATCGGTTGCCGTTGCGCTGGTGGATCACGTATACGCTGGAAATGCCGTCTTTGATTGGCAACGTGTCGGCTAATGCCACGGCCGCACGAAGTCGGTCTGACCAGGCTTTGATTTGCTTGGCGCCAGTCTTCCCCTGACGGATAAAGATCCCCGGCTCTAAAATCTGTGCACGGTTTAGCACAAGAACATCAGCCTGCCGCGCGCAGCAAAGATATGCTAGCTCCATTGCGACCTTCACCGTATCCGGTGCAACGTCATAAACAGCGCCATACTCGGCGTCTGTGATATAGCGTTCGCGAGACTTCTCCTTGAACTGCCTCACACCTTTGCAGGGATTTCCTTTCACATACCCGCGCTCGTAGCTCCAGCCAAATACCCGAGACATGAACGTTTTTTCTCGGTTTGCCTGGGTTTTACTTTTCAGGCCGCGCTTATCCATATATTTCCTGATGTGCTCAGGCTTAATATTATTCGGATCCATTTTCCCAAAAACAGGCATCACCTTTTTGGCATATTTCTGGTAATCCTTCTGCGAGTCGAAGGCTAAATCTGTAAATTCTGCAGAGTTGAGGAACCTATCGGCCAAGGTCTTAAATGTCGCTTTGTCTTCTTTCTGGCTGATAAATTTCTCGTACGCCACCCAGACTGCGGATTGTGTAGCATCGAGAGGGCAGAGCTTTATAGTCCTGCCGTCAGGATGCTTGAACTCGTAGGCGGCCCGGCCGCGGGATACGCGTGATGGCATCCAGTTATCTGCGGGGTTCTTTCGTTTGCCAGCCACTTACATCGCCTCGAAGTCTGGTTCTTCCGCCACTGGTTTCGGCGGCGCGTTACGGTATTTAACAGGGTTAAGGAAATGCCCCCATGTTGTTTTTGGGTGACCGTCTGGACGCTCAATAAAAAATATCCCCGCTCGGCGGAGTGCGTCACACTGTTTCGTCTTATAGTGGTGACCGGTCAACTCAATCATCTCTTCTTTCGTGATTATGTCGTTATCGTTTCGCATGGTCTTTCCTCGGTTCAATCATCCTGGCGATTGCGTCGTCGGTTACACGACACGCCTCGATGACGTCTTGCTCGCTGAGTTGCGTTTTCCGTACGCTGGCCGACAGCCGGCCGATTTTGAGATCGAAGTCAGAAAGTAGGCGGGCGCCTGGTTGCCATCGCTGCATTGTGGTTGCCTTGTTGTGAGGTGTCCCACAATGCTAGCGATGGCGGCGGACTATTTCTGATTAGGCTTAATCAACTTTGCTGGTGGCGGTGAACTGCTGATCTTCACATCCAGCGGTAGGTTGTAGGTAACTTCACAACGGCGATCCGTCATGATGGTTCCTATGCGCCCATCGGGCAGAGTGATATAAGCGGGTACGCCGCGTCGTTGAGAACGATTAAGCATCTGATTACCTCACCTGCAGCGAGCGTTCGCCGATCTCAATGTGCGCGCCTTTGACCTCGACACCGTTCTCGATCGCTTCCTTGATGGCTTTTTTGTCCGGAGTCACCAGCGTTTGCACAGTCACCAGTTCATCAGGTAGCAGGTCTGCGTTCTCGATCACCACGCTGGCCCGGCCTTTGGCCGCAGTAAAGGTATTGGTCGTGGTTTTGAGTTTGTCCTGGCCGGATGCCAGCAGGCAGGTCAGCACATACTGACGGATGGATTTGGCGCGATTTTCGAACGACTTTTTACGGTCGGCCAGACGCTTAACTTCATCATCAACCGTCTTGGCCAACCCTTCCAGATTGCGGACGTGGATAAAGGCGGCGTCCAGCTTGTCGCCCAACGCACCTTCGATACCTTCCAGAGTATCGGCAATCATTTCTGGCGTCAGATCGTCGGCGGTTTCGATCAGTTGCTGCAGCTTGGCGTAGTCAGATGCTAATGCGATTGCGGTGATGCTCATGATGCTTTCTCCTCGTTGGACAGGGCGGTGATGCGTTCATCTTTCAGCGTGGTTAGGCGGCGTAGGCGAGCGGCAAGATATTTGGCGTAATCAGTGTCACCGACTGATTCCGCAGCCTTGCGGCTGGACTCAATTTCGCGGGCTATCGAGCCATGGACCTTGTTTGCTTCGTTGGTGGTTACTGCGCCTTTGAGGGTTTCCGCGACTCTCGTGAGCTTATCGTCAAGCTCTTCACGCAGACGGGTAACACCTTCGGCTTTATCGCTGGCATTCTTGAGCGCGAACTCCGCATCGTTCTCTTGGCGATAGGCCAGATCGTCGTACAGGCCGAGGAACACGTCAGCGGAGAAGCCGAGCTGTGACAGGGCTTTTTTGGTGGCGTCAGTGAGTGATTTCTTTGGCGCCTCGCCATCGCTCATCGTGCCTTTGGTGGTCGTGAAAATGTAAGGAGTACAGCCGTAGGCGATAACTTCACCAGTGCTTCCATCGTGCTTGTACCAGAGTCGGATTTTCACCGTGTGGTTAACTTCACATAGGTATCCGCCCACACCATTTGGAATTACCGCCTTAGCAAACCCGCCATCTGCCTGCTTAACGGACTGCATAAGAGGGGCGCCATTGTCGAAACGCTCTTCGATGACCTCCACACCCCAATTGACACCCTGCGGTCCGAAAACCTTGGTAGCCTGCATCACCATGTAGGTGCCGTTTATCGATGTACCGCCGCCGTTGTTGCTGAATGCCTTTGTAAATTTGGCATCGGTTTTATAAACGCGATTCCAGATGTCGAGGTTGTCGCGAACCTCCACTGGCTGCTCGGAGAGTGATTGCTCAACCTGTGCGGCGCGTTGCTGGAAATCATCGGCTTTAAGCTGCCTTACCAGCGTCTCGGTGCGGTCGATGCTCTCTTCTGCCTGCTGCAGCTGGTGGGATTTTTCAACTGGGGCATTGGCATAAACGCCATAACCCATTTGATCCAACTGCTCTTTGGCCTGCTGCGCTGTAGCGTCGGTAACTTGGTTTTGTTGCTGTACGACTTCCGTTTTTTCGCCTTGATTTGAGGCGTTATCTGCTGTCGCCACTGGTTTTTCATGCTGCTCGGTACTACCGGTCAGACCGTCAATCGAGAAGCGGCCGCCGCCGAGGTTTTCCACCTCGACATTTTTCTCGGCCTGCTGGCCATAGTTTGCCAGCTCAGTGCATGCCGGATGTCCAGCAAGACGAGTTTTCACAAAGTGCAGGCGTTCTTCATCGTTATTTACTAACTTGAGGTTTTTCAACCCTTCGGAAATGATCGCATGGCGGGTGTCTGTATCAACGTTAAGGATACCGATTATCACCCGCAGGGTTTTGTCCCATGCACGCCATACGGAATCGCGTGCTGCGATAATTTCTTTCGCGTTTTTTACGTCGGCGGCTTTCGCGTTGTCAGGGTGAACTGCCATGACTGAAAGTGCGACGTGCATATCCAGCGTGTTGTAATCAGGTATGCCTTCGGTGTTACTCACTTTGGCGTTGACGTTCAGCTTGATGCTCTCGCGATCCCGAGGATTATCAACCCATGCTTGAGCAAAGGCGTTCACGTCCTCCCTGGACGGCATGCGATCGCCAGCATTATCAAAAATGGCGGTGATAAGGTTATAAATACCGGCTTGATGCATAGCGCCTACTGCTTCCACTGCAACCAACCCATCGATCACCGCGCGCATGCCGGTATCGTCTTGTGTCTCGTCGTCATTCAGCAGGTCAACCACAAGCGATAGTTGGCTATTGTCGATCTCGGTGTCGCCATACATGACAACGGCTGCGATCTTGACGTTGGCTGGTTGCGCCAGCAGGTCAACTGGTCCGGTTGGTAGTTCCGTTTCTGGCTCCTTTTGAATCCAGACACTACCGTCAAAAACGTTATCCTGCGCGAATTGCTCGTCAAATTCTCCGACCGGTGGGCGAGGGTGGCCGGGCTGATCTTCCACAGTTTTTGGGTTGAAAAAATTATCAACGCTTTCAGGGTATTTCTCGTAAAGCTTGCCGATCGCAATACCTTCGGCCGCTTTCTTGTTTGGTGCTTCAAGGGCAATAACGAGTGGTACAGCCCCGTTGGCCTGAGCCTTTTTCTTTGGATCAAATAAAACGATATGAATAGCCATTATTGGTCTTTCCTATGGTTGTGCGCTGGTCAGGCGCGTTTAGTACGGCAGTTCGTGAACGTCGATTTCTGAATGTTCGATGCACAGCAACTGCTGAATCTGATCATCGATGAGGATTTGCTGCTGATGCGAGATTGCGGCGATGCGCTCTTTCTGTGCGCGCAGTGCTTCGACCTGTTTGCCGATCAGGTCAATGGGTTCAGGCTGGTCGATATCGATGATGATTTGGCGGGTTTCCAGCAGTACATACTCCGGAAACTCGGACATGTCAGCTGTTAAAACAGTGATTTTCTGTTCTGCGAATTGGGATACATTCGCGTGAATATAGAGCGTGACTGGTATCTGTAGTGCTTTCATAGCAACTCCTGATATAATGCTTGCAGATCAGTGGTGCAAGCCATTGGTCTTTCCTAGAAAGGTCGGTTGGTAGCCGGCACCCTCTTGGTGGGGTGGTTCCCATCAGGGTAATTAAGCTCGCTTCGGCGGGCTTTTTTACGTCTGTAGGTTGCCGGTTACGTTATCCGGCGCCGCATCACCTGGTCAGGGTTTTGCGGCCGTATCATTGGTCTTTCCTATCCACACTTTCCCGCTGTGGCCACGTAGAATTCGTTGCGGTCTTTCCCGCTGTCAGAACTGTTTCTGAACAACCGCTGCATGGTTAGTGCGCTGTTGGTAGACAAATATTACCGCTACGAATAACAACTGGTCAAGCGTGCTGGTGATAAAAATATGCGTAGATGTAATATGTGATTGATTTATGTGGTGATAAAAATAAAAAGCCCGCGGGGGACGCGGGCTGATGGAGGGGGTTATTGCTTTCTTGTGGCCAGTAGTTCTTTGAATAACCTATCGAAACCTGACACTTTTTCTTTTAAATCATTCATATGTCTAGTTTTTTCGCTCTCTGGAAGCCTGTCATACAGGCTAATAAGTTCTGCATGTTCGGGTTTCAAAATCTGCCAACCTGGTGCGGCAACATCTTCATGATGCTCGCCCGACTTGCGAACGTAATTCATCATTTCTTTTAGTTCTGGCTTGATGTCTTCCGGCTTAACGCCAAGGAGGGCCGCAAATTTTAGAATGGCGTCGGTACCGAGAGGATTTTTGCCAGTCAAGTACTGGCTAACGGTCGATTGCGTTTCAAAGCCGAGTGCATCTGCCGCCTTTTCCTGCGTCAGACGTAGCGTGACCTTTTTCTCATCCCAAATCTTCCGCAGCCGTTCTGCAGTTTCTTGGTCTTTGATATCGAGTGGTTTTTTCTTCATACGGTAATTTTATTCGCAGAATTAATATCATCCAATCACCATTACGCTTGATCTTTTTATATTCGTAGCGGTAATATTAATCCATCACATAAACACGAGGAGAGGTGATGGACCTGAAAAGTTATCTCAATGAAAACGGAATTAAGCAGCAAGACTTTGCTCAAGCCGTTGAAAAGTCACAAGGCTATGTCAGTCGTGTTGTGGCCGGTTCATGCAAGTTAGGTGGTGAAGTAGTAATTAAATGGGCTGCCGCCACTGGTTTTAACGTTACACCGCATGATTTGCGCCCTGACTTGTACCCAAACCCTAGCGATGGACTGCCAGAACAGACCGCAGCTTAACAACAATTCCCACCGAAATCTGATTATGCGTAATCAAGTTTTGAGCGACAGGAGACGCGAAGTGGAAAACATCGAAAAACTGAAAGACGAAATATCAAATTGGGCAGCCGAGCGAGGACAGGAGCATGTGGCGATCGAGATCAGCCGGATGTGGTTTCTGTTCGGCGGAGAATCGGCAACCGTGCGTCTCCACCCGATCGAGGATGATTTTGGTCGGGCGGATTGGCGCGCCATCAACAACAACCGGCAGCAGATATTCCGCTGGCTACGTGGCGATTCTAAAGCCGCCCGGGCGAAGGTGAGAGAGCTTGCCGACGCCATGGCCGCAGCATTGCCAGCTGAACGGCGCGCAAGGTTGGGCGGTGTATCCGTGCAATATCTGCTGTCAGTGGCCATCCGTGAGTTTGCCGCGGCAGTGATCGCCATTTTGCTTGGCGCTTGTGATACGCCTCAACGAATAGCGGGGGCGCTAAACGCTCTACAAGATACCCAGCGCCTGACCAGCGTGCAGTAACCACCGGAATCTAGGAAAGACCAATATGCAAACTGACCACATCACATATCGGAACGGCTGGCGCCTGAATGGCATGCCTGCTGACGCCGCAGATATCAGACCGATTTTCGAAGATCGCCAGGCTGCCGCACATGCAATCTGGGAACAATACGAGCAGAGCAAGGCTGCGCTGCCTGTTCTAGACATGAGCCCCGAGCAGTACCAGGATGCCTGCCGGCAGATCGCTGACACTCTGGGGATTTAATCATGAGTATGGAACTTATGGTGCGGGCCATGAAAATGAAAGTCGGCAATCCGCTGCGCAAATTGGTGCTGCTGAAGTTGGCCGACAATGCCAGCGATCAGGGCGAGTGCTGGCCATCGGTGCCGTACATTGCGGAGCAGTGCGAAATCTCTGAACGCTCAGTGCAAAATCACATTCAGCAACTGGTCAAAGATGGCCTGGTCCGTATCGAAAAACGCCTGGCGGACAATGGGCTGAATCGCTCAAATGTTTATCACATCGCCTTATCTGGCAGTGGTGCAAATCCTGCACCCTATGGTGAATCTCCTGCACCACGTGGTGAATCTCCTGCACCACGTGGTGAATCTCCTGCACCAGGGGGTGGTGCAGCTCCTGCACCCAGAATCAGTCACTCTTTTGAACCAGTCATTGAATCAGTCAATGAACCATCTAACGTGCCATCTGACGACGGCACTCCTGCGCAGCCTAAAAAAGGTGATTACCCTGCTGAGTTCGAAAAGCTGTGGGCAGAGTATCCGAAACGGGAGGGCAGCAATCCCAAGAACAAGGCCTATCAGGCGTGGAATGCTCGCCGCAAGGCTGGGGTGACATTTGAGTCTATGGCGGCAGGCTTACAGCGCTACGTGGCATTTTGTGGCGCCAAGGGACAGGTGGGTACTAGCTATGTGATGCAGGCGTCGCGGTTCTTTGGGCCAGGGTTGGAATTTAACAACGCGTGGATGGTGAGCAGCCAACCTGCACAATCCGGCGTGAAGCGGCATAGCGATACCGCAGCAGACCTTGAAGGGCGCAATTATGAAACCCGTATCGGTTGGAAAAATAACACGCAGGAGGGCAGGCAATGACTGGCGAGCAAGCGAAAAACACGACTGAAACTCTGCTTGAGCACTGTGGGGTGAATAAGCGTTTTCAGGACGCATCGATCGGTAGCTTTGCTCCGGTGAATCCACAGGCGCAGGAATGCTTGACGATTTGCCAGCAATTCACCACTGAGTGGCCTCAGATGCAGACTGCTGGATCCAACCTCTTGATGTCTGGCCGCCCGGGGACAGGGAAGACGCATTTGGCTGTTGGGATTATGCGTGAGCTGGTCGAGCATTATGACGCGGATGTGTATCTGACTTCGGCGCAGCGAATGATCCGGGCAATGCGCGATACCTGGCGACAGGATGCAACCAGGACGGAATACGAAGTATTGGGTTTTTACTGTGGGCTGGATCTGCTCATTATCGACGAAGTGGGCATGCAGAACGGTACTGACTCTGAACGCCTGATCGTGTCGGAAATTATCAACACCCGATATGAGCAGATGAAACCGACGGTTTTGATCAGCAATTTCACGGTAAAACAGCTCGAGGATTTCATGGGGTACCGCGCCATGGATCGCATTTTGGAAAGCGCAGCAGTGTTGGCGTTTGACTGGGAAAGTCAGCGGGGGCGTCTGTAATGGATTTTGGCAACCTACCGCAACCGCCTTACAGCATCGATCTGGAACAGGCGATTCTGGGCTCCCTGATGCTCAACACGGACGAGGACATGTCCTCCGCAGTGTTCGGCATACTAAAACCCGAAGCGTTTTACCTGGTGGCGCACAGAGAGATTTTCAAAGAATTGCGTGCACTGAAAAATGCTTGCCGACCGACAGACCTGATCAGCTTGCACGATGCGCTGGAAAGCAAAGGGGTACTCGAGCAGGTTGGCGGCTTTGCCTATTTGGCGGAAACCAACCGAAACAGCAGCCCTGCAGCGATGGTGAGTTATGCGCATGCCGTTCGTGACAAAGCTATTTTGCGATTCACGTTGGAAAAGCTGCAGGAATGTACCTCGCTGGTGCTGGCAAACAACGGTATGGGTACTCCCGAAAAACTGGAAACCGTGCAGCAGATGGTCACCGCCGTGGCCGATCATGCACGTACCGGCACTCGCGGCGGTTTGCGTCCGGCGCTGGATGTGGTGGAGGACTGGATCGAGAAGATGAATCGCCGTTTTGAAGACCCCGATGCCGCGGGTGGTTTAACGCTGGGGATCGAGAGTCTAGACCGACTGATGCACCCGAAACAGGTGCTTCGCGGCGCGCTTGTCGTGATCGGGGCTCGCCCAAAAATGGGTAAAACGGCGGTGTACAACAAAATCGCCACGCACTTTGCTTTGAATCACCGTCTGCCGACCCTTGTATTCAGTCTGGAAATGACAGACGACGGCATCATCGAAAGGATGGTGGCTCAGGAGGCGTGTGTTAATTCCGAGATGTTTTACATCGGACCGGATGATGACATTGCCATGTCTCGGGCGATGGCCAAGGCTGCGGAACTGGCAGAGTCCAATCTGATGATCGACAGCACCCCCGGCGTGACGCTGGCGCACATCCGCAATGAATGTCGAAAGGTAAAGCGTCAGCGCGGCGTACTGGGGCTGGTGGCCATCGATTATTTGACCCTGATGAAAGCCGAGGCTGCCGAACGCCGTGACATTGCCTATGGGGACATCACCACCGGCCTGAAAAACTTGGCGAAGGAATTGGATTGCCCCGTATTGCTGCTGACCCAGCTCAACCGAAAACTGGAGGAGCGCGCCGACAAACGACCATGGCCAGCGGACAGTAAAGATACCGGACAGATAGAACAGGACTGTGATGTGTGGATCGGTTTGTATCGTGATGCCGTCTACAACAAAAATGCGGACCCTAACCTGATGGAGCTGTTGTTGAGGCTGAACAGGGAAGGGGTAAGCGGCACCGCGCATGCGTTGATGGTTGACGGTTATATCAAAGACATCAGCGATGAAGAGGCTGCACGCCTGGGGCAGAAAGGCCAGGCATCAGAAAAGCGTTACAGCAAAAACTCCAAGATCGAAGCGTTTTAACTCGCGCCTGACCAGCGTGTGAATCAACCAAAAGGAAAGACCTATGAGCACTACAGAATTAATTTTTGCGAAAGACCCCGGCGCCGAAGTCATTGACGACGGCTGTGATCACACTGCGCTGATTATCTGGCATATGAACGCCAACGCCCGAGTACGCTCTGGCTCGACGCTTTCCCGGCCACCAGTGCCGGAACAGGTAGTCCCTCCGAAATTTGCCCGTACGCCTGCGAAGGCTTCGAAAAGGGCCTCCAGTAAGAAAAAAGCTTTCACAGTTGATTTCCCTACTCGCAACCTGGCGGCAGTGATGATGGGCAAGACGTTGTCCTATCATGGCATTCTCACTGCGCTGAATAAACATTACCCCGATCATGGACTGACACATCGGCACCTGCAGACCCGCATCTTGACGATGATCAACTCCCCTCACGTCGAAATAACCCGCCATGAAAAACCGGTACCGGAATTCACCCTCACTCACGTTGACGGGCAGTTCTATGTCAACTCAGAGAAACAGCAGCATTTAGCAAGAGGGTGACCTATGGCCGGGCAATCGGATTATCTCCCGCCCGGCTTACCGCACAACCGCGGGGTATGGCCGCAGGAATATCGAGATCTGGAAAACCTCGACCTGCGCGCCAGCGGCCTTATCAAGAATCTGTATGCGCGAAAAATCCAGCGCACTGCAGTGACTGACGCGATTAACGCGGTACCGGAAAACTATCGGGAACATTTCAGGGCGCGCCTGAACTACTGGCGCGAACGCAGAGAGGGGAAGGGACAATGACAAAATTTAAAGGCTGGGTGGTGTGCAATCCGTTAACGACGCTGTTTTGGGCGATCGTGATTTTCTGGGTAGCAGTTGCGGCGGCTGTCGCTTTGGCGGTGTTGTGATGCCAGCAAATGAACTGAACCTCGAGGGAAAGAGCATTCTAGATATGTGCTGCGGCTCCCGTATGTTCTGGTTCGACAAAGAGGACGAGCGCGCCGTATTCAGCGATAAGCGCAGCGAGAGCCACACCCTGTGCGACGGGCGCCGCCTAGTGATATCTCCTGACCTAATCGCAGATTTTACCTCTTTGCCGTTTGGTGATTGCACCTTCCCGGTTGTTGTGTTCGACCCGCCGCACCTAGAGCGTGTAGGCCCCAACGGCTGGCAGGGCAAGAAGTACGGGAAGCTTGACCGTGAAACATGGCGCGATGAACTGCGCGCCGGATTTGCCGAGGCTTTCCGAGTGCTGCGTCCACACGGTGTGCTGATCTTCAAGTGGAACGAAACCCAGATACCGGTTAGCCAAGTCGTCGCCCTTACAGACGAAAAACCGACTATCTGGCAGCGCACCGGCAAGAACGACAAAACGCACTGGATCATCTTCGTAAAATCGGGCGAAACAGCTAGGGAAGTGAAATCATGAGCATCTGGCCAACAGAAGTACAGCAGTGCGCATCGTCCGTGCTGCCGGTTCACGCGCTGAGCGGAGAAGAGCAGCAGGAAGTCCTGCAACAGATTAACCAGATGTTCCTTAACCGTGTCAGTCCGCAGGAAATCCAGAAAACAGCGCATGCCTGGGCGCGCCAGAAACAGATCGTGGATTTCCGCCCTGATGCTGTTGATAACGGCCTGGTGGTTGTCGGGTTCGCTGGTGGCGGTGGAAGCTGCGAGGGAATCAAGCAGGCGCTGGGTTTTGAGCCGCATATCGCGATGAACCACAACCCGGTGGCCATGGCCATGCACGCCGTAAATCATCCACGCACGCTGCACTACCCGGAAGATATTTTCAGCGTAGATCCGAAAATTTCCACTGGCGGATTACCGGTGCTGCTGGGTTGGTTTTCACCTGATTGCCGTCACTTCTCAAAGGCTAAAGGCGGGACGCCGGTCAAGAAAGAGATCCGCGGTCTGGCGTGGGTGGTGCTGCGTTGGGCGCTGGCGGTACGACCGCGCTACCTGATGCTGGAAAACGTCGAAGAATTCCGCTCATGGGGGCCGTTGAAAGCGGACAAAAAAGGCAATCTATACCCGGACCCGGCATACACCGGCGCAACTTTCCGCGCGTTTATTGGCATGTTGAGCCATGGTGTGGCACCAGACTGCCCGGCTCTGGCAGAGGCCTGCGAATTCCTGCAGATCGATATCGACAGCGACGACGCGCGCCGCCTGGTTAGCGGTTTGGGTTACAACGTCGATCACAAAGAAATGAGGGCCTGCGACTATGGCGCCCCAACTATCCGCAAACGCCTGTTTGTTGTCAGCCGTTGCGATGGTGAGGCTGTTGTTTGGCCTAATCCATCACATGGTGCACCGGACAGCGCCGAGGTGCTGGCTGGCCAGCTGCAGCCATGGCGCACTGCCGCTGAGTGCATCGACTGGTCAATTCCGACTCGCAGCATTATGGGCCGCAAGAAGCCGCTGGCAGACAACACGCTGCGCCGCATTGTGAAAGGGTTGAAGCGTTATGTCATCGACTGCCCGGATCCATACATCGTCCAGATAGGGCAGACAGGATTCGGCGGCGACGGCCGGCAGTATGCCACTGGTACACCGTTGACGACGGTCACCAGTAAGGCTGAGCACCTGTTGATCGAGCCGTTCGCGGTGAAATGCAATCACACGTCCAACCGCACCAAATACGACTGTTTCCGGGGCCAATCTGGCAGATTGCCACTGCAGACGGTCACGCAAACACACGGTTTCGCCGTGGCTGCGCCGGTGGTGGTGCGTCAGTTTGGGAATAGCACCGGAAACCGTGCCGATACGCCAGTCGGTACAATAATGCCTGGCGGTGGCGGCAAAACTCAACTGGCCAGTGCCGTGTTGGTGGGCGCTGGTGGCCCAACGTATTCCGGTAAGCCGCGCAGCATTACATCGCCGATGGCAACCATCCCAACAGAATCACACACCGCTTTGGCGGCAGTGCATTTGATTCGGTTCCGGCAGGGCAGTAAGGGGCAGGGAGTTCTGCGTCCGTTCAACACACTGACAACCGGCGCATCGACCGGCCGCCCGGCTACTGGTGTACAGCATGCGGTTGTCGGCGCCAACTTGATAAAACACTATGGCGGAAACTACACCGGCGCAGGTCTGGGGATGGACGAACCAGTCCACACAATCACTCAGGTTGATCACCACTCGCTGTGCACATCACACCTGGTGCAGTTGCGCGGTACGTGCAAAGACGGGAAGCCCACGGATGCACCTGCGCCAACTCTTACGGCTGGCGGCAATCACATCGGCCATGTAACCGCGTACCTGCAGAAATACTACGGTAACGAGAAGGACGGGATCGACGTTGACGCGCCTATGCATACGGTGCCGACACATGACCGCTTCGGGCTAACAGAAGTGAAATGCGAGCCAACGCTAATCACCGATGACCAACGGTATAACGCCTGGTGCTGCGTGCGGCTCATGGACGTATTCAGCGATGAACCCGACGACAGCCATCTGTTCCCAGCGCCGCGCCCGCAGTTTATCCAGGTCGGCGAGTACATGGTGGTCGACATCTGCATGCGCATGCTGGAGCCGCGTGAGTTGTATAACGCCAACGGCTTCCCGCGCAGCTACATCATCGACAAGGATATCGATGGCACTCGTTGGCCGAAGTCTGAACAGGTGGCGCGTTGTGGTAACTCGGTACCGCCGCCGTTTGCAGAGGCACTGGTAAGGGCAAATATGCCGCAATATTGCGTATGGAGGATGGCAGCATAGCAAAAGTCAACCCCGCCTTAGTGCGGGGTTTTGTGTGGAGAATAGGTAAAATGATACTGGTTGGATATACAGTGAGATTAATGGCAGTATATTCGCATGCTAAATTGTCGATCGTTAAAACCGATCGATATAGCACCCAATGATCTGTGTTACCTATTTGACCCAATAAAAACCAAAGTTTTAGCTCTAAAGGCATGTAGGGATACGTAGGGACATTGATTAATCTCATAGATGAGGTGCTTATGTGTAATTCAAATGGACTTAACGAACACCTCCCTGATAATGGCCTTGTGGTTGTTCGCCGAAAAGATGGTAGGACTATTGGTTTACGGTTGGTTAAAGATGACGAACACATTTCGACACTTTACGCGATGTTGGAAGTAGCAAAATTGGCGGGTTACTCGATTGTCGCCCCCGATGGAAACAAGCTATAATCAATGAGCTGGACTGAACACCCAGCCCATTCAATTCTGAACAACTGCTGCGCTACTGGAGACTCCCAATGGCGCAGTATTCGTACACAAAGACAGCAGGAAATCTACTGGTGCCGACCACTCGGGAAGCCAGGGACTTTTTGCAAACCAAAAAGATAGGTTCGGTTCTTTACGCCGATTTCAAACAGGCCCGAAATCCAGCTTTTCACCGTAAGTTATTTTCACTCCTGAACCTTGGTTTTGACTACTGGCAACCGACCGGTGGTGCAATATCCCCAAGCGATAAAGCGTTGGTGAATGGCTACGTCAAATTCTTGGCTTATTATGCTGGTGGTGAAGATGCGCTGCAGGCGGCAGCTGATGAGTATTTGGCTGACGTGGCAGAGAAAAGGGCCGGGAATATCAGTGTAGCCAAATCCTTCGAAGCGTTTCGTGCCTGGGTGACCATTCAGGCCGGATTTTACGTTGAATATACAATGCCCGACGGCAGCGCCCGAAAAGAACCTAAATCGATCTCATTCGCTAAAATGGACGATATCGAGTTCGGCGAGTTTTATAAAGCTGTGCTCGATGTGCTCTGGAACTACATCCTGTTCCGCACCTTCCCCGATCAGCAATCTGCAGAAAACGCAGCCGTCCAGCTCATGGGGTATACCTCATGAGCAAATTAACCAAAGAGGCCCGCGGCCGTGACTGCCAGATCAGGATCCCTGGTATCTGTAATTTCAATCCGGAAACAACCGTTCTGGCACATTACCGCTTGGCGGGAACCTGTGGCGGTGGGATGAAACCGGATGACGAGCAGGGCGCTTGGGCCTGCAGTTGCTGCCATGACACCATCGATTCCCGTGCAAAAACCGAATATGACCGTGAAACCCTGCGTCTGTACCATGCCGAGGGCGTACTCCGCACGCAAGCCATTTTGAGGAAGGAAAGAAAATTATGAAATTAGATATGTACGAAGTTCTTTCTCGTTGGGGAGTGTGGGCTCGAGAAGACAGCGGCATCGACTATTCACCAATAGCCGCAGGGTTCAAAGGGCTGTTACCGCAGCCATCTAATGGAAAACTATCTTGCTGCGATGATGATGGATTGGTGATTGATGGCTGTGTTAGTCGACTGAAGAGGTACAAACCTGATGAGTACGACATTGTGATTGCACACCATGTCTACGGTATGTCTTTGCGCAAGATAGCGAAGAGGCGCAAGTGTTCAGATGGGACCATAAGGAAAGAAATGCAGACTGCCGAGGGATTTATTGGGGGTTGTTTGGCAATGCTAAATGTCAAAACAGATATGGATATTTAAACGTGTTGCCGGGACATATTGAAGTACTGATACTGGGCGCTCCTGATGTGTAATCTTGTCGGTGGCATTTTTTGTACGACAATAGGTTTTTTAGAGTTTTTATAAGGTAATATTAATTCAATTACTTAGTGGTCATATTGAGACCACTAAGTATAAAAATACTTCTAGGCTCCAGGGGTAAGGTAAAAGTAAAATTTAAACGTTAACCACAACCCAACTGCCACAAAAGCACCCAGTACAATAAAAACTGCTCTTTGGGTATATATGCGAGTTGTTAAACTTCCAAATGTTGTTTTAATATCATCATAAATTGATTCGTAGTTAGTCTCTGCTTGGTGTTTTTTATAATCCAACTCATCGGAAATAGCACTAAGAGTTTGCCATTGATTAAACATTACGAATAGTATCATTGCGGTAAAGAATAGCGCGCCAATGAGAATTGCAGTATTAATTAATGCTTGAGCATCCCAACCATTCGCTTGTTTCATTTGTGTGGCGACTATAATAGTAGCAACGGGTATACCAAGGATTTGGTTTTGTATATCACTGAAAACTTTGTGTATTTTTCCCATTTCTTCAATTTTAGCCACTCTAAGCTGGTCTAGGATTTTTTCATATGAAAAACCAGATACAAAAACCCTATATCCCTTATTAAAACTTTCACATAATTGTGAAAAATCTTGAATAAGGTAGGTGAACGAAGATTCTTTGGTTTTTGTTTCACCCATGGATTTAATACTATTAGCTAAAATAGTTAATTTTTGATCTCGATGAGTGTCTTCAGCAAAATTGGCAATAAAATTTTGAATTTTATCTAACTGCAAACGTGATAAATCATCAGTGACATAGTTAACTGGTATTTTTATAACGTTAGAATCGACGAAAACTAATTCACAACTAGATTCATCTAAATAGGCTGATGACTCCTTGAATAGTGCGATAAGCCGTAATATCGCCCTGTACTTTTGTACGTACAAAGGGGATTGAGTATCTCTATTATAAAATTTATCATTAATTATATAGTAACAATTTGCTTCCTTGATGCGATTTTTGCTATTTTTTAAATAATCATCAAAGGTATTATGCAATTGTCCAATTCTCATTTTAGGTGGAATAATATGAATTGTTACCTCTTCGCCAACCTTAATGTTTCCTGATTCCAATGTGATGCCGAAATCATTGCCATTATCAACAATATCCTGAATGCACTGGCGAAGATTATCAGAGGAAATATATATAGTCCCCTCTGATGTATTAGTTGTGAATGTGGTGTTTTTATATATAGTCACCAAATCATCAAACTTTCTAATATTATTCGCCGTCATCCTCTTCACCCAGCTCAGCTAGTATTTCATCTTTTAGAATATCTGGAATTTCAGTAAGTATCAATTTATTATTCGCATGGTCATAAAGTACACTTCCGTCATGTAAGGCTGCACGCTCAAACTTTAAAGACCAATGCTTTGATTTTCCTTTAAAACTCACCAGACTACGAATGACATTACCGTCCGGAACAAAGCCATCAGAGAACTGCAAATCTTCATTGGTTAACTTTTCAACTAATAATTCAGGTTCCCCTGGCCATAGCTCATTAGCAAATGCTTGAGTTTCAAATTCATCGCCATTTTTATTTAGTTGTTTCAATTTTTCATGTGCACGATTCAAAAAGTCCTCTCGTGCTTCGGGTTCTAAGTTTCTATCAGTAGCAAATTGAAGAAGAGCATCCCTTAGTTTTGTTGTTTCCTGCTTGGCAACTAAAATATCATTACAGCCTAAAAATTTCTTGAAATAACCGGCAACGGTATTTTGGCCTTTGAGGAAGCTAATATAACGCTCTTTACCTCCCTGCCATCCTGTGAGGTCTATACGCCCTGCGACTCGCAGTTTTGCAATGTCAAGATACTCACTTGACTGAATATCAAAATTTTGTACTGAAGAACCCATAGCGGAGGTAAGAATTGCAACCATTAAGTAATTGTTCCCATTCACTTCGGTATGCGCAATTATGACATAGCCGCCTGTAGACAAGTGTTCATCATCGGCTCTCGCTTTCAAGTGATTTGTGATTCGAACACTGGTGTCGTAAAAATTTGTTCTCCGCGTGGTAAAATAGTCTTCAACAATATTTCCCATAGGGAAACTATCTCTGTCATCTTCAAATTTTCCATACCCTTTGCCTGCACGTCCTGTATACCTTTCTGTTAGGTCTTCAGCTAGTTTATCTGATGCGGCCTGCACGGGTTTTTCATTCGGACTAAGAACGAGAGTCGAAATATCATGTTGTTCTTTGTTCATAATGTGAACAATGAAATGATGGGTGGTAATGTCAACCTGAACAGTCATTGGAAGTTCCTTATCGTCGAAATCCTACGTGGCAACTGAAGTTTTTTTATGATAATACTTCAAAATTACCTAACGCGTACGCAAAAAGTTATGTAGTGTGATAAGAGTGGTTATGCAGTCACGTAGCTTACCCAATCAGAAACCTCGCCTCGGCGGGGTTTTTTCGTTTCTGTCACCCGAAGATCGGGCCATGCCCCGACAGGGGGAGGATATGAAAATGCCTGACAAAAACCCCGACCAGTGGGCGCAAGTGCTCGCATGGATTGCCGCGCACAGAGAGGGCGGTGGTTATGCGGCGACGGCTGCGTTGATGGCATTGTTACGAAGTGCCTACGTGGGCCGCGATGGCTGGACGCGTCGACTGATTGACGCCTCCATGTGTGCGCTTGCCGCCTACTTCATCAAAGATTGCCTGGCCGCTATTGGTTGGGATGCTACCTATGCGTCGCTCGGGAGCATGTTCATCGGTTATGCCGGTGTGGACTACTTCGGCAACCTGCTGCGCCGCATTGTGAACAATCGTACCGGTTCCCCAAAGCAGGAATAATCCATGACAAAAGACCAATTTAAAGAGGCGGCTGGTATTGCTGCCGGATTAGCCACGCGCTGGTTTCCTCATCTGGAAGCAACCTTCACCGAATTCGGGATTACCTCCCCGGTGGAACAGGCGATGTTTATCGCTCAGGTGGGGCATGAATCGGCGGGTTTTAACGCTACCGCAGAATCATTCAATTACAGCGTTGCCGGCCTGCAATCCACCTTCGGAAAAAGACTGACGGCGGAACAATGCAAAATGCTGGGGCGCCAGCGAGGGGAAACAGCGGTACCGGAAAATCGTCAGGCGGCGATCGCCAATCTGGTTTACGGCAACCGCCTGGGTAACAAAGGCCCGAGTGATGGTTGGAAATACCGCGGACGCGGGCTGATTCAGATCACTGGACTGGATAATTACCGAGCCTGTAGCACTGGTGTGAAAACCGATTTGCTGCTTGTTCCAGATCTGCTGGAGAAAGACGAGTACGCGATGTGCTCCGCAGGCTGGTTCTGGAAATCGCGGAATTGCGGAAAATATGCTGGCGATGTAGAGCGGGTAACTCTGCTGATCAACGGCGGCAAGAATGGGCTGGCAGACCGCCAAGAGCGATTTGAGCGAGCGCGTAAGGTACTGGAATGACTGGCTGGGTTTCAAAACTGACCGGCGGGGGATTATTGCTCCTGCTGGTAGTGTCGATTTGCCTGGGTGGATACAGCTCGCTTTTGTCGTATCGATTGGAGCTGGCACGGCAACAAGTTGCAGAACAGCAAAAAACGCTGGCGCAGCAGGCTGGACTGATCGCCACCATGCAGGAACAGGACGCCCGTAACCGCACGCTGATGGCCGAACAGCAACAGATAGAGCAGCAGCTGCGCCAGCAGGGCGAAATCTACCAGAGGAAATATCAGGATGCGATCAAAAACAACAAATGTGCTGCTGAGCGCATGCCTGATGCTGTTCTTGAGCTCCTGCGCGGAACGGATACCAGCGCCACCAGTGCCAATAGTTCTGCTGCCCCCTGAATCGGTATTCAAACCCTGCGAACAGCCAACGCTCCACGGTGAAACATGGGGCGATGCTGGTAGCTATTCGTTGGCATTGAAGACGGCTTTATCAATCTGCGCCGGCCAAGTGGCCACGTTGAACCAATGGCGGAATACCGTCGGGTTAGCATTATAGTGTGACGATGTGATAGCTCACCTTTTTCCTTATATGTTGTATGGCTATAATGTACAGGCCATTTGGCAACTAAATAAGGTGTGACATGAAAAACGGTATCTATTTCATTACATTCAGCAGCAATAACAATGATGTCGGTCAGGGGACTGTAGTTGTAAAAGACGATGCGATTAACGGTGGGGATTTTGGTTTCACCTACCAAGGGCATATCGAAGGCAATAAATTAGATTTGCATGTATCGCAGCATAACCCTCAGGCAGTTAACGTTATCCAAGGTGTAAAAAATTACACTATGGAAATGGTCATTGAGGACGCTCACGGTGGCTATGTTTTATCAGGCGCTGTCAGAGGGATGCCTCAAGCCCAACTTAAGGTTGCTGCTAAGTTTATTGGTGACTTGGTTTAATGGCATAAGATGTTTACACGACCCGCCCCGGCGGGTTTTTTATTGCCCATCACAGAGCATCTATCCAGGTGCTGCGTAATGCGCAAAGCAAAGTCACCTCGTTACTCCGGCTCGCTGTGGGGGTAGTGCTGGTGGCTTTTTTTATGGAGCACGCTATGTCACAACCGGAAGAAAGCGGCCTTGAGCGCGATTACTGTGCCGGTCAACTTTCTCTCCGTGATATGGCAGAGATATACGGCATCAGTGAAGGGGCCATCAGAAAGCGCGCCAAAAAACATGGCTGGGTACGCAGCGCTAAGACGGGTACGCAAAAAGGTACGCAGGTACGCAAAAGCGGTACGCAAAAATCCAAGGTGCGTACCAAGGCAGCACCCGCCAATCCTGACGCCGGTGAAAATGGCCCCGAAGGGAGTAGCCCATCATCGGCAAATACGAAACCGATACGTGGTGCGCGTACCGACCCACCTATTAACGCATTCCAGCCCCGCAATCAGGTTGCGCTTAAACATGGTGGCTACGCTCGTCGTTTGCTGCTGAGCGATGAAGTGATAGAGGATGCCAAGGCGCTGACGCTCGACGATGAGCTCTTTCGCCTACGCGCCAGTAACCTGGTCGCCTCGGAAAATATCGGACGCTGGAAAACCCAATTGGAAGATGCCGAACCCGACGAGATAAAAGGGCTGCTGGAAAAAATCGGCGCGGCAGACAAAGCCATGATGCGCAATACCGTTCGAATTGAATCGATAGAAGGCACCACTGCAACAATCCGCAAAGTGTTTGCCGACACGAATTATCGTGTGATAGCAGCGGAGAAAATCGGGCTCGAAGTCGATCGCCTGAAACTCGAGCTCGGTGATCCGAATAATGACGCCTCTGGCGGTCTGGATGATTTCTATGCTGACAACCCAACGACCCTCACTGAATCCAGCGCTCCGGCCGTTCTGGACGACGAAGGCGAGGAATAAGATCCTCTATGGCGGTCGCACCTCGTCAAAATCCTGGGATGCGGCGGGAATGGCTGTTTATCTTGCGGATAAGTATCGGCTGCGTTTCCTCTGTACTCGCCAGATCCAGAACAAAATAGAAGAATCGGTATATGCGCTGCTAAAAATTCAAATTGAACGTTTTGGCCTGCGTCATCGGTTCCGCATTCTGGATAATAAAATCATCAACCGCTTTACCGGCAGTGAGTTTATGTTTTACGGGCTGTGGCGCCATGTGGACGAGATAAAGTCGCTGGAAAGTATCGACGTGCTCTGGAACGAGGAGGCGCACGCGATGACCGAGGCACAATGGGAAATTCTGGAGCCAACGATCCGTAAAGAAGGTTCGGAGTGCTGGTTTCTGTTTAACCCACGCTTAACGACTGACTTTGTATGGAGGAATTTCGTTGTAGCTCCACCACCTGACACACTCATTAGAAAAATAAACTATAACGAGAACCCCTTCCTCAGCTCCACGATCTTGAAAGTAATAAAAGCGGCAAAGGCCCGTGATAAAGAGCAGTTTGAGCACGTTTATCTTGGCGTGCCACGCACTGATGATGATGAAGCCATTATCAAGCTTTCGTGGATTGAGGCGGCTGTAGATGCCCATAAAGCACTAAATATCGACCCCCTTGGCCGCAAGCGCGTTGGTTTCGACGTTGCCGACAGCGGCGCGGATAAGTGTGCCAACGTGTATGCACATGGTTCTGTGGCGCTGTGGGCTGACGAGTGGAAAGCACGTGAAGATGAACTGATGAAAAGCTGTAAGCGCACCTACAACGTTGCGCTGCAGCATGATGCGGCGATCGTTTACGACAGTATCGGTGTCGGTGCGTCGAGCGGTTCAAAATTTGCCGAGATTAACGAAGATCGTGAAAGCGCCAGTGATTGGGGTGCCACGGCTATCGAGTATTTCAAATTTAATGCCGGCGGCGCGGTATTCGAACCTGAACGTGAATATCAGCCCGGGATCACCAATAAAGATTTCTTCGCGAATATAAAGGCGCAGTCTTGGTGGCTGGTGGCCGATCGATTCCGTAACACCTACAACGTGATTAATGGAAAAGAAAAGCGCGAGAGCTTTACTGACGACCAGTTGATCAGTATCGATTCGGATTGCCCTCTGCTGGACAAACTTAAATTTGAGTTATCAACACCAAAGCGTGATTTCGATAAAAACGGGCGCGTGAAAGTGGAAACGAAAGACGATTTGAAAAAACGCGACATTCCATCACCGAACGTTGCTGACGCTTTCATTATGGCGTTCGCACCGATTGAGATGCCGTTCGTGATTTCCGATGACTTCCTGGAGAGCATTTGATGTGGCCCTTTAAACGAAAGCAACAATATGAGGCGCCGCCGGCACAGGAAGCGCAGACGCCTCCAGACATGGCGATCAGTGATGAACTGGTTGCTACGGTAGGCCAAAAACCACGCCGGGAGTTCGCGCAATATGAGCCACCGGTTGGCGTGATCCCGGCTGATATTCGTAGCGCTGTGCTGGCAATGGATGCGACGCCATACGACTCGCTGAACGGCAGCTACCCCGAGTTTGTGTTTGGCGGATTCCCTGGCTATCCGTATTTGGCACAGCTCGCACAGCTACCGGAATATCGCCGAATGGTCAGCGTGATCGCCGAGGAAATGACCCGCAAATGGATTAAGGTCAAAGCCGCCGGTGATGGTGACGAGAGCAAAGCTGAACGTGTAGCCCTGCTCGTCGCCGCGATGGAGCGCTACAAGGTGCAGGACGTGTTCCGTCTGGCCATCGAACATGACGGCTTCTTTGGCCGCGGGCAGATTTATATTGATGTCCGCTCCCCTCTGGGCCTTTCAGCCTGGACAGATCGAGAAGAGCTGCAATCAAAGTTATTCGTGTCCAACAAAAAAATCACCCCCGGCTCGCTGGTGGGATTCCGCGTTATCGAACCGGTGTGGACATATCCGGGCATCTACAATGCCGACAACCCGCTGAGCGATGATTTCTACAAGCCGGCGGAATGGTATGTGATGGGGAAAACGGTGCACAGCAGCCGCATGCTGGACCTGGTGTCTCGCCCGGTACCGGATATGCTGAAAGCGGCTTATAACTTCGGTGGCTTATCGCTGACCCAAATCGCCGAGCCGTATGTCAGTAACTGGCTGCGTACCCGCGATAGCGTGGGGGATGTGCTTCACTCGTTCTCTCTGAGCGGCATCATGACCAATATGGGGCTGGCTCTGCAGGGCAAGAACGACCCGAACTACGCCAAACGGGCAGAGCTGTACAACAGAACCCGCGACAATCGCGGGCTGTTGATGCTGGATAAAGCCACTGAAGAGTTTTTCCAGTTCAACACGCCGCTGAGTGGGTTAGACACGTTGCAGGCACAGGCGCAAGAGCACATGTTTTTCGTCAGTGCGATCCCCTCGGTGAAGTTTGCCGGACTGAGCCCAACGGGCCTGAATGCTTCGAGCGAAGGCGAAATCAAGGTGTTCTACGACACGATAACCGCCGGAGCATCCCGATTGCTCAAGCACCCTCTAAAGCGCGTGATGGATATCATCCAGCTGTCGGAGTTCGGTGAGATTGACCCGGACATCACCTTTGAATTCGAACCGCTGCATGAAATGACCCGCGAGCAGTTGGCCACTATCCGCAAAACCGAAGCGGAGACGGACCAGATTTACGAAAACGTGGGTGCTGTCACCAATAACGAGGTGCGCGAAAAGCTGGCCTCTGACCCTAACAGCCCGTACAGCGGTTTGGATCTGAGTGGGGAGATTGAAATTGTCGACGACGACGAAGAGCCGGGCACCGAAACGGATATTGATAAAGCGGATAACCCGGAAAAAGACCCTGAGGCCGATCCGTCCGAACGCCGGGATTGAGGCCTGGTACCGCCGCCAATTGGATAAAGCGGTGCTGGAGATGCACAACAGCACGCTTTACTGGTTAAAGGCGCAATACAGACAGACAGGGCTGGCACAGGATGCATCACCGGCCATCATGATGCGGGTTGCGATGCGCAAACTTTCTCGCCGTTGGTTGCGTAAATTCGACCTGCTGGCGGCAAAGCTGGCAGAGCGCTTTACCTCTGATGTGATGAAAAATAGCGATGCCTCTCTGTCGAGTGCTCTACAGCAGGCAGGTTTCACGGTGCCGTTCAAAATGACGGCGGAAATGAACAATGCGCTGCAAGCGACCATCACCGAAAACGTCAACCTGATCCGCTCAATCCCTCAACAATATCTAACCCAGGTCGAAACGCTGGTGATGCAGTCGGTTTCTCGTGGGCGCGACCTTGGCACGCTGACAAACGAGCTGCAGCAACGTTATGGCATTACCCGGCGCAGGGCGGCGTTTATCGCTCTGGACCAGAACAATAAAGCTACCTCGACCATGCAGTCAGCACGTCAGCGTGCGCTGGGCATTCGTCGCGGGCGTTGGCGGCATTCTCATGCTGGTAAAGAGCCAAGGCCATCGCACGTTAAAGCCGATGGTGAAGAGTTCGATTTGGACAAAGGGATGTTTCTTGATGGCAAATGGGTGATGCCTAGTGAAGAGATTGGCTGCCGTTGCACGTGGGAGGCGATTTTACCTGGACTGGAGTAATGAATGACAACCGAACTACTGGCTTTTGACCGGGGTTCGGTACGGCACTTAGACAAGGTCGGCAGGCTGCAAGTTGAGCGCAGCAATATCAGCAAGGCCAACGTCTGCGGCTATTACGGGCGTGAAATCCCGAAGTCTGAAGAGCTGGGACTCGATCCCAACAAGCTCTACATGCTGTACCGCGACCCCGAAGAACTGCTCAAGGCAGTAAAAACCTTCAACACCATCCCCATCCTATGCCGACACAAGCCCGATTATCCGGGCGCGCCTGCGCGTGAATTGCGGGTGGGGACAACACACGCCAACAGTGAGTTTGACGGTACTTATCTAACTAACGGGCTGTCCATCTGGGACAACTCCGCCATCGCCGGTATAGAGACCGACGAACAACGAGAACTGTCATCGTCGTATGCCTACGTCGCTGACATGACCCCAGGCGTTACCCCGGATGGCGTCAAATTTGACGGCGTGATGCGGGATATCGTCGGTAACCACGTGGCTCTGGTCGGCGATGGCCGGGCTGGATCCGATGTACTGGTATTTGATTGCCTCCCGAAGGAGTTACAACACATGAAATTAAATCGTAAGGGCATCGCCATGCGCGCGGCGCTGGGCACCTATCTTAAACCCCGGCTAGCGCAAGACGCCTCGCCGAAAGACCTCACGCAATTGGTAGGCCAACATAAGCGCCCTAACGCGATTGCCAATGCGGTCAAGTCCGCGTTTGCGAGCCGTTTGGCACAGGACATGGATATTGAACCGGCCGAGCTGGCGGAACTGATGGAGGCAGCGGAAGAAGTTGTCGAACCGGATGAGCAAGGGCCGGCTTTTGACACAGATAACCCGCTGGAAAGCGTACTGGCACTGCTGGCCGATAAAGTGCCAGAAGAAGTGCTGGAAAAAATCAAAGCTGTGCTGATGCCTGCGGCTGACGATGTTCCGGATGATCCAGAGAAAAAAACGGCTAAACCTGATCCGGATGCGGTCAGCAAACCCGCTATGGATGCTGCCATTAAGTTAGCGGCAGACAATGCTACCAAAGCCGCGTCGAAAAACTTCCAGGCGGTTCGCGTCGCTGAAACGGAAGTGCGCCCGCTGATCGGTGACGTGGTGGCGATGGACTCCGCCGATGAAGTTTACCGCACTGCACTGGAGCAGGCTGGGATTGATATCACCGACGTGCATCCGAGTGCTTACCGCAGCATGGTGAAGTACGCGGTGGAGCAAAAGCAGACCACCAAAGCACCAAAACTTGCCTTGGATTCCGCGGCGGCTTCCTCTTTCGCCGCCGATTTCCCGACCGCCGGCAAACTCAAACGAGGTTATTAATATGTCAGGATTTCAGAAGAGCATGAACCAATACCCCGCACCGGGGATTGAAGGTTCTTTTGCCAGCCTTAACCCTTACGCCAGCTATGTTGCCGGTGACGGTGCGCTTATCGCTGGGCCGGATGGCCTGACTATCGGACGCTTTGCGTGGGTAGTGAAAGGCGTTGCAGCAAACAAGGGCACCGGCGCGCCAGCGGGCTTTGTGCCGCGTGATGGACAGGCATCCATTGTTGAATGGCTGGGTGCTGCCTCCAACCTGATCCAACCCGGTCGTGAATGCACCCTGCATACTGCCGGTGATTATTGGGCGGTCACCACCACGGCGGCCACCGTTGGCCAGAAAGTGTTTGCCTCGCTGACAACCGGGGAAATTGCTACCGGTGCGGCGGGTGCCACCGTCAACGGTTTCACCGAAACGGCATTCTCTGTGGCCAGCGCAGCGGCGGCCAAAGAACGTATCAAAATCAGCACCTGGAGCAAGTGATGAATAAATTCAAGCAACACTACGCCACCGCCAGCCGCGATTACGGCATCATCCTGCCGGGCGCGCAGGCGTACCTGCCGCCAGAGTACGCAAGCAATTATGCGCTGGCGATGGATGCGCAGCCGGGATTGGTTACCGCCAGCAACTCCGCTGTGCCGGCCTACTTCACCAACTATGTCGATCCGGAGTTGCTTCGCGTATTGGTGACGCCAATGAAGGCGGCGCAGATCCTCGGTGAAACTAAAAAAGGTGACTGGACAACCTTGTCCGCACAATTCCCGATCGTGGAGTCGTCCGGTGAGGTCAGCTCCTACGGTGACTACAACCACAATGGCATGGTGACGGCGAATGCCAACTGGGTACCGCGCCAGAGTTACCACTATCAGACGCACACCCGTTGGGGCGAACGTGAACTGGATATGTACGGCGCGGCGCGTATTGGCTGGGCGGCGGAACTGAATGTGTCGTCAGCGTTGACGCTGAACAAGTTCCAGAACAAGTCCTATTTCTTCGGCATTGAAGGCCTGGAGAACTATGGCCTGCTGAATGACCCGTCGCTTTCTGCACCGATCACGCCAGATGAAGTCGGCGGAAAATTGAAATGGGATGACAAGGACGGCCAGGCGGTCTACGACGATGTGGTCAAGCTCTACAAGCAGTTGGTGAAGCAGACCAATGGTCACATCGAGCGAACTGACAAGATGAAACTGTGCATGTCGCCGTCTTCAGAGGTGAACCTGACCAAGACCAACGGCTACAAGGTCAACGTTTCCGACCTGCTGCAGAAAAACTTCCCTAACCTGACGGTAGAAACCGCTGTGGAATACACCACGGATGCCGGTGAGGTTGTACAGCTGATTGCTGAGCGTTTGGGCGAGCAGGACACAGGTTATTGTGCCTTTACAGAGAAAATGCGCGCGCACGCTGTGGTAACGGAATCTTCTGCATGGCACCAGAAAAAATCGGCAGGCACCTGGGGGGCGATCGTTCGCCAGCCGCTGGCCTATGCACAAATGTTGGGAGTGTAAGAAATGGCAGAACAAGTCACAGTCGGTTGTAAATTGCCGAACGGTCTGGTGTTGGACGTTGACGGCAAGCAGGTGGCTGTCGCGGGATTCCGCAATAAAGAAGTGCGCATCATCGGCGGCTACGGCCTCACGCAGGTCGATAAGGAACTGTGGGATGCCTGGCTGGAGATCCACAAAGATCAGCCTTACGTCAAAAATAGCCTGGTCTTTGCGCAGGAAAACGGCAACAGCGCCCGTTCGCAGGCTAAAGAGCAGGAAAAGCTGAAGTCAGGCCTTGACCCATTGCCGCAAAACAACCCGGCACCGGGGATCAAGCGTGACGATGAAGCAATGAAGCCGAAGGAGTAATGCATGGGCGCCGTGGTTTTCAACATCAAAACATTTCGGGCGCTTTATCCGGCGTTTGCAACGGGATGCGGATCGGCGCCAAGTGATGACCTGCTCGAGGCGCTGTTTAATCAGGCCTCGACTCTCTACCTCGACAATACCGATGAAAGCAAAGTGCAGGATCTGAAAGAGCGCGAACAGTTATTTTTCCTGCTTGTTGCTCACCTCTGTGCGTTGCGTGGATTTGGTTCAGGACAGGCAGGCGGTCAGGGAAGTGGTCTTGTTGGCCGCATTACCAGCGCCTCAGAGGGATCGGTTTCTGTATCGGTGGACAGCGCCGGCAGTAACGATCAGTCGTGGTGGTATCTCCAGACTCCCTATGGCGCGGATTATTGGCAGGCGACCGCGCCTTACAGGACGATGGTTTATCACCCAGGCTCATCGCCATCGCGTTACCCGGGGCATTATTACCGGCCTGTGCGCCGCGGGCGCTAACTTTTTTGGAGACAAGCTATGACCGCACGAGTAATGACAATGGGGGGCTATCCTGTTGAGGTTTCGACCCCCGGGGACAGTGGCAGCGGGACTGTAACATCAGACCAGATCACCGACGCCACTGATATCGGTAAGAAAGTACTGACCGCTGCCGATGCGGCCGCTGTTCGGCAAGATATCGGGGCTGGTACTTCTGAATTGAAAGTCGGGCCGGCTGCCACGGACGCCAAGCCAGGGGATTACAAGCCAGCTTCGGCGGATATCAGTGATGCCAGCGATATTGGTAAGCAGATCCTTACAGCCAAAGATGCGGCTGCCGTCAAAGCGCTGTTGGGGTTGTAATGGCTGCCACGGTGCGCGGGGGCGCCGCGTTTAAACAGCGCCTGGCGCAGATTGCTTCAAACCTCTCTTCGGGCAAAAGCCTGAAGGTCGGTTTTTTGGCTGATGCGACCTATGCAGATGGAACGCAGGTTGCCCTGGTGGCCGCGGCGAATGAGTTCGGTAAGATGGTTGTGACGCGGGAGGGGGAGTCCTATTTCCAACTGCCGAGGCCATTTTTCCGCAATATGATTTCAGCCAAAAGCGGGCAGTGGCCGGGGGATTTCTCACAGTTGATCCGTTCATCAAATTATGATGCGCGGATAGCGTTGGGACTGATGGGCGAACGGATCAAGAACCAGCTGCAGGGTTCCATTCGTGAGTTTAATTCGCCGCCGCTGGCCGAATCGACCATCAAGAGCAAAGGGTTCGACAAACCACTGATTGACACTGACCACATGTTGAACAGCGTCGATTATGCCGTTGATGGAGGTGATGAGTGAATTTGCACGGTATTGTTTCGCGCGCCATCGGCGCAGTTAACCCTTTCGTTGAGGCGCAGATTTATCGATCGCTCGGTGCTGAAAAACACGAGGATTATTCCCGGACGCCGGCCTATGACGCACCCGTTCCGATGATGGTGCAAAAACAGGCTGTTTCCCAGGGCGATATCCGCCACCTGGATAACCTGAATATTCAGGGAGTGTTCACGTCCATCTACACGAACGGGAACTGGTGCGGCGTGAATCGCCCGAAAGAGGTCGGCGGTGACAAATTCATCATCGCGGGCGAAACGTGGCTCGTGGTGGCAGTGCCGGAGAACTGGCCGGATTGGACGAGGGTTGTTGCATGTCTGCAAACGTAACGCTCTCGATCACTGAAAGCGATCTCTATAAAGCCCTTGGCGATTTTCTCCAGGGGCTTTTTGTTGATGTGCAGATCGAGCGCACTCAGCAAAACGGTGTGCCGATGCCGCAGGGCGAATTCATTACGATGACTTCGCTGAATTCGGCTGGGTTGTCTACGGCGGTGGTGAAGTACTCGCCGCCAACGGCGGCCGGCCTGGGTACGCAACACATCACGCGCACCACGCGCTGGGAGTGTCAGCTTGATTTCTATGGTGACAGCGCGGAGCGAAATTCCCTGATGTTCGCCACGTTAATCCGCTCGGAGTTTGGTACGTCCGCTTTTAGCTGCTCCGGGGGCGTCTTGACGCCGCTCTACTGTAGTGATCCCCGTCAAACCACGATGATTAATGGCGAGTGGCAATATGAACCGCGCTGGACGCTGGAGTTCATCGCGCAAATCAAACCGGTGGTCAGTGCGCCTCTGGCGTTCTTCGACAACGTGACCATCAAAACGACCACAACGGAGTCCATCGATGGCAATTCCAATCAGTAAAGACGTAAAAATCAAACCGGGCGTGCTATCCGCCGTGGGTAATGCGGTCGACCTCAACGGCCTGCTTTTAACGGACAGCCCTTACGTACCGATCGGCGACGTCCCTTCGTTTTCGTCACCCTCGGGCGTGGCCGATTATTTCGGTGGTGACTCTGACGAATACGTTATGGCATCCATGTATTTTCAGGGCTACAACAACGCGACCAAATCTCCGGGCGCGTTGCTGTTCTCCCGATTCAACCGCGTGCCGGCGGCCGCATGGTTGCGCAGCGGAACGTTCAAAGGGGTGACGGTCGAAGAGCTGAAAAAAATCTCCGGTACGCTCACGATCAGCATCAGCGGGAAGAATGCCAGTGCGGAAGTCAATTTCAGCGCGGTAACCAGTTTTGCGGAGGCGGCCGCCGCGTTGCAAACCTCATTGACGGCCGCCGTGGCGACGGTGGTATACGACACCACGCACAATGCCTTCATCATCACCGCGGCCGGAGCCAAGCCGGAAACGACGACTATCGCGTATGCGGCCGGCACCGCGGCGGCACCGATGAAGATGACCAGCGATCTCGGTGCCAAGATCTCCCAGGGTGCACCGGTGGCTGAAGTTCCCGCGCTGTTCACGGCAATCATCGCCAAGTCGCAGCAATGGGCTTCGTTCTCGACCGTTTTCGAGTGCAAGGATGAAGAACACCTGGCGTTGTCCGCATGGGCCAGCGCGCAGGAGGAGCGCTTCTTCTACGTGGCCTGGACCACCAATGAAAAAGCCCGAATTACGGGCAATCAGGATCACATCGCGTACAAGATCATCACCGTGAACAATTACGGGAGTGTCGTACCGGTGTTCTGTACTGACGTAAAAAAACCTGCATCCGTACTGGGATATGCCGCTGCGCTGGACTTTACCCGCACTGAGGGGCGCGTGCCGTTCAAATTCCGTGAATACAGCGGACTGGCGGCCGATGTGACAAGCGGGGATGAGTACGACGTGCTGATCGCCAATGGCTATAACTTCTACGGCAAGTACGCCGCCAATAACATCGTCGAGGATTATTGGGCAGATGGCTCGATCACCGGCGATTTCAAATGGCTGGACAGTTTCGCCGGACAAATTTGGCTGAACGCCAACTTGCAAGGGGCGGTGCTGGCGCTGTTCAAATCCAACAAGACGATCCCTTACAACAATGCGGGCCGGGCATTGGTGGCAACATCGATGACTGACGTCATTGGGCAGTTCAAGGCCTGGGGCGGTATTCGTGCCGGCGTGACTTTATCGGCTGCACAGAAGCTGGAAATCAGCAACGCTGTCGGGGAAGACGTGTCAGCGACAATCTTCGCTACCGGTTATTACCTGTATATAGGCGATATGTTGCCTGCGCTGCGTGCCGGGCGCACCAGTCCGAGCTGCTCACTGTGGTATAGCGACGGCGGCAGTATTCAGAAACTTACCTTGGCATCGACGGAGGTCCAATAATGTCCGGTAACACTATCACTTCTGCTGACGTGATTATCACGCTGTCGGTATTGAATCTGTATCCAACGGGCGTACAGCTGCAGGGCTTTGCCGCAGATAACATCTATGGAACTGAAGCACTCAGCCTTGCCGAGACAGTACGCGGAGCTGACGGAAAGCTGTCCGCCGGTTTCATCTACGGAAATATCAACCAGACATTCTACATCATGCCGGACTCGGAGAGTCGTGATGTATTTGACACTTGGGCCATGACCTCGCGCGCTAGCGTGGCGGTGTTCCGCTGCAATGCGACGGTGATCCTGCCGGCGTTGAAACGACAGTATAAATGCGTGAACGGCGTGTTGAAGCAGTGGAAGGCGCTGCCGGATGCCGGCCGTATTCTGCAGGCCAGCCAGGCGATTATCGAATGGGAATCCATCACTCCGGAGGCATTTAACTGATGGCACGTAAAGAGACGTTTATCACTATCGATGCTAATGGGCGCGATCAGGGCAAGGTGTTTTACATCAAGGAAATGGCGGCTTCGCAGGCTGAATGGTGGGCCATGCGCGCGTTGATGGCGATGGGGCGCGGCGGTGTCGACATCCCGGATAACTTACGCAGCATGGGCATGGCAGCGATGGCGGTCGAAGGCTTGAAGGCTGTTTCGAAAATCCCGCCCGAGGAAGCCAGGCCGCTGCTGGAAGAGTTGATGATGTGTGTGCAGGCTGTGCCAAACCCCGCGGATAAATCCGTGGTTCGCCCACTGATCGAGAGCGATATCGAAGAAGTGGCCACGCGTCTTAATCTGCGCGCTGAGGTATTCAAACTGCACGTGGATTTTTTCGCTACCGCCGGCCGCTAGATATTCCGCCTCGCTTTGCCAATCCGGACAGGCCTTTCGGGCTTGTCGAATACACCAATGTCCCGCACACCATTGCAACCGTGATTTCTGCCGACAAAGCCTCCAAAGCTGAGTTGGACGCGGTGCTTGGTGTGCAGGATATGTGGGATTTGTTGGAAATCATCCAGGTGGACGCGCATAACGCGCGCGTGATGCAGGAGGGGAAATAGTGGCAATGATCCTTGATGAACTCGTCCTCGCCCTGGGTATTGACGACAAGAGTTTTCAAACGGGTGAGCAGGCGGTGGTTGTGGGACTTGAACGGCTGACTGCGGTGATGGAGAACGTGGCGCAGGCGTTTGACACCGGCGAAAAGAAAAACAGTGAAGCGCTGGATAGGACCGGCAAGAAGGCGGAAAAAACCGCAAAGGACATGGAAACCAGCGGCAAGAAAGCGTCGTCGTTTTTTTCCAGTATCCGCACGCAAGTGTTGGCACTGGCCGGCGTTACGCTCTCCCTGAGCGGGCTGAAAAGCTTTGTCACCGGATTCACTAATAACCTGAACCAACTGGCGACGGCGGCCGATGCTTTTGGTATGTCGGCGAAATCACTGGATGGATGGACTAAGGCGGGCGAGGCGTTCGGTGTCAGCGCCAATGAAATTGTCGGTGCTTTTTCGCGTATCAACGATGCCAAGGCGCGTTTAAAGTCTGGTCTGGGGTTGGATCCTCAGCTTCAAAGCCTGTTGCTGGCCGCCAACCAGGCGGGGGCCAATGTCGATCTCGGTCGGGATAGTACTGAAGACATTGTCCGCAAACTGACGGCAGCGTTTCCAAACCTCAATAAGGACCAACAGCAGGCCTACGGCAGCGAGCTGGGATATGGCTATGCCGCACAGCAATGGATGGGTTCGGGGCATGCTTTACAGGACGTAGATAGATTTACGTCGCGTTCCGGTGTCGATGAGCAGTCCATCGCGGCGGCAAAGAAATTTCGCGAGCAATGGGCGGAGATCAGCCAGTCGTTTGAGAAAACGGGATATATCCTGTTTAACGCGCTGCTGCCCTATATCAAGCAGTTCAATGATTGGCTCAACGACCTGGCCACCTGGATGACGCAGCACCCGGACGAAATTAAGGCGGCGATACAGGGTGTGCTCGATGTTCTGTCCAGCATTGTTGGTATCGCCAGCGAGGCGGCTAAAGCCGTAGGTGGTTGGCAGAACGCCATTCTGCTGTTGGTGAGCGCCTCAGTCGGAGGAAAGCTACTTTCACTGTTTAAGGGGCTTGGCGGGGCGATTATGGGGCCAACTGGCCTTATTGCCGCGCTGGTGGCGCTGGAGGAGTTTGTCGTTAAGCCGCTCGAGGAGAAATACCCCGCGCTGAAGAATAACCCCGTCGCGGACACCCTGAACAATTTGCCATTCAGTGACATGGTTGATGGATGGGGGAAATCTGTCCACGATTGGTTCCAGGAAAAAACCGGCATTAACATACCTCGCGGTGACGGCTACGGACAAAGCACCGAGCCAGAGCAGCACGCACAGTCAGTTCGCCGGCCGCAGCCAACGAAAGAAGGTGAGGCGTTGTTAGGCTGGTTGCAACCCAAGCTGAGCAAACTGGAGGAAACATTCAAGTTACCGCCTGGCTTGTTACGCAGCATCGCGATCACTGAATCAGGAGGAAATCCGGAGGCTGTATCAGGCGCTGGCGCCAAGGGACTGTTTCAGTTTATGCCTGATACGGCTAAGGATTTCGGATTAAAGGGGCGGGATGTTTTCGACCCGGAAAAGTCTGCACAGGCAGCGGCTCAGTACATGTCGCAACTGATGAAGATGTTTGATGGTGATCTGGGCAAAGCTCTGGCCGCTTACAACTGGGGGCAGGGCAATGTCATGCGTAAAGGCATGGATGCCGCGCCAAAGGAAACGCGAGAGTATGTGCCGAAGGTGTTGGCGAACCTGCCGCAACCAGGTGCAGGGATGGCCGCGCAATCGCGTCAGCCCGTAGCGGGACCTCAATCCACCGTCACTGAAACTACCCATATTGGCACGCTGCAGGTGATGTCGACCGCGGACAACGTTAAAGGCATCACGGATGACGCAAGACAGAAAATTAACCGTTCGAGCCTGGTAGGGGCGTATGCATCGGGAGTATCGACATGAGGTTCTCACTGAATCAGGCCACCGTGCTCAACGCCGTTCGTGGCGGTGGCCTGTTGTCTGTCGTCAATAGCGTGCTTTCGCCGGGGTATGGCATTTATTACGCCTCCGGCGACAGTGTTGGTACAAAACCCTTTTCGCCGACGTCATTTGTTGTCGTTGAGGTCGGCGGAGAGGCAACTATTGGCACCGCACCGATAGAGAAAGGGGGTTACACCTCTTTCAACAAGGTGCAGCGCCCGGCAGAACTGCATATCACGTTTACTGTGGAAGGTTGGACCGGGTTTTCCGGAGCCATTCCCAATCTGACCAATCTCACGCTGACCTCTCGCTCGGATGTGCTGGCCACGTTGGAAACGATGCGAACAACGGCAGACGTTTATGATATTGAAACCCCGGACAAGACCTACTCTTCCTATGATCTGACCAAGTATGACTATCGGACCCGAAGCGACGGTGGGCCGACGCTGTTGACGATAAATGCGGTTTTTCAGGATGTACAGGATGTGGCTGAAGTGACGGTCAGTAGTGAAACCTCGCAGGCGGGCACAACCAACAATCAGATCACCCAGGGGGCGAGCGCCAATACGGAAAATGTAACCTCATCAACGAGTGGCTCAACCCTGTCTGATGTGAAAAAGGCGGCGTCAGGGCTACAGCGTTCTACCTCGGAGCTGGTCGGAAACATTACTGACAAGGTTTCGTCTGCGGTTGAGGATGTGACCAAGTCGCTAGGTGAAGTCACCGTCAGTGCAACACAAAAGCTGGATGCGGCGGTTAAGCAATTGGCGGGGAGTTTAACCTGATGCTGGAAATTGTACTTAAGCCTCTAAAGTCCCAACGATTCACCGCCCCTCTCAATAACCAGGTGTGCGAAATTCGATTGTCGCAACGCAGTACCGGGCTGTATATCGATCTTGCTGTGAATGGTGCCCCCTGCCTGCAAGGGGTGCGGTGTCTGAACGGTAATAAAATAGTGCGCTATGGCTATCTCCCCTTTGTCGGTGAGCTGTTTTTTGCTGATCTGCAGGGAAGTGCCGATCCGGAATGGTCAGGGTTAGGGAATCGTTTCAAACTTTACTATCTGGCACCGGAGGAATTGCCGTGAGCTATCAGCAGCGAAAAATCATGGTTGAATTTACCCTGGCTGAGGGAAAGAAATTCGACGACCGCGGCAACATATTGACCATTCAAAATGCCCGTTGCTATGTGAGCCTGGCGGCTTATGGCGGAATTGCAGGCACCCAGATCACATTGTACTTGTGGGGATTGATACCCCAGCAAATGGCAGCGTTGAGTTACAAGGGGATTTGGATAGACGGTGCCAAACCGAATCGGGTCCGTATCTGGGCTGGCGATCGGCAAGTTTTTGAAGGCTTCATCAGTGACGCCTACGCCGATTATAACCAGGCACCGGACGTACCACTCATAATAACCGGCAACATGATGTTTTATCTGCGGGCGAAAAAGGTGTCGCCGTTTAGCGCAGAGGGCACGGTACCAATAGACGACATTCTGATGCCGCTGGCTTCTTCAGTAGGACTCAAGTATGAGAATCAGGGGGTGAAACGCTCACTGCCTGATCCCTATTTGCAGGGTGATATCACTCAGCAGATGTTGGAGGCGGCCCGGGCCGTTGACGCAGAGATCGACATCAACGTTGAGCAGGTCACCATCTGGCCAAGAGGAATGCCACGTAAAGAACAGATGCTGCTTGTGTCGCCGAAACATGGGTTGATCGGCTATCCCATATTCACCAACGTTGGGCTGAGTATATCAACCCTGTTTTCTGCTGATATTTTCATTGGGCGCAAGTTGTCGCTGGAAACCTCGCTACCGAATGCCTCCGGGCAATACGCAGTCATCGGTGCCGTACATACGCTGACATCGTGGGTAGAGGGTGGGCAATGGACCACTGCATGCGATTTATTGCGTCAACCAGGAGGGTGAAGTGGATAATTTTCACGTTAATGGCGCGGACTTGAATGGTGACGTCAATGCACAGGATTTTGTGTTGCGTCAGTTTTTGGGACGACACGCCTTCATCACATTGGGTCAGGTTGTGAAAGCCAAGGGCGAAAGCGTCGATATTCGTCCGATGGTGATGTCGGTTGCGGGTGACGGCTCGCCGATCTCACATGAGGTGCTGTACAACGTGCCGGTGTGGCGGCTGCAGGGTGGGCAAAGTGCGGTGATCATGCCGCCAAAAGTCGGTGATATTGGCTTCATCGCGATTTGTGATCGGGATATCAGCGCAGTTAAAGCCACTCGCCAGCCGGCAATGCCGGGATCAAAACGCACGCATAGCCTGTCGGATGCGCTTTATCTTGGCGGGGTGCTGAATGGCGCGCCGGTGCAGTTCGTCGAGTTTGCCGATCAGCAGATCAATGTAACTTCACCCTGGAAAATCACGCTAAATGCGCCGGATGTTGAAACTAATGCGACGAAAAGCTTTGTCATCAACTCCCCAAAAATCGGCCTGAACGGTGAGACTGAGGTCAGTAAAGGGTTCACCGCCAAAGGTAAAGCCGACTTGTCTGGCGGCGCTACTATTGGCGGGATCGAGTTTGGTAATCACGTGCATGGCGGTGTGCAATCGGGCGGCTCGCAGACGAATAAGCCAGAATAATCAGGCGTTATCCGGATTTTCATCTTTTACGGCGAGTCTTTCAGCCTCTTTCAATAGTGCGATCGTTGCGTCCAGGTCATGCCCTTTCACAGTGACTTTTGTGCCATTTTTCATTGTTACTTCAAAAAACTTGCCTTTATTCCTGGCTATGAAATAGCCAATGGCGGCGCTTAGGCAATTCATTGCGGCAGGAGACTTTACTACTTCGACAATCAACTCCACCCACTGAATAGGCTCAGCGGAGTCGAACGCTAGCGTGACGTGATGGCGATAGTCAATCCCCCAAACCGTCAGCGCATTTTCCACGAGTGTTACATCTGAACGGGGTACCGAGAAAATGAGACTGTCCATAGAGTACGGATCCTCAAAATTTACCAACATGAAAGAGGCTTTTAGACTTATAGCCGCCGGGTTTCTACTGTTGTTGGGGCGAAAGATAATTCTCCATCAAGAAATCAACAGTCAGCAGATTATTGTTGCTCTGAGGGATGATTGCGAGAAAACGCGACAATCGGGCACTTTACAGCGAACTCAGACTGACGAAAACCTGACAAATGATCAGTAATTTGCAGGTGGAGAAATAAAATGCAAACCCGATCGCTACTTCTCGATACGAACACCTGGGATTTGATGCTGGATGATACCGGCAATCTTGCCCTTACAGACAACCCCTACGCAGTAGCGCAGGATGTTGCTTGCGCCTGCAGCACGTTTTTGGGTGAGTGCTGGTATGACACCACGCTCGGCCTTCCGTATTACCCGCGCATTCTTGGCCATTGGCCTGGGACGCAGCTGATCAACACCAAAATGCAGCAGGAGGCGATGAAGTTGCCGACAGTATCGTCGGCGAGCTGCACGGCGGTATCCGATGGTGATCGCCGCATAGGTGGTGTCATGACGATCACTGATACTAATTTCAACGATTACACGGTGCTGTTATGACGGATGAAAACACCAATTACACCACCGCAGTGCCGGCGGTCACGTTTTCAAAAACGGGGCTGCTGGTGCCGGATGAGGTGGATATTTTAAACGGTCGCCTGGCCGACTTTTCGACTGCTCTGGGGAGTTCGATGGGCACCAGTCTGACGAGCCCGCAGGGACAACTTGCGATGAGTGACGCAGCAATTATTGCCGACAAGAACGATCAGTTGCTGGCCATAGCGAACCAGGTCAACCCAGACTACAGCAGCGGGCGTTTTCAGGATGCGATAGGGCGCATTTACTTTATTGACCGGATCGGTGCTACGGGGACGACGGTAACCGGTACTTGCTCGGGGCTGGTGGGTACGCTGATCCCTGCGGGGAGCATGGCGCAGGATGATGCAGGATATCTGTTTATCAGTCTGTCAGACGCAACGATTGGCCCAACTGGCAGTGTTGACGTTGTTTTCCAGAACCTCACGACAGGGCCGATTGGTTGCGCCATTGGCGCACTCAGCAAAGTCTACAAGGCGATCCCTGGTTGGTCAGGTGTGAGCAACCGCGCAGCCGGCGTGCCGGGGAATAATGAAGAGAGCCGGGCTGACTTCGAGCACCGCCGACGTAACTCTGTAGCCAATAATGCCCGGAACACGCTGAACGCTATTAGAGGCGAGATCCTTTCAAAGGTCTCCGGGGTGGTGGATGTCTATGTTACGCACAACCCCACACCGACAGAAAGGAAAGTCGGCGCGTCGAACTATCCACTGAAAAAGAATTCGTTCTATGTGGGCGTGTATGGCGGCAAAGCGGAGGACATCGCTGGTGCTATTTGGCGCAAGGGGCCGCCGGGCGTTGATATGAATGGTGACCAGTCTTACACCCTTGCGGATACCGACGGTTACGATCCGCCATATCCCGAGTATGTGATCACCTGGCAAGGGCTAAAGCCGGTCAGTGTTTACGTTAAGGTCAGCCTGAGAAAGAGCGAATATTTGCCATCAGCCATTAATGAACAAGTGCGAAAATCAATTGTTGATACTTTCAACGGTGCTGATGGAGGAAACCGTGCGCGTGCGGCAGCTACGTTAGCGGCGGGGCGTTTCTATGCTGGCATTTACGGCATTGATCCAGCGAATGTCGATATTCTCGGTATCACATTGAGCAGGAACGGTAGCGCGTACAGTTCATCGATCACGTTTGGCATTGATGAAATCCCTACGCTGGACCCCAATAATATCAGCGTGGAGCTGCAGGAGGTTTAAATTGCAGAATGTGGCCGCCACTGTGCTTGCACAGTATGCTGCCAGCCCCCGCCTTAACGCCCTGATTGGCAGCTTCAATGACGCTGTGTCCCCCGATAAATTCATCAACGATTTTTACGATCTGATCTGGAATATCGAAACCGCAGAGACCTATGGTCTCGATGTGTGGGGAAAAATTGTGGACGTAAGCCGGCGCCTGACAGTAGACGACGATTTTAACTATTTGGGATTTAGCGAAGCACGGATCGATACTCCTACGCTGACCGACCCACGGCCATTTGACCAGGCACCATTCTATAGCGGTGAGAGCACAACGCAGACCATTGAGTTATCTGACCCGATCTATCGTCGTCTGATCATGATGAAAGCCATGAGTAATATCACCGATTGCGCCATACCAAATATCAATCGGATGTTGCGCTACATGTTCGGCGATCGGGGGCGCGCGTACATCAAGAACGACGGCGGGATGAAGATGAGCTATGTGTTCGAGTTCGAACTCTCTACCGCCGAGCTGGCCATCGTCCAATCTTCTGGGGCGCTGCCGGCACCACCAGGTATTAACGTTTCAATAATTCAGAAGGCATAATATGAAACTGACAGATAAACCGCGTCAGATTGCGGTGCCGTTCGCCAGCGGCACTGCGGACAAAAACACCATCCCGAACAACGCGACTCAGGATACCAAAGAAAAGGGCAATGCCGCCTATGACTCCGGTTTTCCGCCGCTAACCATGACGGCTATCGCTGCCGGCGGCATTCCGCCGCACGGGAAGGATTTTAACGGGCTGCTGAACGACATCACCGCTGCGCTTCGCTATTCACAGGCTGGCGGTCTGTATACCTTCGACACAACCTTTGCACAGGCTATTGGCGGGTATGCCAAAGGTGCAGCGGTGCTCAGCGCTGATGGTTCAAAGATCTGGTGGAATACGGTTGATGCCAACGTAACCGATCCGGATGGTGCTAATGCCGCAGGTTGGAAAAATTTGCTTGCTGATCCTGCTGGGTTATTTTTGCAAAAAGCGCAAAATCTGGCTGATGTGCAAAATAAGGGAGAATCTAGAAATAATTTGCAGGTATACAGCCAGGATGAATGCAACAACAAATACGCTAAGATCGCAGGCGATACTAATCAGAAATTTTGGGTGCAGAGTGCGCCAGGCGACAATAATTCCGCGGTACCTGTTTCTTTATTGGCAAGCGAACTGCAAGAAAAAGCGAATTTACATGGGGATTCCACAGTCGATTTCTACGTTCGCAATAATGGGAATACTACCGCCGCTGTAAACAATGATCGTCTTAACTATGTACTAGGTGGTTATGCATATCGTGGTGGTGACCCCTCACAGGGATTTGCCGTAGCGGGTGGCACGTCATCAAACAGCGCAGTTGCCTATAACCAGTTCCAGTCTGGTAACAATGGCAACGGGGCATGGGTTAAACTTCCCGGGGGCGGTCAATGGTGCAGAAGCAACCTGAACTTGATTGCAAATGGGAACACCGTGTGGACTTTCCCTGCGTCGTTCCCCAACACCCCTGGAATTTATATCACCACCATCAATGGTGAATTTAAGTGCTGGATGAATGGTGCTGGCCCGAGTGATTGCAGTATTTACAATAATGGACCAGTACTAAACGTTAACGTCTTTGCTGTTTGGTGATGTATATGACTGATAAATATGATGATGTGAAACAAACATCCTTTACCACTCGATTTTTTGTTGAAACAGACAAAAACTCCTATGTCGTTGCGATGTTCGTGGCTTGCTCTGAGATAGAGGCTGAGCAGTACGAGTCAGCTCAACTGACCGAAGTTTCTGCTAAAGTTTACGAGTCTATTGGAGCAAACTCACAATACGTAAATGGGGAGGTTGTGCAAGGTGAGCCACGAATTGTGCCACTCACGAAAGAGGGGGCGAATGCGGTTCGGCAAGCTTTAATTGATTCATCTGTACAATCAATATCTGTCATTCAGCTAAAATTACAGGCAGGTTGCAAGCTTACCGCTACAGAGAAAGCTAAGCTTAATAGCGTACTGGACTATATCGATACACTAAATACTATTGATACCTCTAAAGCGCCTGATATTGAACTTCCTGCCTTACCATGAAAAAAGCACGGCCAAGATGTTAGTTCTTACCGTGCTTCGTTTTCTCATTGATATCTTATTTTCTAATAGTACAGCCCTGCATTTCGCATAATGTCACCGGTTTTTATTACTATGCAATTATCACATTTTTCATCTTCGATAATTGCGTTATTTTGGTTTATGTTGAAATGCAGACCTTTAACCTTCTTAATAGATAGTGCCATCCCCGCCGGTGACCATGTGGTTGCAAGTGAAATATTACCAAACTCATCATACCTCTGGACTTTTGTGAATATATTGAATGCGGGATCTTTTATATCAAAGAAAACATCGCCATTGAAGTTTTTATCAACCCTTGATGAAATGGCCTGGGATAGCGCTTGATACTCCCCCTGTTGCTGTCTAACGAAGCCGTTATATAAATTATATTGAGTTGCGAAAAGCACTATGGCGGCTGTTGTAACCTGAACTGCGTACTTTCTTGATTTAAATACACATCCTATTATATATAATAAACCTATGGTGAAGTATGTTATCAGTATCAGTTCAATGCCAATTAAACCTCTAAATGCAGCCCAGTTTTCCGATACGAGAAGATTGGATGAGTAACTTCCAATAATAAGAATTAAGGACAGCAAAACCTTTTTGTATCCATCTGATGACTTTGATGTCAAATACATAGAGAAAATGATTATGAATGTGCTGAAAATTGTATACCACAACGATGGTTTTATGTTGAAGTTATTCAGTGCATTAACCATGGCCTCTGTAAGGAACCAGTATATTTTCCCAAATATATCATGGGTGAATGAGGCTCTGGATAACGTCTCCCCATATATTATGGCAGGTAAAATTTTAGCCATAATATATGCTGATATCATTCCAATAATGACAACTAATGCAGAGGAAAAAACTTTTTTATAGTTGATTTTTCTTTCTGCGATACAATTTTCCAAAAAAACAAAAAACAGGAAAGTGAGGCCGGCAGGTTGGTAAATGGAAAAAGAAAAAGAAATTAATACTATAGATGCAATAAACCGCAAGGCTTTGCTATTTACTTTATTCGTTGTAAGAACTTGATACGAAAGCAGGGCGGATATCATAGCTATAATAAATGGAAAGCATGTTGCCCAGGCTGTAAAAACAAGAATTGCGGGATTAAATGATAAAAAAACTGGCAAATAAAAGGCGACAGCTTCACTCTTTGTTATTTCCCTCCTTTTTATAAAGGAATGGATTAATGAACAGTAAATGAAAACTGTCACAACAGTAAATGCTCTGACGTAAGAAAAAGCCTCTATGTTGTGCATTGCTTTTTGATAAATGTACCTGAAAACAGCATAGCTAGGTCTTCCAGATAAGACGTCCCACTGAAACGTGCTCCCTTCACCTGAAAGGGAATAGTATAACGTGGTATAGTCATCCATGAAGGCGTAATGGCTAAATATTATTGGTGAAAATCCGATGAAAATTATTATGGCATATAATAAATAAATATTGTCATTTATGATTTTGCTAAGTTGACTGGTTGGTTCTTTCAATTTTTAATTCCTTAATTGATAATCGATAAATTAATCTTTGAACGTTTCATCTTCAATGAAAAACTTTGGTCGATTTTTGCTTTCCATGTAAATTTTACCTACATATTCACCAATGATCCCCAATGAAAGCATCTGGACGCCACCAAGGAAGAAAATGGCAATCATGACAGACGTCCATCCTGCAACGGTATTTCCCTGGATTTTATCAATGACTACATAGATCGCTGCTATTGAAGATAGCAAGCATGTGATAATCCCTGCCACGGCGATCATGCGTAATGGGGTAATTGTTAGGGATGTTATTCCCTCTAGTGCCAGGGAAATCATTTTTTTTAAAGGGTATTTTGATTCGCCTGCAACTCTCTCGTCTCTACTATAATAAACATTGGTAGATTTGTAGCCAAGCAAGGGGATCAGACCTCTTAAATATACATTTTGTTCTTTAAATTTATTTAAGGCGTCAAGCGCAGTGCGGCTTAAAAGCCTGAAATCGGCGTGATTAGGGACTTGGCTAACACCTAGTTTAGCCATTAATGAATAAAATTTATTTGCCGTCATTCTTTTGAATGCTGAGTCACTGTCTCTGTTGTTTCGCACTCCATATACAATTTCAAAGCCTTCATTGTATTTTTCAACCATTGTCTCTATGCAGCCAATGTCATCTTGCAAGTCTGCATCAATACTTACAGTGACGTCTGTATCCGTATTTGATAAGCCAGCCATTAGAGCTATCTGGTGGCCACGGTTTCGTGATAGCTTCAAACCTTGAACGAAAGGGTTTTTTCGTGATGCAGACTTAATTTGCTCCCAAGTATTGTCTTTACTCCCGTCGTCTACAAAAAGAACATAACTATTGTCGCTGATCTTTCCTTTAGATATAAGGGTGGATAGCACTGTAGTGAGCCCATCTAGGCAATAGGGAAATGCTTCTTTTTCATTGTAACACGGCACGACAATTGCTAGTGATGGTGTTTTAGATATCATAACGTCCATATTAATCTCGTTCATTTCATTGACCAAAATTTATTCAAAATAAAGCCAGTTGATGTGTAAAAAAACATGCCTATAACTTGTGCAGTATAAAGTTTCTCCGGCATAATTATTAAAAATGCCTTCATTGCCATTATATTTAATATGTAACAAATAGCGCATGCAGATAAAAATTTAATAAACCTCATTGAACTCAATGAAGTCGAGAAAGTGAACTTTGCATTCATAACGAAGCTGAAAATAATACCTGTAATGTAACCAGATGCATTGGAAGGATATACCCCAACGCCGGCCTGCATCAGTCCAAAGATCACTGTGGCCGTTAACGCTGTGTTCGCCAAGCCAACACAAGCATACTTAATAACTTGTAACTTAGTCTCATCTAACACTAACGACCCCATTCAACCGTTTGATATTTAATGATTTTATTATTGCCGATTTATGTGTCTTAGGTAAATCATCAAGATCCATAGGAAATGTCCTTAAATTTTAGAGAGATATCATACCATTTGACGAAACGTCAAAAAAGACCATCAAACCAATAGTGTCTTTTTCTACCCTTCATTGAGGTAATGTTAAGGTTGGTCCATTTTTGTTTTCGATGTAAAAAGTTGACGTTATTCAGGCATCAATCCACTATTGAGAGGGCATATCCTTTAGACCACGACGAGGCGGCAATATGGAACCGAGTGAGGAAAGAGCCGTGTTTATCGCTAACGAAATTGGAGCCGCGGTGATCGATTTGATTGCTAATGGCGTGGTGGTGAACCGTCCTAATATTACTGACTATTTAGAGATGAAGCGGAAAAACGTTGGTAACACGCTTTACAAAGGAGTGCTGAGGGATGCGGCAGCCCTTGTTCGGGATAAGTAGTGGAAGGTCAGAGTTCTGTCGCCAAAGTGAAAACTCGGTCTCTCGGGGCTCTTATGCATGGTATCGTTCAGAAGATGGGTTTCAATCATGCGATAACTACATGAATTTATAGTGTACAATTATTAATCCATGTTCTGATTTTCTACGTAACTTATTGTTTTTAAGAATGTAAGCGATGAATTTAAAATCCCTCGGCTTATGGCTGTGCGGGTTCAAGTCCCGCCCCGGGTACCAGGAAAATAAATTCCAGAATAATCAAAGCAATAAGTAGTAATGTCGTGACCGCCGGAAGGCGGTTTTTTTGTGCCTGAAATTCCATTTCGTCATATCACATCATAATATTCTTCTGCTATCACTGTTATCTTGTTGTCGGGCAAGGACCATTTTTCAAGACGCTTGGTAAGAAGTGATCTATAACCAGAGAGTGCAATAGATAAGGAGTGTTGGATGAAAGGGGGATTATTTTTATTGGCGATTGTCATGCTATCTGGCTGTTCAGGGTCTTTTGGATCGATTCTGGGCGTGATCCCGCAAAGCTCCGATGTTTGCCCACAAGGGAAAAATGCGATTACCGGCGAATGCCGTTAGCTCGCATTATCGGCTTTTTGTCGGCCTAAACCCTGCGGCCAGCCTGAAACTATGGCTGGCAAGCTAATCAAGCCATATCCGGCTGTTTGATCGCTGTGCCGATCGCCGGATACTGCCTGTTCCAGGCCTTAGAACCTAACCTCCGCGGCCCAGGAACGGAAGACTATTCGCACTGCAGTTTGCCACCCACATCACGGCCACGACGACGGCGATGGAAATGATCGCGCACAGATCCGATTTGCGCATGTTTCTCCTTAGCGAGCGTTGATCCCAATAACCTCGATTGCCGCTCTGTGCAGTTTCTGACAGTACTCGTCGGGTTGTCTTTCGATTTCAGCGATGAGATAGGCGAGAATGTTTTGCTTGCTGATGGGTTTGTTCGCGGAAAGCACCTGAATAACGCCTTTGCCGAGCAGGCTGTATATTTGTTCACGGTATGTCTCAATATCTCTATCGTGGAGACCGTAAAGGGAGTAATCGATCATAGAATTTTACCGCTGGTGAAATTTAAAGTGCCAGCCGAAGCTGGCAGAGAAGCCATTAAAAAAATAAAGTCGTGCAAATTTCACTTAGGGTGATATCTAAGTGGAATGTTAACGATAACGTAGTAAGAATATTCCCATCAATAGGCAGTTGTAACCCAAACCGCTAATTAGGAAAAACCTCAGGCCAGCGCCGCAGCGGTGATATTTACCGTTGAAGGCCCGGCAAACGGCGCTGTGGCAGAGACTCAATCTTCTGTCTGTGACCCCAGGCTTTCGGGCAATAACTGCGCCAGCAGCAGGTCGAGAGTCAGCATCAGTCCATAGCGTGCCGTACTGCCGCCGCTGAGCGGCAACACCTTATCCGCCAGCCCGGCCAGCGTAGTGCCCGCAGGGGTTAGGGCGATGCGATAGGCACCGGTCGCGCCGGCCAGTTTGGCCGCGTTCAGCAAATCGCTGTTTTCCCCACTCATAGACAGCAGGATCACGCACTGTTGTGTGCTGAGCGTGGAGGCCGTCATGCGCATCAGCGCCGCGTCCTGGCAGATAAATGCAGGGTAACCCAGGCCCACCAGGCGCTGTTGCAGCTCATTGGCATAAAGCGCCATGCTGTTTACGCCAAAAATATGCACGCTCTTGGATTGGCTCAGCTGCTGGCAAGCATCGATCAGCGCTGCATGTTCTACTTGCTGCAGCTGTTGATGCAAGGTGGTTTCCACGTCGTTGACGCGCTGTAGCCACAGCCGCGGTGGGCCATTAGGCGTGGCTTGGGCGGTCAAATAGCGTGAGCCGCTCACGCTGGCCTGAGCCAGTTTCATGCGCAGATCGCGAATATCGTCGCAGCCAATGGTTTTGGCAAATCGGGTGATGGTGGCCGGGCTGACTCCCGCCTGGCTGGCCAGCAATTCGATGGTGGCGGAGGAGGCGAAGGCAATATCGTCCAAAATGGTCTGTGCGACTTTGGCCTCCTGCTGACTGAACTGATTTTGTCGTGCGCGGATCTGATAGACGATGTCGCCAATATCTTCACAACCGATGGATTTAGCAAAACGGCTGAGGGTGGTGGAGCTGACGCCAGGCAGTTTGCCGATGCCGGCCGCGGAGGCAAAGGCGATATCCATGCTGCCGAGCACGGGTTGGGCTACCTCAGTAGGAGGAGGTGTTGCCGTCGACGGGGAGCGCATTAGCGCGATAAAGTCGTTAAGATCCTGACAGCCAAGGGATTGGGCAAAATGAGCGACGATCTCAGTGCTGACACCTGCTCGCTCTGCCAATTGCTCAATGGTTGCTGTTGATGTAAACCCCGGGTTGTCCAGTATGGCTCGGGCAACTTTTGCTTCCTGGCGGCTGAACGGATCCTGGCGAAACTGAATGTGGTAAACGAGATCCATGACTGCAGTGTCCCTTCTGTAATGCCAACCGGCGATCTGTGCTTCAAATTAGCCTGTTTTTCACACGGCATAAAGCGATAACCAGAAGAATAAGCTAATGAAAATAATTTTCAATCAGGACAGATTTGAAACGAGATGCTCTTCGCATTGTTTATCGGTCAGTGATTTATCACTTTGTTTTTAAACGTTAAAGACAGGTTTTAAATTTTGTGGTTATGAAAAATCAGATCGCCGATCACAGTGTTGAAAAAAATTTTCACGACGAAAAATCTCTAATACATTGTTTTTAAAGGATTAGCCAAAAGTCATAATCAAATCGTATGGAATCAAGGTATTTACAAGCGTGTTACGGAACTGTTTTATATTTGCATCGCCAAGTGGCTAACAACCGGGATACTGAAAATGCAAACCATCGTCTTATGCTGCGCAGCAGGCATGTCGACCAGCATGCTGGTACAAAAAATGAAAGCTGAGGCGCAAAAACGGGCGCTGGACATCGCGATTGAAGCCGTGCCGGTGGCGGATTTCGAGCGCATCGTCGAGCGTGCGGACATTGTACTGCTGGGGCCGCAGGTGAAATATGAACACGCACGTCTTTGCGAACTTGCTGCGCCCTTGGGTAAAACTGTCGCGGTGATCGACATGATGGATTACGGCACTATGCGTGGAGACAAGGTGCTGGATAAGGCACTGGGCTTGTTAGCCTGATAACACCCTGAGGGGCTTGGCCCCTTTTATCCTTTATTTTATTCATCGACCGCGGGTTATTTCATGACTCTCGGCGGGATCGCTGCGCCTGAAATAAGGCCGGAGAGGTGATGGTGGATTTGGAAACTAGCGTTATGGAGTTGCTGGTCCATGCCGGCAGCGCTCGCAGTTCGCTGCTTTCGGCGCTGCAGCTGGCACGTCGCGGTCAGTTCGCAGCCGCAGAGATTAAGTTGGAAGAGGCGAAGGCCGGCATCGGGAGGGCGCACGGCATGCAGACGGAGCTGATTGGCATGGATGAAGGGGTTGGGAAAATACCGGTCAGTCTGATTTTGGTGCATGCGCAGGATCATTTGATGAATGCCATGCTGATTCAAGATCTGGCCACCGACATGATCGAGCTTTATCGCCGTTTACCGCAGGGGCAAAGCAATGACTAAGATAACCGTAATTGGCGGGGGCAGCAGCTACACGCCGGAGTTGGTCGAGGGGCTGATAGCCCACTATCAGGACGTTCCGTTAACCGAACTGGCGTTGGTAGATGTAGAGTCCGGCCGCGAGAAAGTGGGCATCATTGCCGAACTGACCAAAAGAATGCTCAAGCGCAACGGGCTGGAGCAGGTGGTGGTGTCGGTACATTTCGAGCTGGAACCGGCCATTCGCGGTGCCAGCTTTGTACTGACTCAACTGCGGGTCGGGCAACTGGCCGCCCGTGCTGCCGATGAACGCCTGGGTTTGAAATACCAGCGCCTGGGGCAAGAGACCACCGGTGTCGGCGGCTTCGCCAAGGCATTGCGCACCATTCCTGTCATGCTGGAAGTGGCGCGTACCGTAGAAGCGGTAGCGCCGGACGCCTGGATCATCAATTTTACCAATCCGGCCGGTATTGTCACCGAAGCGGTCTCCCGTTACAGCAAGGCGAAGATTATCGGCTTGTGCAACGTACCGATCACCATGCACCACATGATCGCCGACATGCTGAAGGCACCTCATGATCAGGTCGATCTCCGTTTTGCTGGACTGAACCATATGGTGTGGGTACATCAGGTAACGCAAAGCGGCAGGGATGTGACCGCCCAGGTGTTGGAGATGCTGAGCAATGGCGAAACGCTGTCGATGAACAACATCAAGGATCTGCCTTGGCCGCCGGCGTTTTTGCAGGCGCTGGGTGCGATCCCTTGCCCATATCATCGCTATTTCTACCAAACCGCCGGCATGCTGGAAGAAGAGCTTGAAGCCGCTGCGGCTCAGGGAACCCGTGCTGAACAAGTGATGAAGGTAGAGGCAGAGCTATTTGCACTGTACGCCGACCCAACGCTGGATAAAAAACCAGAGCAGTTGAGCTTCCGTGGCGGTGCTTTCTATTCAGAAGTGGCGGTCGAGCTGATCCGTGCCATTCACAATAACAGCGGCAAGGTGCTGGTGGTGAACACCCGCAATAATGGTGCGATTCAGGGCTTGCCGGATGACGCAGTGATTGAAACCAACTGCGTGATCGACGCACAGGGCGCTCACCCGCTGAGCTTCGGGCCGCTGCCGCTGGCCATGAACGGGCTGACTCAGCAGGTGAAAGATTTCGAACGTTTGACCATTGAGGCCGCGGTGCATGGCGATCGTCACAGTGCGCTGTTGGCGCTGGTGGTGAATCCGCTGATTGGTGGCGTCGGTATCGCAGAACCTTTGCTGGATGAGGTGCTGAACCTGAACCAAGCCTATTTGCCGCAGTTCAACTAAGTCGATATTCCATAATAATAATCACGATGCCGGCTTGGCCGGGCAGGGGGAATGATGGCGGGTTTAAATAGCATTCTGGAACGTTACGTATTGCCGGCGGCGTTAAAAATCGCCGGGCAAAAACACATTTTATCGGTACGAGACGGCATAATTCTCAATATGCCGTTTATGTTGATCGGGTCATTTTTCCTGATCTTCGCCTACTTGCCGATCCCGAGCTATGCCAACCTGATGGGGGAGGTATTCGGTGCGGCCTGGCGCGACAAGCTGTTGTATCCGGTCAAAGCGACCTACGACATCATGGCGATTATCTCCAGCTTTGGCATTGCCTACCGGCTGGCGGAAAAATACCGTGGTATGGACCCGCTCAGTACCGGTGCGGTTTCGTTAGTGGCGTTTATCATGACCATACCTCAACACACCCTTTTTGCCCCGGTGAAAGGTGCCGCGGAGCAGATTGTCAAAGGCGTGCTGCCGATGAACTTTATCGGCAGCCAGGGATTGTTTGTGGCAATCGTGGTGGCGCTGTTGTCGACGGAAATCTACCGGTTCGTGCATAACCGCAATCTGGTGATCAATATGCCTGAAGGGGTGCCGCCAGCGGTGGCGAAATCCTTCCTGGCGTTGATTCCGGGATTTTGCGTACTGGCAGTGATCCTTCTGCTGCGCCTGATCGTCGAAGCCACGCCGTTTGGCGATATCAACACCATGATCGCTACGCTGATCGGTATCCCGATGCATCACGTGGGCGGAACGCTGCCGGGAATGATTTTCTCAGTGATCCTGATTGGCCTGTTGTGGACGTTGGGGCTGCACGGTGATGCCATCGTATTGGTGTTCATTCAGCCGGTGTGGTTGGCGAATATGTCGGAAAACCTGGTGGCGTTTCAGAACAACCAGCCTATCCCGCACATTATTACCCAGCAATTTTACGATTTATGGATAGCACCCGGCGGAACCGGTGCCCTGTTGGGCTTGGTGATCTTCATGCTGGTGCGCAGCCGTAGCGCGCAGATGAAGCAGTTGGGAAAAATCGCCGCGCCGGGTTGCCTGTTTAATATCAGTGAGCCCATGGTGTTTGGCATCCCGTTGGTGATGAACCCGTACTTCTTCCTGCCGTTTATCCTGACACCAGTGGTGCTGGTGATCGTGACCTACAGTGCGATGGCAACCGGTTTGGTGACGCCGCCGGTTGGTATAGCCTTACCGTTTACCACGCCGATTTTCATTAGCGGCTATCTGGCAACCGGAGGCCATATTTCGGGAACGGTGATCCAGGTGGTCAATCTGCTGATTTCAATGGCAATTTACTACCCGTTCTTCCGTGCCTGGGATAAGCAGAAGTACCGCGAAGAAAATCAGGCTGCGGCATCGGCACCCAGCGCTGCGGTTGGTGAACAATCCCTGACGCCATAGCGGGATAAACCATCTTCCTGCGGCAGCGCACCTAACCGCTACCGCAGGAAGGATAAAAGCCGTTTTGCACACGAATTGTTACATCATAACAACGTTATTTTTCTCCGCGCTGGCAACGCCCGCCTAAATTACCTGTCAGATAACCACCCAGTAGCAGGGGGAGAGAAACTCTCACAACAACCTGTATCTGGCAGATGGCTATGAACTCACATTGGCAGGAATGGTATCAATAATGCAGAAGTTCCGACGTTGGACCCAGTTGCAGGTCTCCTTTTTTATCGCTTTCTATCTCGGTGTATTACTCAATATCCCTATTTTTTATCGTCGTTATCAACAGCTTCATAACGATAACCTGCTGTCGATTGGCATTGAAATTGTCGCAGCCTTTTGCCTCGTATGCTTTATCACGCTGCTTATCTCCTTTTTGGGGCGCCGGTTGTTTCGTGTTTTGGCCACGCTGCTGGTCCTGAGCTCGGTTGCTGCCAGCTATTACATGGTGTTGTTCCACGTCGATATCGGCTACGGCATTCTGGCGGCGGTGATGACCACCGACGTTGATTTATCCAAAGAGTCGGTAGGCTGGCATTTTGGCGTATGGATGGTGCTGGTGAGCCTGTTGCCGCTGCTGTTGATTTGGCTGGCCCCGATGCACGAAGCCGCATTCAAACGCGGCAATCAGCTGGCATTGGTCAAAAAAGGCGGGATTATGCTGGCCGCTGGCCTGTTCTGCTGGCTACCGCTTCAGTTGATGGGCCAGGTGCAGGATCAACACGACCGTGAAAATAATCAGATGATGGCGAGTTATGGCGGGGTAGTGGCCAGCAGCTATTCACCGTCTAACTGGCTTTCGGCCCTGGGGCTGCTGACTTACAGTTCCTACAGCCAGGCGGAGGACAGCCGGAATCTGTTTGATCCGGCGGCGCATTTCACCTACCAGCCGCCAAAAGACGTGAATGATCTTTATGTGGTATTCGTGATTGGTGAAAGTGCCAGACGCGATCATATGGGGGTTTACGGTTACCAGCGCGACAATACGCCGAATCTGGATAAGGAAGCCAACCTGGCGGTGCTGCAAGGCTATTCTTGCGATACGTCAACCAAGCTCTCTCTGCGTTGCATGTTCGTCAGAGAAGGCGGGGCATCGGAAGAGCCGCAGCGCACGCTAAAGGAAATGAACGTCTTTTCGGTGCTGAAGAAGCAGGGGTTTTCCTCCGAGCTATTCTCTATGCAAAGCGAAGCCTGGTTTTATAATAAGACCCTGGCGGACAGCTATGCTCTTCGAGAAAGCATTCAGGCGGAAAAACGCAATGCCGGTAAACCCGTTGATGATATTGCGTTGATCGATGAACTGCAGGATTCGCTGGACCGCCATCCTCAGGGAAAACACTTGGTGATTTTGCATACCAAAGGCTCACACTATATGTACACCGAACGCTATCCGCGGGCTTTTGCTCGCTATCAGCCGGAATGCCAGGGTATTGACGATACGTGTTCAACGGAATCGATGATCAACTCTTACGACAACAGCCTGTTGTACACCGACTATGTTCTTGAGCAGGTGTTCAATCAGTTGCGCAACCGTAACGCTATCGTGTTTTACGCCTCTGATCACGGTGAGTCGATCTCGGAAAATATGCATTTTCACGGCACGCCGCGCGATCACGCGCCGAAAGAACAGCGTACCGTGCCAATTATGGTCTGGGCATCCGACAAGTTTCTCAGTCAGCCCGATCACCAGGCGGCATTTAATCAGTTAAAGGCGCTGCAAAAGGCAAAAACGCCGGTGTTTCATGAAAAGCTGTTCGACAGCGTGCTGGGGTGTATCGGCTATACCTCGCCGGACGGCGGGATTGTGAAGCAGCGTAACTGGTGCCAGGTCAACTGAATTGCCAGCCGTATGACTAACCGCCGAAAGGCGGTTTTTTTATGCATTAAGCTGGCGGAAAGCCCCCTTAACGAAGACTCTCAATCCAGTGGAAGATCCGCGCCAGGGCGTGCGTGATATCGTCAATGTTAAATAACGCGCCTATCCATATCGCAATCATGATGGCTACGGCAATAACGATCGGCATATCCATTCTACTCATTGGCTATCTTCTTCAATGGGTTAACTTGATTTCAAGCCTAGCATCAAACCTCGCCGGGATAAAATATCAGGCTAATAGTGTCAAAATCCGGTTTGCCGAAATCACACTGTGGCCGCTTATACCCCGATGATTACTGCCGGTGAAAAACGGCGGTCGCGCATGGGGCGCAGAAGGAAGGTTGTGCAAATTTACGCTCGGACGTTGACCGGATTACGGCAATAAAAAAGCCACCCGAAGGTGGCTTGTCGTTAGAACGCTGTTTAGTCCAGTTTTGGATGCTGGTCGATCAACGTCTGTTTTTTCTTTTCCAACTCGGCAATCTGCTCATTGATGTCTTCGACTTTCTGTTCGATGTTGTCGTAGTTTTCTTGCAGCAGCTCTTTGGCTTCCGAACGATCCGAAGCCGCCGGGGTGGCACCGCGCAGCGGTTTATTGGCGGTTTCTTTCATGTACAGGCCGGTGATCAGACCGATGACGGCGACGACCATCAGATAATAAGCCGGCATATACAGGTTCCCGGTCGCTTCGACCAGCCAGGCGGCTACCGTCGGCGTCGCACCGGCAACCAGTACCGAGATGTTGAATGAAATCGCCAACGCGCTGTAACGAATATGCGTCGGGAACATCGCCGGCAGGGTGGAGGCCATCACACCGGTGAAGGAGTTCAGCAGCACCGCCAGCACCAACAGACCGACGAAGATCAGACCAATCACGTTACTATTGATCAGAATAAAGCAGGGGATAGACAGAGCCAACAGACCGACGCTGCCGCCGATAATAAACGGCTTACGGCCGATGCGGTCACTGGCCAGGCCTATGACCGGCTGCACGAACAACATACCGATCATGATGGCGATAATGATCAGTACGCCGTGATCTTCCGAGTAGTGCAGGTTATGCGACAGGTAGCTCGGCATGTAAGTCAGCAACATGTAATAGGTCACGTTGGTTGAAATCACGATACCGACGCAGACCAGCAGGCTTCTCCAGTGCTTGGCCGCGATCTCTTTGAAAGAGGTCTTCGGCGGGTTTTCGATGGCGTTGCGGTCGTCTTTCTCCATCTTTTCCACGTGCTGCTGGAAGGCCGGTGTTTCTTCCAGCGCATGGCGCAGGTACAAACCGATCAGACCCAAAGGCGCTGCGATAAAGAACGGAATACGCCAGCCCCAGTCGAGGAAGTTGGTTTCACCGACAATGCTGGAGATCAGTACCACCACGCCAGCACCCAGGACGAAACCGGCAATGGAGCCAAAATCAAGCCAACTGCCCATAAAGCCGCGTTTTCTGTCCGGTGAATATTCGGCTACGAAGATAGCCGCGCCGGAGTATTCGCCACCTACCGAGAAGCCCTGTGCCAATTTGGCCAGCAACAGCAGAACCGGTGCCCAGATGCCGATAGAGGCATAGGAAGGGATCAGGCCGATACAGAAGGTACTGACCGCCATGATAATAATGGTGATGGAGAGTACTTTCTGGCGACCGAATTTATCGCCCATCGCGCCAAAGAAGATACCGCCTAATGGACGTACCAGGAAGGGAACGGAAAAGGTCGCCAGTGCGGCAATCATCTGTACGCCAGGGGTGGCGCCAGGGAAAAAGACTTGCCCAAGGGCGTAGGCCACAAAGCCATATACACCGAAGTCGAACCATTCCATTGCGTTACCTAATGCGGCCGCGGTAATGGCTTTTTTCAGCTTGCTGTCATCGATGATGGTGATGTCATTAATATGCATCGGTTTATGTCGTTTTTTTCTTAACTTCATATAATCATCCCTTAATCAATTTTAGTCGTACGTGAATTCGCAATCCTCGTTCACTTCTTCTGCCCAGTTATCAGCGTGGCTAATCTTATTGCGATGTTGCCAGATTCGCCACTGCCTTTTTTGTGTGATGCGAGTCACGTAATAAGTCAATTTTCACCGGGAATATGTCATTTAGGTGACTAATTATTTTGCATCTATAGCTTAGCGTTATATCTTGCGGCGATCAAATTTAGCAGTTTATCTTATCAATTTGCACCGATTTAGCGCATAAATAGATTAATTATTGTTCATAATGGTGGTTTTTTGTCTGGGAAGGGATGAAACAAGTATAGAAAGAACTGCAGTAAAAACGGGCAAAATTAATGCATTCCAGATGAAAAAGCCTGGCGCGATCGCCAGGCTCAGCCTTACTGCGCAGAACCACCAAACTCCAGATAGAGTTGCGCCAGGTTTTGGTATTGAGCGAACCGGTTTTCATCCACGGCTAGCTCCGCCAACCGACGGCGATTTTGCGCATCCAGCCAGAAATTGATCGGCACCGAGCCTTGCCGGTAGCGGCTTTCATTCAATCGTTCAGATTTACGCGCCAGCGCCAATGCCGCTTGCAGGTGTTTCTCCTGTGCCATCAGTTGCGTACGTAACGACAGGGCATCATCAATGTCGGCCATGGCTTTATACAGCGCCTGCTTGAATTCCAGCACCTGCAGTTCATAGTCGCTGCGGGCGATTTTGATATCGACGTCCATTTGCCGCCATTCGAGGAACGGCAGCGACAGTCCGGCACCTACCGTTGCCAGCGGATTACGCAAAAACTCCAGCAATGCGGTGCTGCTGGCACCTAATGAGCCCGTCAGGCTGAAGGCCGGGTAGTACTGGGTGCGTTTGATGTCCACGTTAGCCAGAGTTTCACGCAGTCGCCACTCTTTGGCACTGATATCCGGGCGATGGCGCAGCACGCTGGCCGGGATGCCGGCATTGATTTGCGGCAATGGACCGGTCGGCAGGCTCTCGGGCTCAACCACCGTGTTTCCCGGCGGCGCACCCAGCAGTACCGTCTGTTCGTTCAGCGCCTGTTGACGCTCACGCAGCAGTGCCAGATGGCTGCTTTGCTGATTAATCAGGTTCTGTTCGGCATCCACCACGTCCAATGAAGAGACGCTGCCCGCGCGGTAGCGTGCCTTGACCAGCCCCAGGGTTTGTTGGGAATAGTCGATGCTTTGCTGACTGACGCGGATTCGCTGATTGATAAAGCCGATACGCCAGTAATTATTGCTGGCGCTGGCGAGCAAAGCCAGACGCGCACTTTGCAAATCCTGTTGCGTGGCCTGGCTGGCCCATTCCGCGGCGTCACGTTGCCGCGCCAGTTTGCCCCATAGATCGACCTCATAGCTGACGCCGAGATTGGCGCTGCTGCTTTTGTTCCAAGGCGAGGAGTCGGAAAGGGCGGTATTGGCTCCGCTGCTGAGCGTTGCGTTCACACTTGGCGCGGTGCCGATATCAGCCCGCTGCGCCGCCAGTTGGGCACGGTAGACGCGCAGTGCGGCGGCGGCCAAATCGTTATTGGCCGCCATCACCTGCTGCAGCCATCGGTCCAACTGGGGATCGCGGAAATCACGCCAGTTGAATGGTTCTGACGTGTCGGCTTCGGCGTTTTGCTGCCAGTCGGCCGGATACTGCACCTTTGGAGACTGATACTCGCTTTTCAGCGCATTCCCGCAGCCGGTACTGAGCAAGGCCGCGAGGCATAACGCGAGAGGGGATAAGGTTTTCATAAGTTACTCGCTGGCCAGAGAAATGACCGGATCCATCCGCGCCGCTTTGCGGGCAGGGAGATAACCGAAGATCATGCCAATCAGGGTGGAGCAGCAGAAGGCCACGGCGGCGGCCTGCCAGGAATAGATGGCGGTGAGCATGCCCCCCGCCAGCAGGGTAAACAGCGAGCCGGCAGCGAACGAAAGTAAAATGCCCAATGCGCCACCGATCAGGCAAACCAGTACGGCCTCGATCATAAACTGCTGCATGATATCGCTGCGACGTGCGCCAACGGCCATGCGCACGCCGATTTCGTGCGTGCGTTCGGTCACTGACACCAGCATGATATTCATCACGCCCAGGCTGCCAATAATCAGGGAGATCGAGGCGACCATCAGGATCAGCAAGGTCAGCGTCATCGAGGTGTGTTCAATCGATTTTCGGTATTTGTCGAGATTGAACAGCATAAAATCCTTCACGCCATGACGTTGAGTCAGCAACTGTTTAATCGCGGCGACGGCGGCTTCGTTGGATACGTCCTCTTTCAACCGGACATTAATGCTGCTCAGCGTCGATTTGCCCACCATGCGATACATCACGGTGGAGTAGGGCATCCATACTTTGATGCGGTTGGGGGCCGAATCCTGGTTACTTTGGACTATGCCGACCACCCGGGCCGGTACCGCACCGAGGAACACGATCTGGCCCAGAGGCTCAACGCCGAAATCGCCGAACAAAGCCTGCCGCGCGTTTTCGTCAATGATCACTTCCTGCAGCGCATTGCGGTCATCGAGGAAGTTTCGACCCTGTATCAGCTTGAGGCCGCTAACGCGCAGGTTATCGCGGCCCACGCCGCTGATCGACGCGTTGGCCGATTTGCTGCGAAAGCGAATGTTCTCTGAGGCGCTGACTTCAGGGCTGACGCTGTCGACAAAGCTCTGGCTGGCCAGCGCGTCGGCGTCCGCCGGTACCAGGGTGCGGATGCTGTCGATGCTGTCGTCAAAGAAATCACGCCCGGGATAAATGCTGACGACGTTAGTGCCCAGATCTTTAATGCTCTCCAGCGTGCGCTGTTTTGCACCTTCGCCCAGGGCGACCACCGTAACCACGGCGGCGATGCCGAAAATGATGCCGGTCATAGTCAGCGCTGTGCGCAAGCGGTGGGCGTTCATCGCTTTCAGCGCCATCTGCAGTGACTCCCGGGTGCGGTCGAGCAAGCTTTGCCAATAGCCTTGTGCGGCAGGCGCGGTCTTTTGCATCGCCGGCAGTGGAGTTAACGATTTACGGCCGCTGTCGGCGACGATCTCGCCATCCTGCAGTTCGATAATACGCTGTGCGTGCTGGGCGACTTTCATGTCGTGGGTGACGATCACCACAGTGTGGCCACGCTGGTTCAGTTCGCTGAGGATCTCCAGCACTTCCTGCCCGGATTTGGAGTCCAAAGCACCGGTCGGTTCATCCGCCAGGATGATTTCCCCGCCGTTGATTAACGAGCGGGCGATACTGACGCGTTGTTGTTGACCGCCGGACAGTTGACCGGGCTTGTGATGCTCACGGCCCTCCAACCCCAGGCGCGCCAACAATTGTGCCGCGCGCAGGCGACGTTGGTCGCGTTTACTGTTGGCGTAGATCGCCGGGATCTCGACATTGCCCAACGCGCTGATGTCCGGCATCAGATGATAACGCTGGAAGATAAAACCTATGTGTTCCCGACGAAGCCTGGCCAACTCGTCCGGCGACAGATGCGCGGCGTTATGCCCGCCGATGTGATAATCCCCCTGATCAGGCACGTCCAGACAACCGATGATGTTCATCAGCGTTGATTTGCCCGAGCCTGAGGCACCGATAATGGCAACCAACTCACCGGCGGCGATCTCGAGGTTGATGTTTTTCAGTACGGTTAACGGCTCGCTGCTGTTGGTATAGGTGCGGCCAATCCCTTTCAGTTCAATAATGGTGTTCACAGTAACAGGCCTTCTTCGCCCGGCTTGGCGCTTTCTTGCACCAGCACTACGTGTTCACCCACCTTTAATCCAGAGAGGATTTGTATATCGACGTTATTGGTAATACCGGTTGTCACCTCACGTATTTCCACCCGGTTATCCCCGGTCAGCACTTGTACCTGCTGTTTTTTGTCCGCGTTTTTATGCACTGCCTGAATCGGAACCAACAGCGTGTTTTTTGCCTCACCCAGTAGCAATGAAACCTGAGCCGTCATGGCAATGCGCAGCCGGTTTTGCGGATTGGGCACGTCGAGCAGCGCGTTGTAATACACCGAAGCGTTGGCGCTGCCGGAGCCTGAGGCGGAACCGCCGCCGCTGAGCGAATCGTCTTTCATGATGGACTCAGGCGCCAATTCGACGGTGCGCAGCGTGGCATCGTACTTTTTGTCCGGTTCGGAGAAAATGGTGAAGTAGGCTTTTTGCCCTTGGGTAACGCGGGTAATGTCGGCTTCGGAAATCTGCGCCTTGATGGTCATCACATCCAACTGCGCCAGTTTGACGATGGTAGGGGCGCTCTGATTGGCGTTTACCGTTTGGCCTTGCTGGGTAATGACGGCAATGACAATGCCGTCCATCGGTGCCAGGATGCGGGTGTAGCTCAGATCGACCTTCTTCTTGTCCACCTCAATTTGCGCCTGCACAATACGTGCATTCAGCGCAATCAGTTCGGCGCGGGTAGCGGCAAGCGTGGCCTCGGCCGCTTCAAAATCCTCGCGCGAGCCGGCTTCGTCTTTCAACATGCGTTTCTGGCGTTTAAAACGGGACTCCGCCTGCTTCAACAGCGCCTGTTTGGCCTGTAAATCCGCTTTTGCCACGTTCAGCGCCGCTTCGGCATTACGCAGATCGTTACGTTGTGGCAGGTCGTCGATGTCGGCAATCGGCTGGCCTTTGGTCACCCGGTCGCCAAGTTTGACCTTCAGGGACTTCACCTGGCCTGAAACTTGAGCGCCGACGTTGACCCGTTCGAAAGCATCCAGCTTACCGGTGGCCAATACCGCGTTTTCGATATCGCCAAGCCGAACCGGCGCCGTGACATAGGGGGCCGGTGAGGGGCTTCGCAGTGAGATCAGTGTAACGACGGCAGTAATGACCAGCAGGACGCCGACCAGAGTAAACGCCAAACGGCGCGGAGTGACTTTCATAATGTTATCCGTAACAGCAACGTTGATCCCAGAAGCCGCTATAGTGGCATCCAGCGCTTTAACTAACAATAAACATGCCGCAGACGGCGAGGGAAAAGTGCCACTGATTAACTATCGCGGCATGAAAGTAATTGGCGGCTGAGGGAGGAATAGGCGAAAAAAACAAGATTTCTCTTAAAATTCAGTTGTTCATAGTTACTTGTGTTGAATCCATAGCATTAATATGGATAATAACGCCCCGAAGCAAAGGAATGCGCTATTAACTCAGTTGGCAGAGTGGTTGGTTTTATGATGCTTTTTTGGCTACAAAATTGATAGACGCGGGTTCGAGTCCTGCATAGCGCGCCAGCTTCCTTTACGGACCCGTTATCATAAAGCGCACCCGGGTTGATTTGCACTATCGGCTCCTTGTTGGGATTTTCGGGTGTGCTTTACCCTAACCGGTTCTTTTCTTAATCTTCCTCTGTTGTAATCGATCTTTGCTAGACTCTAATCAGGCAGGTTCGCTGCCCGGCAACAGGAGATCGCCATGTCTGAGTCCGATCAACTGCAGGAGTTATTGCAACGTGTGGTGGCGCTCGAAGCCAGAGAGAAGTCTCTTACTGCCGCCTCCAACGCCTATCAGGCAATTATCACCACCATGCTGGGCAACCTGGCTCAACAGGAGCGCGACAAGATTATTGCGATGATCGATCAGGCGCATGAACTGGCTTATGCGCGCGCTATTCAGCGCTGTAACGAACCGCAAAAGCAAAAAATCAAACAGGCCGACGATATCGCCCAGCGGATGTTTATGTTTGCGCAAGGCAAAAACTCGCTGCAGCGCTAGCCGCAGAGGGTATAACAGTTACCGATATTAAATTGCATAACTGATCTACCTGGGCAAACTGTACCTGTGTTAGTTTGAGGAATGATTATTGATAGCAATAATGTCCCCCCAAGGCATAAGGTTGTAGCTATGGACGCGATTAAAAGCATCTTGGTAAAAGAAATCGAACGGATCAATCGACAGGAAGGACGTGACGGCAAGTTGCGCTTCAATAGCGAATTTGCGCGCGATCACCGCTATCTGTGTCTCGCCATGTTTGCCGGTTATTTTGCCGTGATCGCCGTGATGTATCAGGTTCCTTACATGGGCTTCATCGCGTTTTTGGCTTTCACCGCCTTCGTTCTGTTCATGTTCGCCATGCTGTTGATTGAAATCAAACCGGTCTATCGCTTTGAAGATATTGGCGTGCTGGATCTGCGCGTTTGTTATAACGGCGAGTGGTATTTCACCCGGGCGCTGTCGCCGCAGTCGGTGAAGGCATTGCTGGATGAACCGACGATCGGTGCCGCGACGAAAAATCGCATGCAGGAAATTATCGCCAATAAAGGCGAGATCGATTTCTACGACGTCTACGATCTGGCGTACTCAAAGAAGCCGCAGGATGAACAGCCGCAGGTGGCCGTGCTTAACTGAGGGTTTCCGCTCGCGCGGTTGTCGATTATACTCACGCATTGAAGTCAGATAAGCCTGAGGAATTTACGATGAGTGATGATATTTTCGATTTTGATATCGATGCCGAATTGGCGCAAGCAGAAGAAAAAGCGGCGCAGAAAGTGAAAGAACTCCCCGAGATCCTTGAGGACGAGGCGGACTGCGAAGGCTGTAAAATCTGATCGCCATCGCCTTTAAAGAACCGCTTCGGCGGTTTTTTTATGCTCCAAATTTGGGGTTGCGGGCAAAAAAAAGCCCGTTTCAGGCGGGCCAACACTTAAGTCGTATGAGGGATTATTTTTATAACTCTCTGCGTCTAGCTTACGCGCAATGGCCGGTAAGTGATTTCGGTGTTTTGTAACAAAACGGTAGTTGTAGTGTTGCTATGCTACTGCGCCTGGCTGGGGATTAATCCAGTACAAATCCCCATATCAGCAATACCGCCACAATAATCACGCAGAGTGCGGAGACGGTAACCAGTATCTTTCCCAGAATGTCTTTTTCTTGCTGCTGTGCCACGTTAACGTTATCCAATTAAGAGTCTATGGACCAAATCGGCGACGCCCAGGTCCAGCACTATAACAGTCAGTGCGAGCCCCAACATGGCCGATAGAAATCGAATTTTACTGTTCAAATCGATACCCATCACCGCGATGCGATGTTCCCAGAGTAAAGGTTAAAACGCCGGAGCTGAATGCCCGGTTTGGGTTATTCCAGAGGTTAAGAACCTTCCCAGGCTTATAAGTTCCGTCTGTTTGAAAGGTCCGCTGCGGGCATGGCCGCGCAGCAGACCGGTTATGCGGAGGGATCAGTCAGTAACAATTCTTACGCCGACTTTACTGATCGCATTGCCATCCATTTCGGCGATGGTCCAGGTCAGGCCATCCCATTCGATCTGATCGCCCACTACCGGTTCGCCGCCAATCAGTTGAATGACGAATTGGCCGAGCGTTTGCTGTTCATCCACGCCTTCGTGCAGATTCAGGCCATAAACCTGTGAAATATCGCTCAGGCGCGCGTCCGACTGCAGGATAAAATCACCGAAGAAGCGTTCATCCAGCGTAACCACCGGCGCCTGGCTAAATAACTTACCCAGTACCGGCAGGTCGTGCTCGTGACCGATAACGCACAGAATGTCATCTTCGCGTAGTCGTGTGCTGCCGCTGGGGTGCAACAGCTCTTTGCCTCGGAACAATGCGGCAATGCGCGTACCCGGTGGCATTTTCAGCTCACGCAGCGCGGCACCGACGCACCAGTTTTCGGACGACAGCTGATAAACAAACTGCTCCCACTGGTTTTCAGGATGAACATCCAGCCCAACCCGTGAAATCGGCGCCAGCGCCGGCGGAACGATCACCTTGGCTTTTTTTGCGGCGAACGACAGGGTGGTGCCCTGCAGCAACAGGGAAACCAACACCACAAAAAAAGCCACATTGAAGAACAGTTGGGCGTTGGGCAGACCGGCCATCATCGGGAAGACGGCCAGAATCACCGGTACGGCCCCGCGCAGGCCGACCCAGGAAATAAAGCTGCGTTCGCGTAAGGTAAAACTGCGGAACGGCAACAGCCCGATAAATACCGACAGCGGTCGGGCAAATAAGATCATCCACAGCGAAAGCAGCAGGGCAGGGATGGCGATCGGCAGCAGCTCATGCGGATTCAGCAATAATCCCAGCACCAAGAACATGCCGATCTGGCTCAGCCATGCCAGGCCGTCGAAGGTTTGCACGATGCCGTGCCGGTTGCGGATCGGGCGATTACCCAGCATCAGGCCGCACAGGTATACCGCCAGAATGCCGCTGCCGTCCAGTGCGGTGGTCAGGGCAAAAATCAGAATGCCGCCGCTGACGGCCAGCAGTGGATACAGCCCTTCTGCCAGTTTAATGTGGTTGATTAACGTCAGCAGCAGCCAACCGCCGCCAAGACCAAAGACAACCCCCATGCCGAACTGCTGCAGCAGATGGAGAGGGAACATCCAGCTCAGCGTGGTTTCGCCTGCGGAGATCATCGCAATCAGCGTAATGGTAAGGAACACCGCCATGGGATCGTTGCTGCCGGATTCGATTTCCAGCGTGGCGCTGACGCGTTCGTTCAGTCCTTTGCCGCCTAATAGCGAGAAGACTGCCGCGGCGTCGGTGGAGCCGATAATGGCGCCAATCAGCATGCCCTGCAGCAGATCGAGGTTGAACAGCCAGGCGGCGGCCAGCCCGGTCAGCCCGGCGGTGATCACCACGCCGATAGTTGCCAGCGAAAGTGCCGGCCATAGCGCGACGCGGAATGAGCTGACTCGGGTACGCATCCCGCCGTCCAGCAGGATCACCGCCAGCGCCAGGTTACTGACCAGATAGGCCACCGGATAGTTGCTGAAAACGATACCGCCCGGACCATCGACCCCCGCCAACATGCCAATGGCCAGGAAGATCACCAGAATAGGAATACCCAGGCGTGACGAAAATGAACTGAGAAGAATACTTGCTCCCACCAACACGGCACCGATGATGAACAAACTGTTAATGGTGCTGGCATCCAAAATGACGTTCTCCTGCAGGCTGGGGGGAAGGGCGTTGCGCGCTAGCGCAGATACTCCCTGATGATAGCCTGTTTTTCAGGTAAAACGCCAAGCCTGATTCATAAAACAGTTTGACCTTTATTGTCATTTAAGCGGAGAACCATATGGAAGCGGGGAGAAACCGGTGAACTTCTTTCTTTTATCTATATTTATCAGCTTGCTGTGATCGTGCTTAGGCAATAAATGGTGGGTGTTGCCGTGCCTGGAGAAGGAAAAACCATTAAACCCCCTCCAGGAGGCTTAATGGTTTGCAGGCGAGGCGTTATAAATGGTCGAGTGACTGCAGGGCCCGTCTGATCAGCTCGGCAGCCAGTTTTCTTTCTGACTCTGAAATACCGTCAAGGTTAAGGCTGGAAAGTTCGGCGACCAGAATGCTGCGATCCTTGCCGCTGATCGACGAATCCAGTGCGGAAAGCAACCGGCCAAGAATTTTCAGTAGGGTGGCGTTCTCTGGTACGGCTTCCTGAGCCGAAGTGTCTTTATCAGTCATTAAAAATCCTCTCTGTCGTGACGGAAGGGAGATGCTGCAAGCCTTGTCGCGATGGTGACAAGGCCGTCCCTTAGGGTTCATTGAGCCCAATCGCTACCGTAAGGCAGGGATGTGGATTTCCACTTATGCATTGCCGTTATAACAACTCGCGGCAATATGCTCCAGCATAACTTTGCCTTAACTTTCGCCATAGGGGTGAGCAATCTGTGCTCAGTGCTTGAATCACCAGGCGCGTTGCCGGTGCGAAGGTAAATGATAAAGGTACTGGTAGACGAAGCGATGACAGTGAGCTACCCGGCAAGCCGAAACGGCTGCCGGGCAGTAGGATTATTGCGGTTTACCAGAGAACAGAAAACGGAACAGCGGGATACGCTTGTGCAGTTCATATAACAGGAAGGCGCAAGAGAAGACAAACACCAAGCCAGCCAGAAAACCCAGCAGGTTATTGTTGATATGCGGAGTCACAAAAGCGCCATATATCAGGGTCAACGGATGGTGCACCAGATATATAAATAGCGATGCATTCACCAGATAGGTGATACGCGGTGAGTGATAGTTCAGCAGATTATGTCCGAATGAGAAAATCACGTTGGCCATCAGGATCCCCAACAGGGTTTTGATCAGCACTTCCAGCTCAAACATATAGCTGCTGTGAGCCAGAAACTTCTGATTTAACATATAGGCAATGAACAGCAACAGCGAACCCAGCAGCGCGCCGAGGGACGGTTTGAGGAAAATCTCTTTCAGCCACACGTACTTAAAGGCATAGGCGCCCAGGATGAAGAACGGCAGGTAGAACATCGTCTCCATCACCACAAAATTGAACAGACCATTGGAGAGTAAAGCTGGCGCAAAAATTAAAATAATACGGTGCGCTGCCGAATAGCATAAAGCATAAATAAGAAAGAGCAGTGAGATGTTTCCTAATCCGGTCATTTTATTTATCGGGTAGGGAACGGTATTATTTTTAAGTGCCTTGATTTTTTTGAACAGATAAAAACATAGGGTGGTCAGCAATGACAGGGTTAATAAAAACCACAGGTGAGAAACCAGCTCCCAAACTGTTACATTTATTTTCTGATAGAGCGAAAAATTTTCCCAACCGTTTAATTTTTCCGTGAAGTATTTCAGCATGAAAAACTGCGGCACCGTTATTAACGGAATCGAACTCAGCAGGGGGATCGCCACTCGCTCAAGCCTGACCTTCAGCCACTGGTGGCGCTCGTAGCGCTCATAGAGCATGTAAGAGAAGTAGCCGGAAATCACGAAGAACACCTGCATGCGGAAAGCATGGATGAAGTCGTTCAGCACCGTCAGCGAGAAGGAGGGGCTGGCGCTGTTCACCGCCCAGGTATGGCTGGAATAAATCAGAGAAAGATGAAAAGGGATGCCGAGCAACATCAAATAAGCCCGGATCGAATCGAGGAAAAACTCGCGTTGGTTGCTGCCTTTAGTCATAGGTTACCGCTGGTGATTTTATCGAGTGGTCATTAACACGCTTAATAAGTCGGCAATGGTTAAATCGAATCACAAACCCTACTATACCGTTTCACATTTTTCCATAGCGTCTTGATGCGCGGCTTGCTACGCTGGTGTTTAGTCAGCTGCTTAAACTATGAGCCATAAACATGAACCATCCATTTATCATGTTGTCGGAAAGCTGAATAATCCATTAATATGGATTTAAATGATTTGAGCACACGAATAGGGGGGGATGTGCTAGTTAATATATTATCCAAAAAACCACGCGCCGCGAGCGTACGTTGGTTAGGTGCGACCGTATTGTTCACGCTGTTTACTTCGCCGGCATGGGCTTTTTCTATAGATGATGTGGCCAAGCAGGCGCAGGATCTGGCAGGAAAAGGCTTCGAAGCCCCGAAGAGCAACCTTCCTTCTCAATTCCGTGAGATGAAATTCGCGGACTATCAGCAGATTCAGTTCAATCACGATAAAGCCTATTGGAGCAAACTGAAAACCCCTTTCAAGCTTGAGTTTTATCATCAGGGGATGTACTTCGATACGCCGGTGAAAATCAATGAAGTCACCGCGACCAGCGTAAAACAGATCAAGTACAGCCCGGACTACTTCAACTTCGGTTCGGTAAAACACGATCCGGAGTCGGTAAAAAACCTCGGTTTTGCCGGTTTCAAGGTGATTTATCCGATCAACAGTGCGGATAAGAACGACGAAATTATGAGCCTGCTGGGCGCGAGCTACTTCCGCGTGGTAGGTAAAGGGCAGGTTTACGGGCTTTCCGCACGTGGCCTGGCGATTGATACTGCGTTGCCATCCGGCGAAGAATTCCCGCGTTTCCGCGAATTCTGGGTTGAACGTCCGAAGCAGGGCGACAAGCATCTGGTGATTTACGCGCTGCTGGATTCACCGCGTGCTACCGGGGCTTACCGTTTTGTGGTTTATCCGGGCCGCGACACCACCGTGGACGTTGAGTCCAAAGTGTTCCTGCGCGACAAAGTCGGCAAACTGGGCATGGCACCGTTGACCAGCATGTACCTGTTCGGGCCGAGCCAGCCGTCGCCAACCCTGAACTACCGTCCGGCGCTGCATGACTCCAACGGTCTGTCTATCCATGCCGGTAACGGCGAGTGGATCTGGCGTCCGTTGAATAATCCGAAGCATCTGTCCGTCAGCACTTACCAGGTCGAAAACCCGAAAGGTTTCGGTCTGCTACAGCGCGGCCGTAACTTCAAGGATTACGAAGATCTGGACGATCGCTACGATCTGCGCCCAAGCGCCTGGATCGAGCCACGCGGCGACTGGGGCAAGGGCAAGGTTGAGCTGGTGGAGATCCCGACAGCGGATGAAACCAATGACAACATCGTTGCTTTCTGGACGCCAGACGTTCTGCCGGACGCCAAAACTCCGCTGGCGTTGAGCTATCGCCTGCATTTCACCCGTGACGAAGACAAACTGCATTCGCAGGACATTGCCTACGTCAGCCAGACCATGCGTTCAACCGGTGACGTGAAGCAGTCCAACCTGATCCGCGAGCCAGACGGCAGCGTGGCATTCCTGGTTGACTTCGTTGGCCCGGTACTGAAAGGCTTGGACGGCGCTACGCCGGTTGCCTCTCAGGTGAGCATCGGTGACAACGGTGAAATGGTAGAAAACAATGTCCGCTATAATCCAGTGACCAAAGGCTGGCGCCTGACGCTGCGTCTGAAAGTGAAAGACGACAAGAAGCCGGTAGAAATGCGCGCAGCGCTGGTCAATGGTGATAAGACCCTGTCGGAAACCTGGAGCTATCAGCTACCTGCCAATGAATAAGCCTACTCAACTTGCCCAGGATTATCTTGCGGCAATGCCTCTGACCGCTGAGCGGTCAGAGGCGCTTAAACCACAGCCGGGGGCGGATGACGCCCAGGCTTTTGAGGCGCTGCATCGCAAGATGGGCGCTGATGATGCCAACGTCAATACGCTGTCTGCCGATGACGTCACGCTGGCCTCGGTCAAAACACGAATCGAAGACGCCTGGCCGGATGCGGTTAGCGACAAAGATTTCGATACCGACGTGGAAGGGCGCAGCATTCTCAAGGCTACGCCGCCAATCAAACGCACCAGCATGTTCCCGGAAGCCTGGCGAACCAACCCGGTAGCGCGCTTCTGGGATTCTCTGCTGGGACGCACGCCACACAACCGTCACGCCTCCAAAGAGGAAGCCGCGGCGGAAAACCGCTGGCGCGTGGTCGGCTCGATGCGTCGTTATGTGCTGTTGGTGCTGATGCTGGTGCAGACCGGCATCGCCACCTGGTACATGAAAACGATTCTGCCGTATCAGGGCTGGGCGCTGATCGACCCGATGGCCATGTGGGATCAGGATCTGATGCAGTCGGTGCTGCAACTGCTGCCTTATGTGTTGCAAACCGGCATTTTGATCCTGTTCGCGATCCTGTTCTGTTGGGTCTCGGCCGGTTTCTGGACTGCGCTGATGGGCTTCCTGCAGTTACTGATCGGCAAAGACAAATACAGTATTTCTTCCACCATCAAAGGCGATGAGCCGATCGACCCGGCGCATCGCACCGCGTTGATCATGCCAATCTGTAACGAAGACGTCGAACGCGTGTTCGCTGGCCTGCGCGCGACCTATGAGTCCGTCGCGGCCACCGGCCAGCTCGAGCATTTCGATATCTACGTGCTGAGCGACAGCTACGACCCGGATATCTGCATGGCGGAACAGAAAGCCTGGATGGAACTGTGCCGCGACGTAGATGGCCATGGCCGTATCTTCTATCGCCGTCGCCGTCGCCGCGTGAAACGCAAAAGCGGCAACATCGACGACTTCTGCCGTCGCTGGGGTGGCGAATACAGCTACATGGTGATCCTGGATGCCGACAGCGTGATGAGCGGTGAGTGTCTCACCGGTCTGGTGCGCCTGATGGAAGCCAACCCGAACGCCGGTATTATTCAGTCTGCGCCGAAAGCATCAGGCATGGATACGCTGTATGCCCGCGTGCAGCAGTTTGCCACCCGGGTTTACGGGCCGCTGTTTACTGCCGGTCTGCATTTCTGGCAGTTGGGTGAATCGCACTATTGGGGCCATAACGCCATTATCCGCGTGAAGCCGTTTATCGAACACTGTGCGCTGGCACCATTGCCTGGCGAAGGCTCTTTTGCCGGCTCCATCTTGTCGCATGACTTTGTGGAAGCCGCGTTGATGCGCCGTGCCGGTTGGGGCGTGTGGATTGCTTACGATCTGCCGGGCAGCTATGAAGAACTGCCGCCGAACCTGCTGGATGAGTTGAAGCGTGACCGTCGCTGGTGCCACGGTAACCTGATGAACTTCCGCCTGTTCCTGGTCAAGGGCATGCACCCGGTACACCGTGCGGTGTTCCTGACCGGTGTGATGTCCTACCTGTCGGCACCGCTGTGGTTTATGTTCCTGGCGCTGTCTACCGCACTGCAGGTGGTGCATACCCTGATGGAGCCGCAGTACTTCCTGCAACCGCGCCAGCTGTTCCCGGTGTGGCCGCAGTGGCGTCCTGAACTGGCGATAGCGCTGTTCTCTACCACGCTGGTGCTGCTGTTCTTGCCTAAACTGTTGAGCATTGTGCTGATCTGGGCGAAGGGTGCTAAGGAGTACGGCGGCGGTATACGCCTGTTCCTGTCGATGCTGATGGAAATGCTGTTCTCGGTGCTGCTGGCGCCGGTGCGCATGCTGTTCCACACGGTATTCGTGGTCAGTGCCTTCCTGGGTTGGGAAGTGGTATGGAACTCGCCACAGCGTGACGATGATGACACCCCTTGGGGCGAAGCCTTTAAACGCCACGGTTCACAGATGCTGCTCGGTCTGGTCTGGGCTGGCGGTATGGCCTGGCTGGATCTGCGCTTCCTGTGGTGGCTGTCGCCAATCGTCTTCTCGCTGATCCTGTCGCCGTTCGTTTCGGTCTTGTCGAGCCGTGCGACGTTAGGTATCAAGAGCAAGCGCGCCAAGCTGTTCCTGATCCCGGAAGAGTACTCTCCTCCTCGCGAACTGGTGGCAACGGAAGAATATCTGCAGCTTAACCGTGAACGCGCACTGAGCAATGGCTTTATGCACGCTGTGGTCAATCCGTCATTCAACGCATTGGCGACGGCGCTGGCTACTGCGCGTCACCATCTGCGCGGTGCCATCGAGCGTAATCGTGAAGAGCGAGTGAACGAGGCGTTGGAGCTGGGGCCGGAGAAGCTGGTGAAAGGCAAACGTCTTGAGCTGCTGAGCGATCCTGTCGCGCTGTCGCGTTTGCATCAGCGGGTTTGGCTACTGCAGCAGGGCGCCGCCTGGCGCGAGTTTTATCAGCAACTGCCGCACAATGAGCGGGCTCATCCGGTGGGTCAGCGTTAAAGGCTGATCGGGTGACCTGTACGGGGAATACGCATAGCGTGTTCCCCGTTTTTTTTTGGTATTTGGCTTACGCAACGCCGACAAACTCACGTGAAAAACTGTGTTAAAATTCGCGCCGGGCGTTGTGGCCCCACAAAACAAACCCGGGGCAAAAATCATTTTGGTGAATCTCTCTTCTCTTCTTCGTCTGGTATTGCTGGTGGCAGGAGTCACGGCGTTAACCGGCTGCGGCAGTATTATCAGTCGCACAGTGCCGGGGGCCGGGCACGGCCATCAATATTATCCGGGCGTGCAGTGGGATCTGCGCGATAGCCCCTGGCGGTATATCACGGTCATTGATGTGCCGCTGTCGATGGTGGTAGATACCTTTATGCTGCCGTTTGACGCCCAACACGGCCCCTACGAATAAGCTAATCCCCGGTGGCAAATACCACCAGTTGGTAACCCTGATCACCACAGCGGAACGGAGCCAGCGCCGTCATCTGCAAGCCCTGTACATGGGCCGCCAACGAATGCGGGTTACTGTCGTCAATAAAGAGCGCGCCAACGTCGAACTCCTTGCGGGTACGCGCCTTGACGGCGGCGTAGAGCTGCTTCAGCACGCCTTTGCCACGCCAGGCGCTGTCAAGGCACACCGGACCATACAGAAACACCCGCTGCTCACTCAGTGGCCGTCCCTTGAATGATTGGCCGGCCAGCGTGTCCAGCATCGCATCCACCACCGGCGGGTGCGGTTGCGCATTCGTCGGCATCAGGCAGACAAATCCGGCCAGGGCTTCACCTTCGACCGCCACCAGAATACCCAGCCCCTGGTTAATGCTTGTGAGCTGCGCTTCATTCATGCGCGAGACGATAAATCCCTGGCGTTTTTGGCTGTCGCTCAAGTTTGCCGGGGTGTTTTGTGTTTGCAGTTGCAAAATCGCGGGGAAATCTTCGGGACGCGCCTGGCGGATAATCATGCAGCCTCTCAGAAAATCATAGGGTGAAGGGCGGGGGATTGTCTGCTCCCGCCCGTGATCATTCAACGCTCATCCCACTCGTCGGCGGCTGTTTGGCCCTCTTCGGTATCCAACGGCGGATCGAGCTGGAAGTCTCCTTCTTCCCACTCGTGCAGCGTATTTTCCTCAATCCATTCGGCGCTGATTTCGACTTCGTCATAATCCCCGTCGAAAATAGCCTGAGCGGCAGCGCCGCTGCGTAACGTCAGGCATTCGACCGATTCGCCTTCTTGTTCAAAGAATTCGGCCTGCCACATGATATCACCATCCAGCATCACGTATTTTTGCAGATTGAACTGTTGCGGCACCGGCGGTTCGTCGTCGTTACCGCCTTCGGCAGACTCGATAAACTCCTCGCGCGCCGCTTCAACGGCTTCTTCCAGGGTTGCATACAGGCTCATATTTTTCTCCAGTCAGGGTAAGCATTGCTCAGGGCTGGGTGCGCCGAAGCGCCATGACAAACGTCAGAAGTAATTGTTGCCGCACTGGCGCAGGATGCAAATTTTTTTGTTGTCCGTTTCGCGACGATAGTTGTCCGCTAAGCGGGAGCAGGAGGGATCACGGCAGGAAATAATAGGGCATTGCTTATTACCGCCAGGAGAGTGCCATGTTAACCGACCCTTCAATCAAATACCGTCCGTTCCCGCCCGTGACCTTGCCGGATCGCCAGTGGCCGGGCCGCACTTTGCAGCAGGCACCGCGCTGGTGCTCCAGCGATCTGCGTGACGGCAATCAGGCGCTGGCGGAACCTATGGATAACGCCCGCAAACACCAGTTCTACCAGATGCTTCTGGCGTGCGGGTTCAAAGAGATTGAGGTGGCGTTTCCTTCTGCCTCGCAAACGGACTTCGATTTTGTCCGCTCGCTGATTGATGAGCAGTTGATCCCGGATGACGTCAGTATTCAGGTGCTGACCCAATCGCGAGACGATTTGATCGACCGTACCTTCGACGCGTTGCGTGGTGCACCACGCGCCATCGTGCACCTGTATAACGCTACCGCACCGATGTTTCGTGAAATCGTCTTCAAACAGGACAAGGCGGCAACGGTAGCGCTGGCGGTTAACGGCGCGCTGCGCATTCGGCAGCAGTGCGAGCAGCAGCCGGAAACGGCATGGACCTTCGAATATTCACCGGAGACTTTCTGCTTTACCGAGTTGGAGTTTGCGCTGGAGATCTGTGAAGCCGTTGCCGATGTCTGGCAGCCTGGACCGGGGCGGCCGATGATCATCAACCTGCCGGCCACGGTGGAGGTCAGTACGCCGAACGTCTACGCCGACCAGATTGAGTGGTTCTGCCGCCGCTTCAGTCAGCGCAACCGGGTGACCATCAGCGTGCATCCGCATAACGATCGTGGCACCGGAGTGGCCTGCGCCGAGCTGGCAATGCTGGCCGGTGCCGACCGGGTAGAAGGTTGTCTGTTCGGCAACGGTGAACGCACCGGCAATGTCGATCTGGTGACGCTGGCGCTCAACCTGTATACCCAGGGCGTTGCGCCGGGGCTGGATTTCAGCCAACTGAAGCAGGTGGTGGAGGTGGTTGAGCAGTGTAACCAACTGCCGGTTCATCCGCGCCATCCTTACGCCGGTGAGTTGGTGTTCACCGCCTTTTCCGGCTCTCATCAGGATGCGATTAAAAAAGGCTTTGCCGCCCAACAGCAGAGGCAGGACGGTCTGTGGCAGGTGCCTTATTTACCGCTCGATCCGGCGGACGTCGGCTGCAGCTATGAGGCGGTGATCCGGGTTAACAGCCAGTCGGGCAAAAGCGGCGCTGCCTGGCTGCTGGAACAGAACCATGGGCTGTCGTTGCCGCGTGGGCTGCAAATTGATTTCAGCAAGGTGGTGCAGCAGGCGACCGACGGCAGCGGCAAAGAGATGACCACCGCCGAGCTGTGGCGGCTGTTTAGAATCAGCTATGGATTGGTGGAACAACCGCGGCTGCAGTTGCTGAGCTATCAGACCGAAAGCCACAGCATCGAGGCTTATAGTTTCAGTGCCAGGGTGTTGTTCGAAGGGCAACAGCAACGGCTGCTGGGGGTAGGGAACGGTTTGTTGTCCAGCGCGGTGGATGCGCTGCGCCAGCGCTTTGGCTTGAATTTGGCGATAGAGGATTATCACGAACACACGCTGGGGCATCAGAGCCAAAGCCGTGCCGTGGCCTATATTCGCTGTACGCTGGCGCACGGAGAGGCGGCTTACGGGGTCGGCATCGACGTCGATTCTGCCAGCGCTTCCCTGCAGGCGTTGTTCAACGTGGCTGCGCGTTATTTAGCAAAATAAGTGCTGGGTGCAACGCCCAGCTGGCGGCGGAACATGGCGCTGAAAGCACTGGGGCTGTCATAGCCCAAGTCCAGCGCCACTTCCAGCACCGAATGCCCGGCGGCCAGGGCATTCAATGCCGCCAGCAAACGGGCGCGGCGCACCCAGTCGCCAAAACGCAGCCCGGTTTCTCGTTGAAAACGTCGTGACAGCGTGCGGCCGCTGACGTTGATGTAACCGGCGGCCTGTTCTAACTCCCAGGGGTGTGCCAGCGATTGCTGAATATGCCGGCACAACCTTAATAGGGCATCGCTGCGCGGTTCGGGCAAATTCAGCGGCAGGATTGGCAGCACACGCAGTTCATCCAGGATCAGCTCCATAATTCGTTCTTCACGACCTCCCGCCGGATAATCCGCCGTAATGTCCATCGCACAGATAATCAGCTCACGCAGCAACGGGGATATTTGCACCACTTCGCAGCTTGCCGGCAGGTCGGCTCGTGCCAGCGGATCCACCAGCAGCGCTCTTGCCGCCACTTTGCCGGTGATCTGCAGACTGTGTTCTACCCGCGCAGGCAGCCAAACGCCACGCCCTGGGGGGACCACCCAACTGCCCAGACGAGTATTCACCTGCACTACGCCGCTCAGGCTATGAATCAACTGTGCACAGTCGTGGTAATGGAGCGGTTCGAACTCGCCGTGCTGATAATCTTTGGCGACCGGCACAATCGAGCGGTTCGCGGGCACAGCATCATGAAAAAGCAGCATTTCTTGGGGCATCCCCGGTCCACGGAAAATCATAATGGCAGCATGCCACGCCGATACCTTTCATACCAGCCTCTGGTACGGTGAGGCGTTATAGTCTATAAATAAACAATATATAATTTAGTAAATTGTTTGGAGGGAAGATGGATATCGACAGTATGCGGCAGGCGGCAACGCAGGCCGGGGCATTGCTGCGGGCGCTGGGCAATGAAGATCGTTTACTGCTGCTGTGCCAACTCAGCCAGGGCGAGATGTCGGTGGGGGAACTGTCACAGGCGCTGGAGATCCGCCAGCCGACGCTTTCGCAACAGCTTGGGGTATTGCGTCAGGAAGGGCTGGTATCAACGCGGCGCGACGGTAAACAAATCTACTATGCCGTTTGCGATCCGAAGGCGTTGGCGCTGCTTAATACTTTATATCAACTCTTTTGCCCGGCACGGGAGGAGAGGCCATGACCGTCGACTGGTTGCATTTTACCCCGCTGTCCGCGCTGGTCGGCGGGGGGATAATCGGCAGTGCGGTGGCGCTGTTGTTGCTGTTTAACGGCCGCGTCGCCGGCATCAGTGGCATTACCGGTGGCCTGCTGACGCCGCAGGGTAAAGAGAAAGGCTGGCGGGCCGCATTTCTTGTCGGGTTGCTGATTTCGCCCTGGCTGTATCGTATCGCCAGGCCTTTACCGGACATGCCGGTTGACGGCAGCAGTTTATGGCTGATCGCCGCCGGGATATTGGTCGGGCTGGGTACTCGCCTGGGCGGCGGCTGTACCAGCGGTCACGGTGTTTGCGGCGTGGCGAGATTGTCTCCGCGTTCATTAGTGGCCACGGCGGTATTTATGCTGTTGGGGTTTATTACGGTATGGGCCGTCCGCCAGTGGGGAGGGTTAACGTGATGTACCGATCCGTGTTTGCCTTACTGAGTGGCGCCATCTTTGGCCTTGGTCTGATCGTCGCCGGAATGGCCAATCCCGCCAAGGTGCTGGCTTTTCTCGATGTCACCGGCCACTGGGATCCGTCACTGGCCCTGGTGATGGTGGGAGCGATTGCGGTGGCGGCACCGGCGTTCTTTTGGGTTCGCCGCCGACCACGTACCTTGTTGGGTGAAACAGTACAACTCCCATCTTCCCGCCGCATCGACCGCCGCTTATTGGCAGGCAGCGCGCTGTTTGGCATCGGGTGGGGAATGGCGGGCATCTGTCCCGGCCCGGCCTGGGTGCTGGCTGGTGCGGGCTCGTCAGCCGGCTGGCAGTTCGTTGCGGCAATGCTGGCAGGAATGGCGTTGTATGAAGTTATTCTGTTTTGGAGAAAATAATGCCGATAGCTAACGCGGTGTTGCGCATTGCCCGCCCGACCGACAGGTTACAGGAGATTGCGACCCTGTACTGCCAGGGCTTGGGCTTCGAACGGCTGGGTGAGTTCCGCGATCATCAGGGTTTTGATGGCGTAATGGTCGGGCACCCGCAACGGGGTTATCACCTTGAGTTTACTCATCATCGGGGAGTGGAGGTGGGGCAGGCGCCGACGCAGGATCATCTGCTGGTGTTTTATCTGCCGGATGAACAGGAGTGGGTTACAGGATGCAAACGCATGCTGACCGCCGGTTTTCGGCGCGTTGCGGCCTACAATCCCTACTGGGATTCCCATGGGCAGACGTTTGAAGATCCGGACGGTTACCGGGTAGTGTTGCAACAGCAGGTGTGGGGGCAATAAAAAAGCCAGCGCACCGGGCGCTGGCTGAAAGGGTCAAGCGAAAAGGCTATCAGGCGTTGGTCGCCGGTTTCTGCGCGCTTTTACCCTGAGTATTTTCCATCATGCGACGGATAGGGACGATCAACAGGGTCAATACCGCGGCACAAATCAGCAGCGCAATCGAGCAGCGTGCGAACAGGTTAGGCAGCATTTCCAGTTGGTCGGCCTTAACATGGCCACCGATCAGGCCGGCAGCCAGGTTACCCAGCGCGCTGGCACAGAACCACAGCCCCATCATCTGGCCGCGCATTCTTTCCGGGGCCAGCAGAGTCATGGTCGCCAACCCGATTGGGCTAAGGCAGAGTTCGCCCAGCGTCAGCATCAGGATACTGCCCACCAGCCACATCGGCGACACACCGGCACCGCCGTTGCTCAGCACGTTCTGCGCGGCCAGCATCATCAGGCCAAAGCCTGCTGCGGCGAACAGAATGCCGATAACGAACTTGGTGATGCTGCTCAGGCGTACCTTGTTACGTGCCAGCGCAGGCCATGCCCAGCTAAATACCGGTGCCAGCAGGATAATAAACAGGGCGTTGATTGACTGGAACCATACCGCCGGGATCTCGAAATCGCCGATCATACGGTTGGTGTAGTCGTTGGCGAACAGGTTGAACGAGGTCGGTTTCTGTTCGAATGCGGACCAGAAGAAGGCGGCTGACACCAGCAGGATAAAGCAGACCAGCAGGCGGGCACGCTCTTTGCGGCTCAGGCCGGCAAACACGAACAGATAAATAAAGTACAGGGTCACCGAGGCGGCAATCACGTAAACCAGCATGCTGGCTACTGCTACCGGGTTAATCACGATGATGCCTTGGGCAATCAGGGTGATAACCACCGCGACACCGACGGCTAACGCCAGCAGCCAGCGACCGACGCCGTTTTTCTTGGCGACCGGGCTGTTCCAGGTGGAGTCCAGGCCGACTTCGCTGTCATAGCGTTTCATCGCCGGTACCGCAAAGACGCGGAAGATTACCAGCGCCACCAGCATCCCGATCCCGCCGATGCCGAAGCCCCAATGCCAGCCGTGGGAACGGATCAACCAACCGGAGATCAGCGGGGCGATGAACGAGCCCATGTTGATGCCCATATAAAACAGCGAGAAACCTCCGTCGCGGCGGTTGTCGCCTTTCTTATACAGCGTGCCGACCATCACCGAGATACAGGTCTTGAACAGGCCAGATCCCAGCACGATAAACATCAGGCCGATGAAGAACAGGTTATTGCCCATGACGGCAGACAGGGCGATCGACAGGTGGCCCAGCGCGATCAGAATCGAGCCGTACCACACCGCTTTTTGCTGGCCAAGCCAGTTATCCGCCAACCAGCCGCCCGGCAGGGCAGCCAGGTACATGCTGCCGGCGAAAATGCCGACAATCGCCGAGGCGTTTTCACGTGCCAACCCCATACCGCCGTCGTAAACGGTGGCGGCCATGAACAGGATCAGTAATGGGCGAATGCCGTAAAACGAGAACCGCTCCCACATTTCGGTAAAGAACAGGGATCCGAGCGGATAAGGATGGCCGAAGAAGGTCCGGCTTTCTTGTTTATTAACAGAGGATTGCATAACGTCTTCCCAATAAAATGCGCTGCAATGATGCAGCTTATACTGTGGTATGTATGTGTATTTAAGGAAGGTGATCCACCCAATGTGGATTACCCGACAAAACCGTTGCTGCAGCGCCCGTTAACCGTGGAAAGCGCGTTAGCCTTTTTTCACTTGGCCAATGATTTACAACTGGCGTGATATTATTTAACCATTTGATAACTGGATGATGGTTTTGTCTAGTCCCTGTATCCCATTTTTTAGATGAAAAGTCGACAAACATCTCCTTTCCTGGTTTTTATGTTGGTTAAGGCGGGATTGTTATTGACAGCTGGTTTATTGCGCTAAAAGTTAATTATCTGTTTAAAAACATGGAATTACATTGTGATTGTTCTTATGGGAATAGGGTGGAGAGGCGCAGAGGGTATCAATACTAAAAGTAAGGTAAACAGGGACTCGGCTCTGTTTGAGCACAGAGCTGGTGATAAATACGGCTATTGCTCTTCTTGCAGGGTGTCTTCTCGCATTCGCGTCGGGCGTCGTTGCAAACACCACCAGGAATAAATTGCATTGAACAGCACCACCATTGCGGTCACGCAGAACACCGCCCGGAAGCCGTAACTGGCAGAAACCGCTGCGCCCATCAGCGGGCCGCTGACGTTGCCTATATCCCGGAATGACTGGTTATAGCTAAAGATCCGGCCGGCCACCTGATTGGTGCAGTTATAAATCAACAGTGTTTGTACGGCCGGCAGCAGTGCGCCATCGGCGGCGCCAAGCAGGAAGCGCAACACGCCGAGCTGCCATGGGGTTTGCACAAAGGCCATGGGGATTAGCAACAGCACCGATACGATTAGCATAAACACCAGAATGCGCTCCGGACCTATCCGGTCGCCCAGCTTGCCTAACCGCGGTGCGCTCATCAGCGCGGCGACGCCGGGGACAGAAGCGATCAGGCCGCTGACAAAGGCCAGGTTATGGATATTGCCGGCCAAATCGCGCACGTACAGCGTCAGAATCGGCGCAATGGATCCTGTGGCAATCTGAATAATCATGGTGGTCACAAACAGGCTGAGGATAAGCTTGGGGCTTTTCAGTGCTGCGAAAACCTGGCGAGCATGCAGCATGTCTTTCTTCTGTACCGGGGTGAATTGTTCTTTAACGTACAGCAGCGTTAAAACAAAGCAGGCCAACAGCACGCCGGCGGTGATGTAGAACACCGGTCGCAGGCCGTACTGGTCGGCCAGTAAACCGCCGATCAACGGGCCAATCAATGCCCCGCTGACGCCGCCGGTGGACAGGGTGCCCAGCGCCCAGCCGCTGCGATTGCGCGGTACCTGGGTGGCAATCAGCGCGTTGGCGTTGGGAATAAAGCCACCGAGCAGGCCCAACACCGCGCGCAACGCCAAGAACTGCCAGATATTCTGCGCCATACCCATTAAAAGCATCACAATCGACATGCCCAGCGCCGATCGCAACAGCATCAACTTACGCCCGCGGCGGTCGGCCAGCCCGCCCCAGAAAGGGGAAGCAATTGCTGAAAACAGGAAGGTGATGCTGAATACCAGACCGGACCACATGTTCAAGGCTTCGTGACCGGTAACACCGAGGGTTTCTACATAGAGTGGCAGGAAGGGCATGATCAGGCTGAACGCGGCACCGGTCAGGAAGCACCCCAGCCAGGTGACGAAAAGGTTGCGTTTCCAGTTGATGGGTTCTGGTGCCGAAGCCATAAATTCCTGCTGCAAAAGGAGGAGCGCTTTGCGCGTGTGCACAGGCAATGGGGCAAAGCAAAAAAGTTAGCCTGGTAAGTATGCGCTTAATTATAGGCGGCATCAATCGATGTGGCAGGGGATATTCTGAAAATGAAATAAAGTTTTAAAAATTGAATATAGACAGTATTCCGCGCTGTGCGCGCGGAAAAAAGCTTACTTAAAGCCCGGCGAGCAGTTCAAAACCGCTGGAGGTTGTCGAGAGGGCTACGTCGGTTATCTCATAGTGAGCCACGGCATTGAAGGGATCTTGCGCCACGATGGTATCCAGCTGTGAACGATCTATCCCTTTCACCAGGATCACACCGCCAGTGCGCGGGTTTTTGCGACCGGAGGCGATAAAGGTGCCGTCCTGGAAGTATTTTTTCAACCAGGCAATGTGCTCCTCGAGGTGGCTGTCGACTTCTTCTATCGGGCGATGGTAGGTCAGGCTAACGATGTACATAACGGCTCCAGGATGAACGACGAAGGCTTTACCATCCCACCGTTGCCGTCGTTTCTCAAGATCTGCGGCATAAAAAACTAACCCGCCAAACGGCGGGTCAGGATGTTGATAAAGTTCTGTGTACTTAAACGTTATGTTTTGTTTGCTGGTAAAAACGAAGGATTATGTCTTCAGCTTTACCCCAAACATCCGAAAACCACGTTTTTCGGGTGTTTGTCATTAAACTAACCCGCCAAACGGCGGGTCAGAAGTCAGTAGAGTGAGGGCTCGCCTTCTGGGCGGGTCTTGAAGCGACGGTGTAGCCACATGTATTGATCCGGTGCCATCAGGATCTCTTTTTCGACCACTTTATTCATAAACGCAGCGGCCTCGAGCTCATTATCCAGCGGGAAGTTTTCCACCGCCGGCTGCATAATCAGCTCATACCCTTTAGCGTCCGGCAAGCGGCGTGGGGTAAAGGGAATAATGGCCGGTTTGCCCATTCGTACCAGCACGTAGCTGCCGGTGGTGGTGGCGGCTTTTTCAACGGCGAACAACGGGGCGAACACGCTGCTGCGCGGGCCGTAGTCGTGATCCGGAGCGTACCAGATAATATCACCCTGTTTCAGGGCCCGGATCATGCCTTTCACGTCTTTGCGGTCCAGCATGGATTTGTTGGAGCGCATGCGGCCCCAGGTTTGCAGCCAGTCCATCAGCTTGTTGTCGTGCGGCCGATAAACGCCGATGCCCGGATTATGAATGCCAAAGATGCGGGCGCCCAGTTCCAGCGTCAGAAAGTGCAGACCGATCAACAAAACGCCCTGATGGTTGTCACGTGCTTTTTGAATATGCTCCAGCCCGCTGACCTTGAACCACCGTTCGATACGCCAGTTCGGCCAAAACCACGCCATGCCGGTTTCAAACAGCCCCATGCCGACGGATTCAAAATTCTGTACCACCAGCGCATCGCGCTCGGCCTGTGGCATATCCGGGAAGCACAACACCAGGTTACGTTGGGCAATCGCCACGCGGCGCTTGAGAAAACGCATGGAAAAACGGCCAAGTCGAGTGCCAAGACGATAAATAATCGGGTAAGGCAGCAAGACCAATAAGTAGAGCAAACCGATACCGAACCAGGTAAGCCAATAACGCGGATGCAGTAAAGAACGATTAAAAGAGGGAACTTGAGTCATGTGTTCTCAGCTTAGAAGCAGTCATTTAATGATAATAACAGAGTGATAGTATGGCTGACATCCAGAAGAGATTTGGCCGTCTATCCATTTTCTGCCGTTTATAACCGAGTATTGTGGCACTTTTATCACGCAACGTGAAAAAACACCGCATTAAAACATAATTTTTAGTGATGAATGGACATGATTTGGCGATTAATTGGGCTGATGCGCTCAAAAGGATAAGGTTGGCAGTCGTGGGCGGCGTATAATTTTGCCCAAATTTTTAGGGGGATGTATGTTGGCTTCATGGTTAAGTGCGGGTTTATTAGTCTCAGGAGCACTGTTGGGCAGCGTTGGCGCACACCTGCAGTTAAATCCGTTACTGCTGGTGGCAGGTGTCGCATTGCTGGCAGGTATCGTGATTTCCGGTTTTACCGAATGTCGGGGCAGAGGCTGAGCATCTACCCCAGAATCATCAGTCGTTTTTGAACAACCCTTTCAATACGTGCGGTTCAGAACGCCAATATTGCGGTGGCGCGCTGACCTTCTCGCCCAATTTGGCGGCGGCGTGCCATGGCCAACGTGGGTTGTAAAGGATACCGCGCGCCAGCGCCACCATATCCGCCTGCCCGGTGGCGACAATCGCTTCCGCCTGTTCCGGCTCGGTGATTAACCCCACGGCAATGGTCGGCAGCCCACTTTCCCGCTTGATGGTCTCGGCGAACGGCACCTGGTAATTCGGCCCCACCGGGATTTTCTGCAATGGCGAAAGGCCACCGCTGGAAACATGGATGTAGTCGCAACCCAGCTCCTTCAGTGCTTTTGCCAAGGCTACCGACTGCTGTTCATCCCAGCCGCCCTCGACCCAGTCGCTAGCGGAAATACGCACGCCAAGCGCTTTTTGTGCCGGGAATACGGCGCGCACTTCATTGTAAATCTCCAGCAGTAGACGCATGCGGTTTTGCAATGAACCGCCGTACTGGTCGTTACGTTGGTTAGACAGCGGTGACAGGAACTGGTGTAGCAGATAACCGTGTGCGCCATGCAGTTCAATCAGTTCAAAACCTAGCCGATCGGCGCGTTTCGCCGCAGTAACGAACTGCGCTTTCAATTGTTCAATTTGTTCCAGGCTCATTGCTGCCGGAGAGGCATCATGCTGGGTGAAGGGGATGTCCGAGGCGGACAGCGCCTGCCAGCCGCCGTCTGCCCTGTTCAGTTGGCCCCCACCGGCCCAGGGAACGGCACAGGATGCTTTGCGCCCGGCGTGGCCGAGCTGAATGCCCAGTGGCAAAGTGGCGTGTTTTCTTACCGCTTGTATCACTTCTGCAAGCGCCTGTTCCGTCGCGTCGTCCCACAGGCCGAGATCGTTGGGGGTGATGCGTCCTTCGGGGGCGACCGACGTGGCCTCGACAATCAACAGGCCTGCGCCGGACAATGCCAGATGACCGAGATGCATCGTGTGCCATTCGGTGGCCTTGCCGTTATCGGCGGAGTATTGGCACATCGGTGCGATAACTATACGGTTGGGCAAACTCAGTTTCCCCAGCGTAATCGGGGTAAATAGCTGACTCATGACGTCCTCCAGGTCCGTGGTAAAAATGGGATAAGCTCCCTTAAGGCTTATCGAGATTTGTGAGCGACGTCAAGCTTCCAGCCTTTGTTATCACCGGTGCGTTAATGCTGTTTTGAGCTACATTTTCGGGTATTATGTGCGCCGCGCGTGGGCCGGCGGCCGGCGCGCATCAAAATCAGTCACCTCCGAAAGACAGGAAAGTACACCATGCCAGTGTTACATAACCGAATTTCTAACGAGGAACTGAAGGCGCGCATGCTGGCGGAAACCGAGCCGCGCACCACAGTTTCTTTTTATAAATACTTCACCCTCGACGATCCCAAAGCGTTTCGTGACAGCCTCTACGTTCAGTTCGACAAGCTGAAGGTGTTTGGCCGCATTTATGTGGCGAAAGAGGGCATCAACGCGCAAATCAGCGTACCGCAGAACAAGTTCGAGGCGTTTAAAGCCGCGTTGTTTGCCTCGCATCCGGCTCTGGATCAGGTGCGTCTGAATATCGCACTGGAAGACGACGGCAAATCCTTCTGGGTACTTCGCCTGAAGGTGCGCGATCGCATCGTCGCCGATGGCATCGATGATGAAAGCTTCAACCCAGCGAATGTCGGTGAGTATTTACAGGCCGATCGCGTAAACCAGATGATTGACGATCCGGATACGCTGTTTGTCGATATGCGTAACCACTACGAATATGAAGTCGGCCACTTCGAGAACGCCATCGAAGTGCCTTCAGATACTTTCCGCGACCAGTTGCCGATGGCGGTCGAGATGCTGCAGGACAATAAAGACAAAAATATTGTCATGTATTGCACCGGCGGTATTCGCTGTGAAAAAGCCAGTGCGTATATGCTGCATAACGGCTTCAAAAACGTCTATCACGTGGAAGGCGGCATTATTGAGTACGCGCGCAAGGCGAAAGAGCAGGGGTTACCGCTGAAGTTCGTCGGCAAAAACTTTGTGTTCGACGAGCGCATGGGCGAGCGGATTTCTGACGATGTGATCGCCAATTGTCACCAGTGTGGTGCACCCTGCGATACCCATACCAACTGCAAGAATGACGGCTGTCACCTGCTGTTTATTCAGTGCCCGAGCTGTGCCGCCAAATTTGAAGGTTGCTGCAGCGAGATCTGCCGCGAAGAGTTGAAGCTGCCGCGTGAAGAGCAGCGTGCACGCCGCGCCGGCCGTGAGAATGGCATCAAGATTTTCAATAAGTCGAAAGGGTTATTGCAGACCACGATGCATATTCCGGCACCGGAAGAAGATAAAGGCTCAGCCAACTGAGCCTGAAAGAAGCGCGGCAGTTTTGCCGCGCTTTTGCATTACTTCGCGCGAACGCCTTCCACGGAAATAATCAGCTCTACGTCCTGAGACGCCGGGCCGAGATCGGTAGTGATGCCGAAGTCTTTCAGCTTGATTTTACCGTTGGCTTCAAAGCCGGCACGGTAACCGCCCCAAGGGTCATTGCCTTGACCGATCAGTTTAGCGTCCAGCGTTACCGGTTTGGTCACGCCGTTCAGCGTCAGGTTACCGACAACCGCATAACCTTCGCCGTTCTTTTTCACTTCGGTGGATTCAAACTTGGCTTGTTTATTCTTTTCGACGTTCAGGAATTCTGCGCTGCGCAGGTGTTTGTCGCGCTCAGCGTGGTTGGTGTCGACGCTGGCGGTGTTGATGGTGACGCTAACCTTGTCCTTGGACGGATCTTTTTCGTCGAAGGTGAAGCCGCCGTCAAAGTCCTTAAAGGTGCCGTACAGCCAGCTGTAGCCCAGGTGCTGGATGCGGAATTCGATAAAGGCGTGCTGGCCCTGTTTGTCAATTTTGTAGTCGGCAGCCAGCGCGGAACCAGCGCTCAGCAGCAGGGCACCTGCGGTCAAGCCCAGTACGGTTTTCTTCAACATAGCAATCTCCATAAGTCCAAAGGTTAATCGGCGCTGCTACCCAGCATCCGTTTCAAAGTAACATCACGATCAACGAAGTGATGTTTAAGCGCAGCCAGACCGTGCAGTACTGACAGCACCACGACGGCCCAAGCCAGGTAAAGATGAATGGTACCGGCGGTATCTGCCTGCTCCGCCATACCTGTGGCGGTCGCAGGGATATCGAACCAGCCGAATACGCTGATTGGTTGACCGTCGGCGGTCGAAATCAGGTAGCCGCTAATCAGGATACTGAACAGCACCACATACAGCGCCAGATGGGCCAGAATCGCACTGACGCGCGTAAAACGACCGTAGCTGGCCAGCGGTTTGGGCGGCGGCGAAACAAAACGCCAGATCACCCGGACCACCATCACGATGAACAGCAGCGTGCCGATACTTTTATGAATTTCCGGTGCCTGGTGATACCAGACATCGTAATAGCCCAACGTGACCATCCATAGGCCCAGGGCGAACATGCCGTACACCGTCAGCGCAACCAACCAGTGGATCAACACTGAAATATGACCAAAGCGGTTGGCGGTATTTTTCCAAAGCATGGTGTTTCCCTACTTTCAACATTTTCTGGCTGCAATAATTAAACTTTAAGAAACATAAAATCAATAATAAATTTAACTATGTTACTTCTTTAAAATATTAATCAGTGAATTTGGCTGAGATAGCGTCAGGTTAATCAGTGAAATCGTTGAAGGTAATAATTGTGATTGTGTATTGTTGGATTGTTATTGATTGAAAAATAATGGTTTTATTTATTATTGTCAGCTTTTGTCATTTTACGTAAATAGCATGAGTTGTTCTGGCGAATAAATCGCTAGTCAAGTTTGTCGATTATTTCCAGTCAATGTTCTGCAAAAGTGGGACGTTTATTCATACAGCAATACCTCTGCGGCAGGACAACAGAGTTTGCTAACATAAGACACATCGGATGGCCCGCAGGGTCACACCATTAACACAAAGGAAATGTCATGGGCCGAACCCTGTTGACCGATCGAAGCCTGCGGCTGGCAATCTTGCTGGCAATGTTGGTCATTATTCTCGCCGGCGTCAAAGCGGCTGCGGATATCGTGGTGCCATTCTTACTGGCGGTGTTTCTCGCTATGGTACTGAATCCGCTGGTAACGCAGCTAGAACGCTGGCGTATACCGCGCGTGCTCGGTGTGACTTTACTGGTGGTGCTGGTCGTGGTGGCGTTGATGTTGTTCATCGGCATATTGGGCGCATCGCTGAACGAATTTGCCCGTTCGCTCCCCCAGTACCGCGGCATGATGATGGAAAAACTGAGTGAGCTGCAGCATTACGCCGATCGCCTCAACATCACCATATCCCCCGAAGCGATGCTGCAGTATGTTGACCCCAGCTCGGCGATGAATTTGATCACCCGCCTGTTAAGCCGTTTCTCGGGGGCCATGACCAATATTTTCCTGCTGCTGATGACCGTGGTATTTATGCTGTTTGAAGTGCAGCTGTTGCCTTACAAACTGCAGCAGGCGCTGGATAAACCTAGCGAAGGCATCGCCAATATTCGGCGTGCGTTAGACGGCGTCACGCGTTATCTGGTGATCAAAACGGCGATCAGTCTGGCAACCGGCGTCATCGTCTGGGGATTTTTGGCTGCGGTCGACGTGCGCTTTGCCTTTATTTGGGGGCTGCTGGCGTTTTTGCTGAATTATATTCCCAACATCGGCTCGGTGATCGCCGCGGTTCCGCCACTGATCCAGGCGCTGCTGTTTAACGGCTTTGGTGATGCGCTGGTGGTAGCCACAGGTTTTATCGCGATCAATCTGGTGATTGGCAATATGCTGGAGCCGCGCGTCATGGGGCGAGGACTTGGGTTATCGACGCTGGTGGTTTTCCTGTCGTTGATCTTCTGGGGCTGGCTGATGGGGCCGGTAGGGATGTTACTGTCGGTGCCGCTGACCATTATTACCCGCATTGCCCTGGAGACCACCGAAGGGGGACATAAATTGGCGGTTATTCTCGGCGATGGTCAGCCAGGCAAACCGGTTACTCCGGAGTAAAGAAGACTTTCCCCTGGGTTTTGCTGTCGGCGGCGTGTTGCAGTGCCAGTTTATAATGCCGCAACGGATAAATAGCCGCCGGGCTTTGCAACACCAATTGGCCGCGTCTCACCAGATTGAACAGCTGTTGGAATGCCGCCTGCCACTGCACCGCAGTTGCCTGTGCGTTCCATTTGCGCAGGTGAAACAGGGAAGTGCGAAGCCGGAGTTGGCGAGAAATATACTGCCAGTCCACCTGCCGGTTGCCGAGCAACCCCAGGGCGACAAAATCGCCGGTCACGCTGACCGAAAGTGCCAGATGCAAGCCATCTTCACCGCCGACGCAGTCGATCGCGGCACGCGCCGCATGGCCCGTGAGCTGTTGCAAACGATATTGCTGCAGTAATTGTCCTTCTACAACCCGCCAGGCACCGGCATTCAGCAGCGCCTGGCGATGGGTGGGATTACGCACCACAACCACCAATCTGATACCGCGCAAAGCCGCCAACTGGCAAAACAGCAGGCCGATCGCCGAACCGCCGCCGTTAATCATCAGGATGTCCCCCGCGTTTAGCTGCAACCATTGTGTCAGTAATACCCAGCAGGTCAGTGGATTAATGTAGATTTGTGCCGCAGTGGCGTCGTCGATGTCGTCCGGTACCCAAATGGCTTTGGCGCTATTGATCGTGACAAAGCTTTGCCAACTGCCATTGCCCATGACGGTGAGCGCGCGTCTGTCGGTAGGTTGACCGCGAGGATCAACCGCGACCCCAACCCCTTCGTAGCCAGGAACCTGAGGCAGGAGAGTACGGTGTGCATACTGACCATAGATGGGAATCAAATCCGATGGGTTTATTGGTGCGTAGCGCATCTGCAGTAGCAGTTGATTGGGCTGCAGTGCAGGAATGACGGCATCTTCAAGGGCAATCACCTGTTCCGGTGAACCGAATCGGCTAAAGCGCAAACGGGGAAAAGTCTGCGGCATGGGGTTAAGGCATAAAGAAGAAATAGACGTCCAGCGCCAACAGCACCAGCCACAGGCAGATATACAGCACCAGATGTTCGCGGACGTTGTTGACGATCGCCGACAGTATTTTGTTTAGCATTCTCAGCAGCCAAAAGATAAGGACGGGCTGATTATAGTATTTTTGCAGCCAGCGTTAATACTGCCGAGAAGGCAAAGTCGGGTATCGGGGTGAATCTTCGTGTGAAAACAGCCTGCTTTGCAGCAGGCTTCGGTTATACCGCCATCAACGAAGGTGACATAGCGCTGACGGGAACGCTCGGCGGATAAAAATAGCGCAGCACGTTATACAGCGAATAAAATTCTAGCCGATTACGGGCGTTGATTTTCTCTGTGATGTGGCGTTTGTGCACATAAACGGTGTGCGAGCTGATTTGCAGCTTTTTTGCGATGCGGTAATTGGGCATTTCCGCCATCCAGTGTTTCATCACCGTCAGCTCCTGCGGGCTGAACAGAGAGTGTTCCACGCTGCAATCCATCAGTGAGACCGGCTTTTCCCGCATCATGCGCAGGGTGACGGGTAATGTGGCTTTGTTGAACAGGAAAGCGTGGTCAGCGATGCGCATCGGTGTTTCGCTGTATGGGTACGGCGTGTCCAGATAAATAAACAACAGCGCGGATGGGGTGGCCTCGATAAAAGCCTGCAATTGAGCATCATCCTCACTGTAACGACAGTGTTTGGTAAGGTTGACCAGGATATGGCTTGGGCGGTAGTGATCCAGCAGCGGAGTTGCTTGTTCCAGGCTGTGGCAACATTTTACCTGGCTGAAAACATTGTCCGTAAAATAGTTATCGATACCGACCCGGGTGAAGCAGCATTCGTCCACGACAAGCAGTTTCATGGTGACGTCCTTGTTGAGCGAGAAATTACCAGGGGCATATCAGCTGTAAAATAGAACTTACACCACGGGGGATCAATTCGGAAATCCGGATACTTGCGCCAGAAATTTCCGTTGAAATATTATTCCCACTATATTTCAAATTGATACGCTAAATTCAGCGTGTAACTGCGGGGCATAACCGCCTCCGAACGTGTTGACGGGGGCGGTTGTGTCCATTGAGGAGGGTTATTTAAAGCGTTTGAGCGTAAAGGCAGAGATATCTATCGGTAAGGTTTTGTCCTCGGCAAACAGGGCGGCAATCTCGCCTAGCACGCTGGCAAATTTGAAGCCGTGGCCGCTCAGGCCGCTGATAACCATCAAGCGATCGCAGTCCGGCAGGGTATCAATAATGAAATCTTCATCCGGACTCATATCATAGCTGCATGCTTCACCGTGTAAACATACCCCTACACCCGGCAAGAATTGACGAAGGAAGTGGAAAACCTCGGTTCCGTCACTGGTGAAACTGCCAAAGGGCTTGCGCTGATCCGGCGTTTCCATCGGTTGCCCGCCATCGTGCTTGCCGATTTTCAGCCCGTCGTTATCGGCAGGGAAGCCGTAATAATGGCTGCCGTCTTGCGCTTCGACGGTGAACGCCGGGAAACGGTTGTTTATGCTGTAGCGGCCGTCGGCCTGATGCCAGGAAAATACTTTGCGCAGCGGCGAAATCGGCAATTGCGGCAGCAAAGCCTTGACCCAGGTACCGGTGGTGACCACGACCTTACGGCCCTGAAAGCGACCTTCGGAGGTGACCACTTCGACACCGCCCTCGACAGGTTGCACCCCCGTGACCGGACAATTGAACAGCTGGCTGCAACCGGCTTCTTTGGCAAGCTTGATCAGGCTGGCAACCGCCTTTTCAGAACGCAGGAACCCGGCATCAGGTTCAAACACGCCGACGTAACCTTCCGGTGCATTGAATTCCGGCCAGCGTTGGTTAATCTGTTCTGCGCTCAGAAATTGTGTGTTAAGGCGGAATTTCTTCGCGCTGTTTTGCGCATTGTGGATGAATTCAGACTGCTCTGGACCCATATTCAGCACGCCGCAGTCCTGAAACAGTTCTTCGCCGGTTTGTTTTATCAACGCATTCCATAAGGCCTGGGCGCGGAGAATGAGCGGGACATATTTTTCGCCTTCGCCATAGGCATGGCGGATGATGCGGGTGTCACCGTGGTGGCTGCCGTTACGGTGTGGAGGCATGGCGCTGTCTATCATTAACACTTTCAAGCCGGCTCGAGTCGCATAGTAGCCTGCCGCCGCACCTACCGAACCGCTGCCCACAACAATTAAGTCATATTCCACGTGCCGTAACCTCTCTGTTATACGTTTCTTATTTCGTTATGATAAAAGGTTGAGCGCCGCAATGCACCCGTTGCGCTGCCGGTAGGCAAAGAAAAAGGCGCCAGAGAAAATCGCTGGCGCCTTAGGTTTTTTGGTGCGGTGAATTAGTGTTTTCTACGATCAAGGTCCTGGTAATCCGTTGCTTCAATCTTGGCGATGCCGGCTTCTAAGATATTGATTAATTGACGTGCGACATCTGTGGTGAGCCAAAGCGTTCTGTCTACTTGGGCGTCTTCGGGCGTCTGGTCTAGTGAAGACAGGTAATGAAGGCGTATCATCATGGCGTCATAAACGTCGACAGTACTGATATCCCAACCAACAAGCGGGTGCGTCTGAATTACTTCATCATTTCTGTCCATAAAGACCCCTTATTGAGTAGTAACTACCGTGAGTGACTAACGAGGATCAATGCGGCCCATCATCATGTGGGCCTTTACAGTATACGCATCTGATTTCGCGGGTGGAGCTTTTCCCTGCTTATTTTGTAAAATAAATATTTATTTGAGTGATTATTCTGCAGCACGCCATGAGAATATATACAGCATGGGGACGTCGCCGTCATTCAACAGCAGGAGGGGGCGGGGCGGCATGTAACCGTTTTTCCAGTTCTGCGGCCAGATGGGCAAAATGATTCTGCGTTTCCGCATCACGATTTTGATTCTGCGATTCCAGCTTCAGGCTGTGAATCAATAGTTGATTGGCTTTGTCATCCAAACCAAAGGCCAGGTAGGAAAATGCCACTTCAAGTACGCTCAGCCGGCGTTTTTGATCGGCAATCAGCGCCAGCAGTTCGCCAAAGGTCATCGTTTCTTCGGTTTTAACCTTGTCCGGGGCCATGTCAAAGATCTCCTGTTAAAGCATTCAGTACAGACCAGATAAGGCTTTTCTTCCAGCAGAAATTTAACCGCGCGTTGCCAGGCTTCAAATACAAAAAAGCCGGAGAGCGACCCCCGGCAAAAACTACCTTGCAGTATTATTCTGCGCTAAACCAATCGTCGGCACTTTCCCAGGTTTCCTGGAGAATTTCCTCGATCAGGTCTTTATCTGTTTTCAGGCCGCCCAGTACTGAGAGCCCGTTGGAACCGGCATAACGCACCTGAACCACGGCATCTGGAAATTGGCGGTTTACCCGTTTGCCCAGCTCACCGGTCAGCGCTTCAATGGCGCCTGCCGGTAGCGGTTTGGTTTTATCTATAGTGACTTCAACACGCATAATTGCCCCCGAAGCGATTTACTGGATATTTATACAGTTAACCGCGCGTGGGGGCAATAGGCTGCGTTAAAAAAAGAAGATTATGCTTTCACTGACCACTTCAGCGTCTCTCCGGCCAGGAAGGGCACCACCGTTTCGCTGCCCATGGCGATCTCTTCTGCTTGAGTGGTTGGCACGCGCTGCAGTTCGATGAAGTCGGCATTCACCGGCAGACCATAGAAGCCTGGCCCGTTCAGGGAACAGAAAGCTTCCAGGTGCTCTAATGCGCCCAGTTCTTCGAACACGCTGGCATAGGCCGGAATAGCGTTAGGCGCGTTGAATACGCCTGCACAACCGCAGCTCGATTCCTTACGGTGTTTGGCATGAGGGGCGGAGTCGGTACCGAGGAAGAAACGATCCGAACCGCTGGCAACGGCTTTGCGCAGCGCATCCTGGTGAATATTACGCTTGAGGATCGGCAGGCAGAACAGGTGCGGACGAATGCCCCCCACCAGCATGTGGTTACGGTTAAACATCAGATGCTGCGGGGTGATAGTCGCGCCAAGGAATCGATTGCCTTCTTGCACGTATTGCGCCGCTTCTTTAGTAGTGATGTGCTCGAAGACAATTTTCAACTCCGGGAACTGGCGACGAATCGGCTCCATAACCTGTTCAATAAAGCGAGCCTCGCGATCGAAAATATCGACGGCGGCATCGGTCACTTCACCGTGAATCAGCAGTGGCATGCCGATTTTTTGCATTTGCTCAAACAGCGGGTAGATGGCCTTCACATCGCTGACGCCATGGCTGGAGTTGGTCGTGGCATTGGCAGGGTAGAGCTTAGCCGCAGTGAAAACGCCTTGCTCAAACCCATTAACCAGTTCTGCCGCGGCCAGTGAATTAGTCAGGTAGCAGGTCATCAGCGGGGTAAAGTTGTGCCCCTGAGGGACTGCTGCCAGAATGCGATCGCGATACGCTCGGGCGGCTTCTACGGTAGTAATTGGCGGAGCCAGGTTGGGCATCACAATCGCCCGGCCAAATACCTGACTGGTATAGGGCAAAACCGTTTTCAGCATATCGTCGTCACGCAAATGGATATGCCAGTCGTCAGGGCGGCGGATTTTCAGGGCTTGAGGCTGTGCGGTCATGTTACAAGGCTCCGGCGGTTAGATTCGGGTCTAAGTAAAAGCGAATAATGGGGCTTATTCACGCCGGGGCATAAGGATAAGCGGAAAGTGCCTGCGATGCATCTGTTTGTTCACGGCAAGTTGAAATCAATTGGTTATCGGGTGCATAGTGACAAGGATTCTAATGATCCCCGAGCCAAAACTTTCGGGTTATCAACATTAATCACATTGGAATGGGAGAATAAAATGGAAGTGCGAGTTATTGCCACCCTGCAGGCTAAACCCGAGTTTGTTTCGGCCGTCAGCGATGCAGTGCATGAGATTATCGATCCAAGCCGCCAGGAATTGGGCAATCTGCAATATGACCTGCACCGCGATCTCGAGAAGCCAGGAACTTTCGTGTTCTTTGAACGCTGGGCAAGTGCAGAGGCGCTGGAGAAACACAACGCCACCGAGCATTTTAAGCGGTTTGTCGCCAGCATTGACGGCAAGCTGGATTTGCTGGATATCAAACAATTGAAAAAAATTGCCTGAGTTTATTTCGGCAATAAAAAACCCGCCTGATGGCGGGTTTTTTTATCGAAGCAGATTAACTTATTCGTTAACCGGCTGCGGTTTGGTTGCCGGTGCGGTAGCTTGATTTACCGCCGCATGGCCACCGGCTGAGCCTTTACCTTCGAAGGCGAAGGAAGGACGCTGCCAATCGCTGTGTTGCTGCTGCTCAGGCACATAGTCCGGAGCAGGGGCCTTGGTCATTGGCGCCGTAGCGATATGCTTGTACAGCGTACCAGCCTGTACCGGTGCGGGTTGCTGTTGCACTGCCGGCGCTTGTTTTTCAACAACGGCCGGAGCTACAGTTTCCTGAACCGGGGCAGTTTCAACGACAGGTGCAGCAGGCTCGGTGACGACTTCTGCCACGGTTGCCGTTTCTTCCACCACCAAGACTGGTGTTGCTTCTGCCACTGGGGTTTCTTCAACCTCAGGAGCAGTTTCAACCGCTGGTGCCGCTTCAACGGCTGGGGTTTCTTCGGCCACAACGGCTGCTTCAACCACTGCAGTTTCTTCAACTGCTGGTGTTTCAACTGCTACCGGAGTGTCTTCAGCCTGAGCAGCGATGATTGGCTCGGCGGTTTCAACAACCGGTTGGGCTTCTTCAACAACTGTTTCAACCGTATTTGCCACAGCTTCCTGCTGGTTAACCGGGGCGATTTCCTGCTCTGCGACCGCGGCAACCACCGGAGCGGCCACGCTGACGGCTTCTGGTGCCATGACGTTGTCGGCAGCGATTTGGCTAGCTTCAGCCTGAACTTCAGCTTCATCAACCACTTGCGTAGCTTGTGTGACAGGGTAACTCACCCAGACCTTGCCTGACGCCATTTCTGGTGAGGCAAAAGCCCCCGCCAGTGGCATTGGCGACTGAGTTGGGTAACGCTCGTCACGGTAACGACGACGACGCTGACCGCTAACGCGCAGGTGGCGCGGTGAACGACGTGAGTGGCGTGGCATGCCGTTTTCGCCATTAGCGCGGTTGTCACCCTGTGCATCGTCTTCGGCCTGCGCTTCAACGGTTTCCGGCAGCAGTTTAACGCTGTCTTCGGCCTGAGCAGGTTTCGCGTCCTGAGCTTTCGCTACCGGCGTTTTAGGTGCCAGCAGCTCTTCCGCTGCGCGATGCAGCTCTTCTTCCGCGGACAGCACACGAACCTTCTGCGACAGAGGACGACGTTGACGACGCTGCATGTTCTGCATCTGACGTTCTTCGTGATCTTCATCGCTGGCGGTGTTGGCAGTGGCAGCTTCTGTACTTTCCAGTGCGGCCACTTCTTGCTGAGCCTGACGCTTTTCTTCCTGACGACGGCGTTGGCGTTCGGCGCGCTGCTCACGGCGCTGTTGCTGCTCTTCGCGCTGTGCCTTGGCGGCTTCTTCAGACTGTGGCTCATCGGTAACCGTGGCAGTGGTTTGCTGCGCATTGCGACGGTTGCGGCGCTGCTCGTCACGCACTTCACGTGTTTCACGGCCTTCGCGGTTATCGCGCGGTTCGCGATTTTCACGCGGCTCACGATTATCACGATCGCGGTTATCACGGCTTTCACCGCGCTCTTTGCGTTCACCACGTTCTGGACGATCGCTACGTTCACCGCGCTCACCACGGTCTTTACGACCGGTACCCTGACGACGTTGACCACGACGATCCTGGCGACGGTTTTCACCGTTGCTTTCGGTCTTAGGTGCTTCAACCACAGGTTTGGTTTCGACAACCGGCTGTTCTTCACCGGCAAACAGCGCTTTCAGACCACCAAACAGACGGCCCAACAGGCCAGGTTTGGCAGCGGCTGGTGCAGCTTGTTTGGTTGCTGTTGCCGCAACGGCGGCCTGAGTAGCAACGGCTTCTTCAGCCGGTGGTGGTGCATCGGCGGCCAGAGAGAACGAGGCCAGAGCCGGCTGTTCCGGGCGTTTGCGCTCCATCGGCGCATCTTCCAACGGCTGAGCCATCTCTTCTTCGTGCAGTTTCGGCAACAGGTAGCTCAGGGTTGGTGTTTCTTCACCCTTACGTACGCGCAGCACAGAGTAGTGTGGGGTTTGCATCTGATCGTTCGGCACGATGATCGCTTTCACGCCACCCTGACGTTTCTCGATCGCGCTCACCGATTCACGTTTTTCGTTCAACAGGTAAGAAGCCACCTGAACTGGCACGATAGCGTGAACTTCTTTGGTGTTTTCTTTCAGCGCTTCTTCTTCGATCAAACGAAGAATGGAAAGCGCCAGAGATTCGTTATCACGGATGGTGCCGGTGCCGTTACAGCGCGGGCAAACGTGATGGCTGGATTCACCCAGTGACGGGCTGAGGCGCTGACGCGACATCTCAAGCAGACCGAAACGGGAAATGCGGCCGATTTGGATACGCGCACGGTCTTGACGCACGGCATCGCGCAGGCGGTTTTCAACTTCACGCTGGTGGCGAACCGGGGTCATATCGATAAAGTCGATGACGATCAGACCGCCGAGGTCACGCAGGCGCAGCTGGCGAGCGATCTCGTCTGCCGCTTCCAGGTTGGTGTTGAACGCAGTTTCTTCGATATCGCCGCCGCGGGTTGCACGCGCGGAGTTGATGTCGATAGCGGTCAGCGCTTCGGTAGAGTCGATAACGATCGAACCGCCGGAAGGCAGGCGAACTTCACGCTGGAAGGCGGATTCGATTTGAGATTCGATTTGGTAGTGGCTGAACAGAGGGATTTCACCGCTGTACAGTTTGATTTTGCTGCTGAAATCCGGACGGCCCAGGGCAGCGATGTGCTCTTTGGCCAGATCGAGAACTTTTGGATTGTCGATCAGGATTTCGCCGATGTCCGGGCGCAGATAGTCGCGGAATGCACGTACGATGACGTTGCTTTCCTGATGGATCAGGAAGGGCGCAGCGCGGCCTTCAGCGGCTTTTTTAATCGCTTCCCAGTGCTTCAGGCGGAAAGAGAGATCCCACTGCAATGCATCGGCCGATTTGCCAACACCTGCGGTACGAACAATCAGGCCCATGCCATCCGGGAGTTGCAGAGAAGAAAGCGCTTCTTTCAATTCAGTGCGGTCGTCACCTTCGATGCGGCGTGAAATACCACCGGCACGTGGGTTGTTCGGCATCAGAACCAAATAACTGCCGGCCAGGCTGATGAAGGTGGTCAAGGCGGCGCCTTTGTTGCCACGTTCTTCTTTATCAACCTGAACGATCACTTCCTGGCCTTCGCGCAGCACATCTTTGATGTTCGGGCGACCATGGGAGGAGTAGTTACTTGGGAAGTATTCGCGAGCGATTTCTTTAAGAGGGAGGAAACCATGTCGTTCGGCGCCGTAATCTACGAACGCTGCTTCAAGACTTGGTTCTATACGAGTGATTTTGCCTTTGTAAATATTCGCTTTTTTCTGTTCATGACCCGGACTTTCAATATCCAAATCATACAGCCGCTGTCCATCTACGAGGGCAACACGCAACTCTTCCTGCTGAGTTGCGTTAATCAACATTCTTTTCATCTTAACTTACTCGTTATTTTTACATTATCGACAAAGCTGCGGGCAAAATAACCTCATGGCCGGATTAAAACCGAAAACCCCGTGTCTTCTCGCAAAGCCGTCAACCTCACGGTTGTCGCCTGCATAGGGGCGCATTATCTCGGTAAGCCTGTATTTCTTTGTGAAAAACAGCACTTTTACTAGGGGAATAGCCTCTGATTTACGTCGACAGATCTGATTCCATTTGCCGGCCAAGCTGCAACCCGCAGCCCGCTAATTGTTTGATTTCACATTACGTCTTACGCCATTGCTGCGTTTTTGCGCCATCAGACAAATTTTATAATTCCACCGTTTTCCCTGTTTAACGAGAATCAACGTGGAAAGTAAACGCATTATTCCACTGCTGATACTGTTATAGCAAGGTGACTTTTCCTTAACTGCGGAAGAAATCGCAAACGTTCAAACCGGCTTGCTGCCTTATTGTCCGTCAGGGTTTCTCCTGCAGTCAGAGAGACAGTTAAGCACAGAAAAAGAAGTGGCGCTATTTACGCGCTCTATTTAGAATCCCGCTCCATGAAAACGAACATTCCTGCAGTACAATTAATCACGATTTCTGACGACGAAGCCGGTCAACGAATCGACAACTTTCTGCTTGCTCGCCTGAAAGGCGTGCCGAAGAGCATGATTTACCGCATCGTACGCAAAGGCGAGGTACGGGTTAATAAAGGACGCATCAAGGCTGAATACAAGCTGGCGGCTGGTGACGTGGTGCGAGTACCGCCGGTCCGCGTTGCCGAACGTGAAGACGCGCCGGTTTCCGCCAAGCTGGACAAAGTGGCGGCACTGGCCGATTGCATTTTGTATGAAGACGATCATTTGCTGCTGTTGAACAAGCCTTCGGGCACCGCGGTGCACGGTGGCAGCGGCCTGAGCTTTGGCGTGATTGAGGGCCTGCGCGCGCTGCGCCCGGAAGTCCGTTTCCTGGAACTGGTGCACCGACTGGATCGCGATACTTCCGGCGTGTTACTGGTGGCGAAAAAACGTTCTGCACTGCGTTCGCTGCATGAGCAATTGCGGCTGAAAGGCATGCAGAAGGATTATCTGGCGCTGGTGCGCGGCCAATGGCAGTCGCATTGTAAAGCCGTACAGGCACCGTTGCTGAAAAACATTCTGCAAAGCGGCGAACGTATCGTGCGCGTCAATAGCGAAGGCAAACCGTCGGAAACCCGCTTCAAGGTAGAGGAACGTTTTGAGCATGCCACGCTGGTCAAGGCGAGCCCGATTACCGGGCGCACCCACCAGATCCGCGTTCACACCTTGCACGCAGGGCACCCGATAGCCTTCGATGACCGCTATGGCGATCGTGAATTCGATCGCCAGTTGGCCGGTACCGGGCTCAAACGCCTGTTCTTGCATGCTGCGGCACTGCGGTTCGAACATCCGGGCACTGGCGAAACCATGCGTATCGAAGCGCCGATGGACCAGGAGTTGCGCCACTGCCTGCAGGTATTGCGCAAGCAGGCCAAAGGCCAGTAAGTAAAAGTATTTTATATCAGCGGGTTGATGCCTTCAGCCCGCAGCATCTCCAGCAGGGCTATCAGCGGCAGACCGATCAACCCATTCGGATCTCGCCCCTCCAGTTTATCGAACAACGCAATACCCAGACCTTCACTTTTAAAACTGCCCGCACAGTTGAGCGGCTGTTCAAGGCGCACATAAGCGCTGATTTCTGCGTCGCTCAGCGCACGGAAATGCACATGGAAGGGCTCGCAAAGCGCCTGCAGGTGATGGCTGCGGCTGTTGTACAGCGCCAGACCGGTATAAAACGTCACCCTTTGGCCGCTGGCCTGGCGCAATTGGGCGCAGGCGTTCTCTTCGGTATGCGGTTTCCCGGTTATTTTACCGTCGATCACGCAGACCTGGTCGGAACCGATAATCAAATGGTCAGGATAGGCGATGGCCAATGCCTGGGCTTTCGCCGTCGCCAGCCGTAAGACCAGCGCTTCGGCAGTTTCCCCGGCCAGCGGGGTTTCATCGACCTGCGGCGCGTCACAGGTAAAAGGCAGATGCAGTTTTTCCAACAGCATCTTGCGGTAGGTCGAGGTGGAGGCGAGGAGTAGTCTCTGCATAATTTTTTTCGTAAACCATAGCGTAAATGGAGAGGTCATTTTAAACTGTCCGCCGCTGAGGAAGCGAATATTGGTGAAAGGTGCCGTTTTACGGCCTTTTTCTTTGACTCTAAGTCGTTACAAAGTTAATATGCGCGCCCTATGCAAAAGGTAAAATTACCCTTGACCATTGATGCGGTACGTACCGCTCAGAAACGCCTGGACTATGTTGGTTCCTATGCGCCTGAGCAGGTTACACGTGTTGCTGCCTCTGTGGTCAGTGTGGACAGTGATGTTGAGGTCTCGTTATCTTTCGATATTGATAACCAGCGCCTCGCGGTGATAACAGGGCATGCGGACGTCCAGGTAATGCTGATGTGCCAACGCTGCGGAGTCCCGTTCGAACACCATGTTCACACAACATATTGTTTTAGCCCGGTCGTCAATGATGAGCAGGCTGAGGCATTACCGGGGGCGTACGAGCCGATCGAAGTCGATGAGTTTGGCGAAGTTGATCTGCTGGCAATGATTGAAGACGAAATTATTCTTTCACTGCCTGTCGTCCCGGTACATGAATCTGAACACTGTGAAGTGTCCGAAGCGGACATGGTCTTTGGCAAACTGCCTCCAGAGGCGGAGAAACCAAACCCATTTGCCGTATTAGCCAGTTTAAAGCGTAAGTAATTAAGGAGTAAGGTCCATGGCCGTACAACAAAATAAACCAACCCGTTCCAAACGTGGCATGCGTCGTTCACACGATGCTCTGACCACCACCACTTTGTCTGTTGATGCGACTTCTGGTGAAACTCATCGTCGTCACCACATCACTGCCGACGGTTTCTACCGCGGTCGCAAGGTTATCGGCTAAGTAGCGGTACCTTGACTCGTCTAACCCTGGCGTTAGATGCAATGGGCGGGGACTTCGGTCCCTGCGTCACAGTGCCTGCTTCATTGCAGGCACTGGCCTCTAATTTACAGCTTCATCTTCTGCTGGTCGGCAATCCCGACACCCTCTCTCCTTTACTTGCCAAAGCCGATCCGGTTCTTCTGGAACGTTTGCAAGTCGTGCCCGCTGAATCTGTGATTGCCGGCGACGCCAAACCCTCACAAGCGATTCGTGCCAGCCGTGGCACTTCCATGCGCATTGCGCTGGAACTGACCAAAAACGGTGATGCACAGGGCTGTGTCAGCGCGGGTAATACCGGTGCGCTGATGGGGTTGGCGAAGATGCTGATTAAGCCGTTGGACGGTATTGAACGTCCGGCGCTGATGACGGTGATCCCGAATCAGCTGGGCGGTAAAACCGTGGTGCTGGATCTGGGCGCCAACGTCGAATGCGACAGCACCATGCTGGTGCAGTTTGCGGTGATGGGCGCGGTGATGGCCGAAGAGGTGGTGGGGATTGCGCAACCACGCGTGGCGCTGCTGAATATTGGTGAAGAAGAAACCAAAGGTCTGGATAATATCCGCGAAGCGGCCGCCGTGCTAAAAAATACTCCGGCAATCAACTATATTGGTTACCTGGAAGGCAACGATCTTCTCACCGGGAAAACCGATGTGATGGTCTGCGACGGCTTTGTGGGTAACGTCACCCTGAAAACCATGGAAGGGGTGGTAAGAGTATTTTTATCGCTGCTGAAATCATCCGGAGACGGTGGCAAGCAGGCGTGGTGGTTAAAATTGTTGGGCCGTTGGTTGCAAAAACGGGTGGTAAAGCGGTTCGGCCACCTGAACCCCGACCAGTATAATGGCGCATGTCTGTTAGGATTGCGCAGCACCGTAATCAAGAGCCACGGCGCTGCGAACCCGCACGCGTTTGCAGTTGCAATCGAACAGGCTGTGCAGGCGGTGCAGCGGCAAGTCCCTGACAGGATTGCTGCGCGCCTTGAAGCTGTATTACCTAAGAGTGACTGATCGTACATGTATACAAAGATTCTCGGTACGGGGAGTTATTTACCCGTACAAGTGCGCACCAACGCTGACCTTGAAAAAATGGTGGATACCTCTGACGAGTGGATCGTCACTCGCACCGGTATCCGTGAACGCCGCATTGCCGCCGCTGATGAAACCGTGGCGACGATGGGCTTCCATGCTGCTGAAAAAGCGCTGGAAATGGCAGGTGTGGCTAAAGAAGATATCGGGCTGATCGTTGTGGCGACCACCACTTCGAGCCACGCATTCCCAAGTTCTGCCTGCCAGGTGCAGCAGATGCTCGGGATTAAAGATTGTGCGGCTTTCGATCTGGCTGCAGCCTGCGCCGGTTTCACCTACGCGTTGAGCGTTGCCGATCAGTACGTTAAGAACGGCGCGGTGAAGCGTGCACTGGTGATTGGTGCAGACGTGCTTTCTCGCACGCTGGATCCTGACGATCGCGGTACCATCATCCTGTTTGGTGATGGCGCTGGCGCAGTGGTGCTGGGCGCTTCTGAAGAGCCGGGCATTCTGTCTACTCACCTGCATGCGGACGGCACCTACGGCGGCCTGCTGACGTTGCCATTCAAGGATCGTCAGGATCAGGAAAAGCCGGCCTATGTCACCATGGCAGGCAATGAAGTCTTCAAGGTTGCGGTTACCGAACTGGCTCACATCGTTGACGAAACGCTGCAGGCCAATGATCTGGACCGCAGCCAGCTGGATTGGCTGGTGCCGCACCAGGCCAACCTGCGCATTATCAGCGCAACGGCAAAAAAACTGGGTATGGGGATGGATAAAGTGGTGGTGACGCTTGATCGTCACGGTAACACCTCTGCCGCCTCGGTCCCCGCAGCGCTCGATGAAGCGGTGCGCGATGGGCGGATCCAGCGCGGCCAACTGGTGCTGCTGGAAGCCTTCGGCGGCGGCTTTACCTGGGGCTCGGCGCTGGTTCGTTTCTGATTAACAGGAAGAAAAAATGACGCAATTTGCTTTTGTTTTCCCAGGCCAGGGCTCACAGTCCCTGGGCATGCTGGCCGATTTGGCCGCTCAATATCCGATCGTTGAAGCGACTTTCAGCGAAGCCTCTTCCGTTCTGGGTTACGACCTGTGGCAACTGGTGCAGCAAGGGCCGGCGGAAGAACTGAACAAAACCTGGCAAACGCAGCCGGCATTGCTGGCCGCCTCAGTGGCGATTTTCCGCGTTTGGCAGCAGCAGGGCGGCAAAATGCCTGCCATCATGGCCGGCCACAGCCTGGGCGAGTACTCGGCGCTGGTTTGTGCGGGCGTGCTGGATTTCCAGGCGGCAATCCGCCTGGTTGAGCTGCGCGGCAAACTGATGCAGGAAGCGGTGCCGGAAGGCACTGGCGCGATGTCCGCCATCATTGGTCTGGACAACGCGGCTATCGCCAAGGCTTGTGAAGAGTCTGCCCAAGGGCAGGTTGTTTCCCCGGTGAACTTCAATTCCCCGGGCCAGGTGGTGATCGCCGGCAATAAAGAAGCGGTTGAACGTGCAGGCGCAGCCTGTAAAGCGGCTGGCGCCAAGCGTGCGCTGCCGTTGCCGGTGAGCGTGCCTTCGCACTGTGCACTGATGAAGCCGGCTGCAGACAAACTGGCCGTGGCGTTGCAGGACATCACCTTCAGCGCTCCGCAGGTGCCGGTGGTAAATAACGTCGACGTGCGTGCTGAAAGCGATCCAGAAGCGATCCGCAGCGCGCTGGTGCGTCAGTTGTACAGCCCGGTACGTTGGACCGAGAGCGTTGAGTTTATGGCAGCACAGGGCGTTACGTCGCTGCTAGAGGTTGGTCCGGGCAAGGTTCTGACCGGTCTGACTAAACGTATTGTTGATACCCTGACGGCGGCGGCGGTGAATGACGCTGCCAGCCTGACAGCGGCGCTTGAACAATAAAGAGGAAAACAATGAGCTTCGAAGGTAAAGTTGTTCTGGTCACCGGCGCGAGCCGGGGTATTGGCCGGGCTATTGCAGAAACGTTTGTGGCACGCGGCGCTAAAGTGATCGGCACCGCCACCAGTGAAAGCGGCGCTGAGGCTATCAGCAGCTACCTGGGCGCGAACGGCAAAGGGTTTGCATTGAACGTGGTCGATGCTCAATCTATCGACAGCGTTCTGGCATCTATTCGTGCTGAATTTGGCGAAATCGACATTTTAGTGAATAATGCCGGCATTACGCGTGATAACCTCCTGATGCGTATGAAGGACGACGAGTGGCAGGATATCCTGAACACCAATCTGACTTCCGTATTCCGTCTGTCAAAAGCGGTAATGCGAGCTATGATGAAAAAGCGGTTTGGCCGGATCATCACCATCGGTTCCGTTGTCGGTACCATGGGGAACGCAGGGCAGGCTAATTACGCGGCGGCTAAAGCCGGTCTGATTGGCTTTAGTAAGTCTTTGGCACGTGAAGTTGCTTCGCGTGGCATTACGGTCAACGTCGTGGCACCTGGCTTTATTGAGACGGACATGACACGGGCGTTGACAGATGATCAACGCGCAGGCATTTTGTCATCAGTTCCAGCCAATCGGCTGGGGGATGCTAAAGAAATCGCCAGCGCTGTTGCATTTTTAGCCTCTGATGAGGCTGGCTACATCACCGGTGAAACGTTACATGTCAATGGCGGCATGTACATGATTTAAAAAATGCGAAAACTATTTGCGTTATTTGGGGTAAAAACCGCAAAATAGCGTAAAATCGTGGTTTGACCAGCCGGGATTTAGTTGCATCTTTTTCAACATTTTATACACTACGAAAACCATCGCGAAAGCGAGTTTTGATAGGAAATTTAAGAGTATGAGCACTATCGAAGAACGCGTTAAGAAAATCATTGTTGAGCAGTTGGGTGTTAAACAGGAAGAAGTTTTAAATAACGCTTCTTTCGTTGAAGATCTGGGTGCTGATTCTCTTGACACCGTTGAGCTGGTAATGGCTCTGGAAGAAGAGTTCGACACCGAGATTCCAGACGAAGAAGCTGAGAAAATCACTACTGTTCAGGCAGCTATTGATTTCATCAACGCCAGCCAGCAGTAAGAGAACATATCTAGGCGGTCACTCGACCGCCTAAGTTTTTTCTATCCCTAGTGTCATATTTTTCCCTCCTTGGAGGACAAACGTGTCTAAGCGTCGAGTAGTTGTGACCGGACTGGGCATGTTGTCTCCTGTCGGCAATACGGTAGAGTCCACATGGAACGCTCTTCTTGCCGGTCAGAGTGGCATCAGCCTGATCGACCATTTCGATACCTCTGCCTATGCGACCAAGTTTGCAGGCCTGGTAAAGAATTTTAATTCAGAAGATTTCATCTCCCGCAAAGATGCGCGCAAGATGGACGCCTTCATCCAGTACGGTATCGCAGCCGGCATGCAAGCCATGCAGGACGCACAACTGGATATCACCGAGGCTAACGCCAGCCGCATTGGCGCCGCTATCGGCTCCGGTATTGGCGGCCTGGGTTTGATTGAAGAGAACCACAGTTCACTGGTTAACGGTGGCCCACGGAAAATCAGTCCGTTCTTTGTGCCGTCAACCATAGTAAACATGATTGCAGGCCACCTGACTATCATGTACGGCATGCGTGGCCCGAGCATTTCGATCGCCACCGCCTGTACCTCAGGTGTGCACAACATCGGCCACGCCGCGCGTATCATTGCTTACAATGATGCTGACGTCATGCTGGCCGGTGGGGCAGAAAAAGCCAGTACCCCGTTGGGCGTCGGCGGCTTTGGCGCAGCACGCGCGTTGTCGACCCGCAACGAAGATCCGCAGGCAGCCAGCCGCCCTTGGGACAAGGACCGTGATGGTTTTGTTCTGGGTGACGGTGCCGGCATGATGGTGCTGGAAGAGTACGAGCACGCCAAAAAACGCGGCGCCAAGATTTATGCTGAAGTTGTCGGCTTTGGGATGAGCAGTGATGCTTATCACATGACGTCACCACCGGAAAACGGTGCGGGCGCTGCGCTGGCGATGGAAAATGCGTTGCTAGATGCCGGTGTGACCACGTCACAAATCGGCTATATCAATGCGCACGGCACCTCAACGCCGGCCGGCGACAAAGCCGAAACGCAGGCGGTGAAGTCGGTATTTGGCAGCGATGCGCAGCGCGTGATGGTCAGCTCGACCAAATCGATGACCGGCCACCTGTTAGGTGCGGCGGGTGCGATTGAGTCGATCTTCACCGTACTGGCATTGCGTGACCAGGCCGTTCCGCCAACCATCAACCTGGATAATCCGGATGAAGGTTGTGATCTGGACTTCGTTCCGCACGAAGCACGCCAGGTAAGCGATATGCAGTACACGCTGTGTAACTCCTTCGGTTTCGGCGGCACCAACGGTTCTCTGATCTTCCGCAAGGTGTAATAACCTCTGCTGGCGGACGGTAAAAAGCCCGGTTTTTTAAACCGGGCTTTTTTTATGGCGCTGACCCGCCGGGGCCCGGCTAGGCGATGCTTTTGTCGAGCGGCCAACTGCTGCTAATGGCGTCGGCGCCTGTTATTCTGTAGTGGAAACCAAAGCGGTCAGGGGAAGTCTATGTACTGGATAAACGGGCAGCAACACGATGCGCTGGCGCCAAGCGATCGCGGCTTGCAGTTTGGCGACGGCTGTTTCACTACCGCACGAGTGGTTGAGGGCAAGATTGATCTGCTGCCCTGGCATATCGAACGTCTGCAGCAGTCGGCACAGCGGCTGATGCTGCCTGCCTGTGACTGGGATGCGTTGGAATATGAAATGGTGCGCGCGGCAGAATCTATCCCGCAGGGCGTGGTCAAAGCGATACTGACGCGCGGCAGCGGTGGGCGAGGTTACAGTCCAAAAGGATGTGAGCATCCCACGCGGATTGTTTCTCGCAGCGCCTACCCGATGCACTATTTGCAATGGCGCGAGCAGGGCATCAGCCTGGCGCTTAGCCCGGTAACGCTGGCTCGTCATCCGCTGCTGGCGGGGTTGAAACACCTGAATCGTTTGGAGCAGGTGTTGATCCGCGCGCATCTTGACCAGACGGCCGCCGACGAGGCGCTGGTGCTTGACACTGCCGGTATGCTGGTGGAATGCTGTGCGGCTAATTTGTTCTGGCGAAAGGGAAAAGCGGTCTTCACGCCGGATCTGAGCCAGGCGGGCGTGGCTGGACTGATGCGTCGCCGGGTGATTGAGCTGCTCGCGGGCAGCCAGTACTCATTACATTACGTCAGTGAGCCACTGGAGACGCTGGCCGACGCCGAAGAAGTGCTGGTGAGCAATGCGCTAATGCCATTGCTGCCGGTGAACATCGCGCAATCCTGGCATTACTCTTCGCGCCAACTCTATGATTTTTTGCGCCCACACTGTTAACGATGGCTGATTGATGAAGAAAAGAAAGCTGAAGTTCGTTTCTATTATTGTTGTTCTGGTATTGGGCCTGCTGTTGTGGGGATATCAGAAGGTTGAACGCTTCGCGGATACGCCTCTGGCGATCCAGCAGGAAGCCATTTTTAAACTGCCGGCGGGTACCGGACGGATAGCGCTGGAAGGGCTGCTGGTTCGTGACAAGCTGATCCGCAACGGCATGTGGTTCCCGTGGCTGCTGCGTGTGGAGCCGCAGCTGGCGGAGTTTAAGGCCGGTACCTACCGCTTTACACCTGGCATGACGGTGCGCGAGATGCTCAAACTGCTGGCCAGCGGCAAAGAAGCCCAGTTCAGCGCGCGCTTTATCGAAGGCTCTCGCCTGCGTGACTGGCTGGCGGTGCTGCAACAGTCCAAATACCTCAAACATACGCTGGCGGGCAAAAGCGAAACGGAAATTGCCGTGGCGTTGGGCTTGCCGGAGGGGACTAATCCTGAAGGACGCCTGTACCCCGATACCTACCTGTACACGGCGGGCATGAGCGACATTGCGTTGCTAAAGCGTGCTCATTTGCGAATGACCAAGGCGCTGGAAGATGCCTGGCAAGGTCGCGACACCAGCCTGCCATACAAAACGCCCGAAGAGCTGCTGACCATGGCCTCGATCATTGAGAAAGAGACCGCCGTGCCGGAAGAACGCACCAAGGTGGCTTCCGTCTTTATTAACCGCCTGCGCATTGGCATGCGTTTGCAGACCGACCCAACGGTGATTTACGGCATGGGCGATAGTTATAATGGCGATATCACCCGCAAAGATTTGGAAACGCCGACGGCGTACAACACCTATGTGATCAACGGCCTACCGCCAACGCCGATTGCCATGCCTGGCAAGGCTTCGCTGGCCGCCGCCGCCAATCCGGCGAAAACCCCTTATCTGTACTTTGTTGCCGACGGCAAAGGTGGGCATCAATTTACCACTAACCTGGCCAGCCATAATCAGGCGGTGCGCGCCTATCGCCAGGCGCTGAAGGAAAAGAATGAAAAGTAAATTTGTGGTTATCGAAGGGCTTGAGGGCGCGGGCAAAACTACCGCTCGCGATACCGTGGTCGACGTACTGCGCCAGCACGGCATCAACGATATTGTCTTTACCCGTGAACCTGGTGGTACGCCGTTGGCAGAAAAGCTGCGCGACCTGTTCAAGCGCGGCGTGGACGGTGAGCTGCCGACCATCAAAGCCGAGGTGCTGATGCTGTACGCAGCCCGCGTGCAATTGGTGGAAACGGTGATCAAACCGGCGTTGGCGCGTGGTGCCTGGGTGGTTGGCGATCGTCACGATTTGTCTTCGCAGGCCTATCAGGGCGGCGGTCGCGGAGTCGATCAGCAACTGATGGCCTCGCTGCGTGACACCGTGCTGGGCGATTTTCACCCGGACCTGACGCTGTATCTGGATTTGCCGCCGTTAGTGGGGTTGCAACGTGCCCGCGCACGCGGCGAATTGGATCGCATCGAACAAGAGGCGCTGCCGTTCTTTGAACGCACCCGCGCGCGCTACCTGGAACTGGCGGCGCAGGACGAGTCCATTGTCACCGTTGACGCGGCCCAATCGCTGGAGCAGGTGACGGCAGCGATTCGTCACAGCGTCAGCCAATGGCTGCAGCAGGAAGGCGCGTAATGAACTGGTACCCGTGGCTGAATACCCCTTACCGGCAGTTGGTCGGGCAATATGCTGCCGATCGCGGTCATCATGCCTTGCTGCTGCACGCAGCGGCGGGCAATGGCGAAGAAGCGCTGGCCTATGGGCTGAGCCGTTGGCTGATTTGCCAGCGCCGTAACGGAGAGAAAAGCTGCGGTGAATGCCATAGCTGCCGGTTAATGCTGGCGGGCAATCACCCGGATTATCATGTGCTGACGCCGGAAAAGGGCAAAAGCAGTCTGGGCGTGGAGCCCATTCGTCAGGTGATTGAGATCCTTTACTCCCATGCCCAGCAGGGCGGAGCCAAGGTGATTTGGTTGCCGCAGGCGGAGCTGCTGACCGAGGCGGCCGCCAATGCGTTGTTGAAAACATTGGAAGAGCCGCCGGAAAAAACCTATTTCCTGCTGAGCTGCCGTGAGCCTTCCCGCCTGTTGGCGACGTTGCGCAGCCGCTGTTTGTACTGGCACCTCGCCAGCCCGGACGAACAGCTCAGCCTGCAGTGGTTAAACCGACAGACGTCGGGTAATCAGGTCGATCTGCTGACCGCATTGCGTCTGCATGATGGCGCTCCTCTGGCCGCCGAGCAGTTGTTGCAGCCGGAACGTTGGCAGCAGCGTAGCGCGCTGTGTGCCGCCCTGAGCGCTGCTTTGCCGCAGCATGACATGCTGTCCTTGCTGCCGGTGTTGAATCACGAAGACGTCGCCGAGCGGCTACACTGGTTATGCGCATTGCTGGTCGACGCCATGAAATGGCAGCAGGGGGCGGCGAGTTTTGCCCTCAACCAGGATCAGCAACCCTTGGTGCACCAACTGGCCAGCCGTTTGAGCAGCAGCTCGCTGCAGCAAGTGGTGCAACAATGGCTTAATTGCCGCCACCAGTTGCTCAGCGTGGTCGGCGTTAACCGTGAACTGCTGCTGACAGAACAGTTACTTGGCTGGGAGCAGATGCTCGGCGCTACCGGCTATTCTCACCCTCATTCGCTGTAAAAGAGTTAAATATTATGTTGTTAGTAGATTCTCATTGCCACCTCGATGGCCTGGATTACCAAACCCTGCACCAAAACGTGGATGACGCACTGGCCAAAGCCAAGGCGCGCGATGTCGGTTACGTGCTGGCGGTCGCTACCACCTTGCCGGGCTATCAGGCCATGACGCAGTTGATTGGCCAACGCGACGACGTGGCTTTCTCCTGCGGTGTGCATCCGCTCAATCTGGAAGGCGGCTACGACTATGCCGAACTGCGCCGTTTAGCGGCGGCAGAGCAGGTGGTGGCACTGGGGGAAACCGGTCTGGATTATTTCTATCAAAAAGACAATCTTGAACTGCAGCAAGCCTCGTTTCGTGAGCATATCCGCATCGGTCGCGATCTGAACAAACCGGTGATCGTGCATACCCGTGATGCGCGTGAAGACACGCTGGCGATCCTGCGGGAAGAAAATGCCCAGGACTGTGGCGGCGTACTGCATTGCTTCACCGAAGATCGCGCCACGGCCGAAGCCCTGTTGGACTTGGGGTTCTACATTTCCTTTTCCGGCATCCTGACCTTCCGCAACGCCGAGCAGCTGCGTGATGTGGCGCGCTATGTGCCGCTGGACCGCATTCTGGTGGAAACCGACTCGCCGTATCTGGCTCCGGTGCCGCACCGCGGCAAAGAAAACCAACCTGCCTACGTGCGCGATGTAGCTGAATACATGGCAGTATTGAAGGGCGTGAGCCTGGAAACGCTGGCCGAAGCCACCACCGCCAACTTTTCACGCTTATTTCACATCGAACTCTGATCTTTGGCCTAGGCTATAGCTGTAGTCATCGATTCTGGAATTTTTTTTAAGCTCGTAATTAATCGCCGAAACGGGTAATGTTCCCACCCGTTTTAGGGCGAGGCGCGGGCATTTTTTCCTCTTTTTTGACAAAAAATAGGCGATTTAAGAAAAATACCCGGTTTTGTTCATTGAAACGTGACTGCCATCAAACATTGCGCAGCCTATTTATTTTACTCTGCGTAAAAATTCAAGGGGTGCTCAGACACCCTGAATTGCAGGGGTTTTTTCTCCCCCCCTTGCAACGCGAAGAATCGCGGAAAGTAGCAAAGCACTATTACTCAGGAGCACACTCAACTATGTTCAAGAACGCATTTGCAAACCTGCAAAAAGTAGGTAAGTCGCTAATGCTGCCGGTGTCCGTATTGCCTATCGCAGGTATCCTGCTGGGCGTCGGTTCCGCCAACTTTAGCTGGCTACCTGCGGTAGTCTCCCACGTGATGGCGGAAGCCGGCGGTTCCGTTTTCGCCAACATGCCGCTGATCTTCGCCATCGGTGTTGCCCTGGGCTTCACCAATAACGACGGTGTCTCCGCGTTAGCCGCAGTAGTGGCTTACGGCATCATGGTGAAAACCATGGCAGTAGTAGCGCCTTTGGTGCTGCACCTGCCAGCTGAAGAGATCGCGGCCAAACACCTGGCGGATACCGGTGTGCTCGGGGGGATTATCTCCGGCTCCATCGCGGCCTATATGTTTAACCGCTTCTTCCGCATTCAATTGCCGGAATACCTGGGCTTCTTTGCCGGTAAGCGCTTTGTGCCGATTATCTCCGGCCTGGCGGCAATCGTTCTGGGCGTAGTGCTGTCCTTCATCTGGCCTCCTATCGGTACGGCTATCCAGACCTTCTCACAGTGGGCTGCGTATCAGAACCCGGTAGTGGCATTTGGTATCTACGGCGTGGTTGAACGTGCGCTGGTGCCGTTTGGTCTGCACCACATCTGGAACGTACCTTTCCAGATGCAGATTGGTGAATACACCAACGCGGCGGGCCAGGTATTTCACGGCGACATCCCACGTTATATGGCAGGTGACCCGACTGCGGGTAAACTGTCCGGTGGCTTCCTGTTCAAAATGTACGGTCTGCCTGCTGCTGCGATTGCCATCTGGCACTCGGCCAAGCCGGAAAACCGCGCAAAAGTCGGCGGTATCATGATCTCCGCTGCGCTGACCTCGTTCCTGACCGGTATCACCGAACCGATCGAGTTCTCCTTCATGTTCGTTGCGCCGATCCTGTACGCAATCCACGCCATTCTGGCTGGCCTGGCGTTCCCGATCTGTATCCTGTTGGGGATGCGTGACGGCACCAGCTTCTCGCACGGTCTGATCGACTTTATCGTACTGAGCGGTAACAGCAGCAAAATCTGGCTGTTCCCAGTGGTCGGTATCATCTACGGTCTGGTGTACTACACCATCTTCCGCGTGCTGATTGCCAAACTGGATCTGAAAACACCAGGTCGCGAAGACACGGCTTCTGAGCAGGTTGCCCAGGGCGGTTCTGAAATGTCTGCAGCACTGGTTCAGGCTTTCGGTGGTAAAGAGAACATCACCAACCTGGATGCCTGTATCACTCGACTGCGCGTTAGCGTGGCGGACGTGAGCAAGGTTGACCAGGCTGGCTTGAAAAAACTGGGTGCTGCTGGCGTTGTCGTCGCAGGCTCGGGTGTTCAGGCTATCTTTGGCACCAAATCTGACAACCTGAAAACGGATATGGACGAGTACATCCGTAACCATTAATTCAGGTCAGGCAGGGGAGTTTTAAGGGAGGCGAAAGCCTCCCTTTTTTGTTGGTTTTTTGTCGGCTTTTAAATAAATCTCTGAAGGCCACTTTCTACTAACGTGGTGCAACCCGTCGGCATGATTGCATGTGGCAGTGCCAACAAAGATAATGGTTTTACTTCAATGAGTAGGTGATCTGCCAGAAGGATTTTGGAGCGTGAAAAAGTATTCTTATCCTTTTCTCTTTTCTGCGACCATCGCTTTTTTAGGGTTGGTGTATGGAGTGATGTGGTGGCATAGAGAGGTTTACCGCATTACTTTTCTCAGTGTCTCGACAACGCGCTATATGATCGTTGCAGCGATGATACTGGCTTTGTTTATTTCAATTTACGTTATTGGCCGTGGCGCCGTAAAAAGCAATAAGCACATTGATTATCTCAAGTTTTATGGCGGGGCCTGCATTGTTTTGTTCTTTGTCTTTGCTATGGCATTAATCACCATGACCTACCTGCTGCCAGGGCCGGTCGTGACCTACACGGCGGCTTACTCTTATGCTGAAGGCAGCAGGAAAAGTTGTTCTGGCGCCGATGTTGACGATCCGGACCTGGGGACGAACATAAGAATATGTCATCCAGCGGGTAACTATGCGTTCGATAACGAGATCTTTGTAGAGAAGAGAAACAATGCCCTTGGTTCGGTAGTCATGTATGCAATGACTTCCCCTTAGCACTGCTGGTCAAATGTAGAAGTTGAGTATTCCAGCCTCTGCATTTCACCCAGCGTTTTCTCACTGGGTGAAAGACCTATTGTATCTCAAGCCGCCGGCGCAGCCAGGGTTCTTTAAGCCTGAAGAGGCAGCAACAACCGGGAGGCGCTATTTTTCCGCGTGTTTTTGCAGGAACTGTTCAAACACCGCCAGGGTGTCGCTGGAAATGTGGTGCTCGATCCCTTCGCTGTCCAACTCCGCCGTTTCGTTCGGTACCCCGAGACACACCAGCAGGTCGACCACTATCCGATGACGACGGCGTACCTTCTGCGCCAGTTGTTCACCTTCCTCCGTCAGGAAAACCCCTCGATAAGGCCGTGACTCCACCAGACCTGCACTCTTCAGCCGGGCAATGTTCTTGATCGCGGTCGGGTGCGACACACCGAAACGTTTGGCGATATCGGTGGTTCTTGCTTCGCGGGTGGTGACCAGCAGGTCGGCTATCAGCTCGACATAATCTTCAATCAGCGCATTGGACTGCGCCTCTCGAGCGCGGGTGAAGCGCAGGGCATGTTCAGCCTCGTCTGGCATTTCGGCCACGACGGGGCGGTCGGCGTCATCTGGTGCGCTTGTTGCCATATTCTGAGACGTCCTTTAAACGTAAATCCAGTGAGTTGCAGATTAATGCAGTTCCGCCATACGTTAGTCCAAAGGCGACGCATTATCAATTCGCCAGACGCATTGGGTGGAAATTAGAAATATTTGTACACAAAGGTAGAGTATCTTCCATTTTGCATAAAGTGTAGCCGATGCTACATTGCTGAGAGTGTTGGGTGAAAAATAACCAGAAAAAGATTGAGGGTAAACCATGCGTGATGCGGCAACCACCACATCGTTAACCGAACGAACCAATACGGCAATAGGTAACGCGCTTGCCGGGCGCAAGCGTGGCGCATTCACGCCGCTGCTGTTCGCCGGGCCTGCGGTGATTGCCTCCATTGCTTATATGGACCCCGGTAACTTCGCCACCAATATTCAGGCCGGCTCGAAATACGGCTATAGTCTGCTATGGGTGGTGGTGATGGCCAACCTGATCGCCATGCTGTTCCAGGCGCTGTCGGCCAAGTTGGGTATCGTCACTCAACGCAATCTGGCAGAGATGTGCCGCGATCAATTTTCGCGCCCGGTGGTGATCGGCATGTGGCTGCTCAGTGAAGTGGCGGCGATGGCAACCGATCTGGCGGAGTTCCTCGGCGGGGCTATAGCGCTTGCCTTGCTGTTCCATATGCCGCTGTTGCCGGGAATGGGGGTGACCGCGGTCATTACCTACGCTTTGCTGATGGTGGAGAAAAAGGGGTTCCGCCCGGTAGAGCTGATGATCGGCGGCTTGGTCGCGATTATTGCCCTGTGTTACCTGGTCGAGATGTTCATTGTACCGGTGGACTGGGCTGCGGCGGGCATGGGTATGGTTACGCCGCAGTTGCCGGATGCACAGGCGTTGACCATCGCGGTGGGGATTATCGGTGCTACGGTGATGCCGCACGCCATCTTCCTGCACTCAGGGCTGACTCAGCACCGTGCGCCGGCCAGTGACAGTGGTGAAAGGCGTAAACTGCTGCGCTTTTCCAATATTGAGGTGGTGATTGCCTTATCTGTCGCCGGGCTGGTGAATATTGCCATGGTGATTATGGCCTCCAGCGCGTTCCATGCCGGTAACAGCGACGTGGCGGAGATTGGCACCGCCTACCATACGCTGACGCCGCTGTTTGGCGCTGCGGCGGCGGGTATCTTCCTGATGTCGCTGATTGCTTCCGGCATTTCCAGCTCGGTAGTGGGGACGATGGCAGGCCAGATGATCATGCAGGGCTTTGTCGGTTTCCGTATCCCGGTATGGGTACGCCGCATGGTCACCATGGTGCCGGCGTTCATCGTGGTAGCTCTGGGGGTTAATGCCACCGACGCGCTGGTTTACAGCCAGGTCGTATTGAGCCTGGCGCTGCCGGCGCCGATGATTGCCCTGGTGATGTTCACGCGTCGCCGCGACATCATGGGCGAGTTCGTGAATAGCCGCCTGACCAGCCTGGTATCGATCATCGGTACGGTGATTATTATTCTGCTCAACATGGTGCTGCTGCTGCAAACCTTCGGTGTCGCCATTCCCGGTCTGGGCTGATACCAAGCCGTGCAACCCAGTGTCACGGCCTGGCAACGGCGAGCTCCCGTTAAGGCGTCGTTTTTGGCGTTGGGTTTTGTCCCTGGGTCAGAGCCTTCTCATCGTCGGAGATGCTGCCGGTATTTGCCGCCCATACGCCTTCCTGAGTCTTGGTGACCCGTTGGTGAGCGGCATTCAGGTTTTGGCCAACGGCAGCAATATGATTAGACTCCACACCGCCGGTATTTTCCGCCCAGGGAATGGTTTGATCGTTGGCCCGCGCGAGCCCGCTTAACAACAGAGGCAGGATGACCAGTGTGGCATGAGTAACGACTTTCATTTTCATGATCTCAATGTCCTTTAATGCGTATGGCATACGGTGGCTTGACCATAGCGTTATCAGTGATAAACAATTGAGGGGGAGGGATAGCCTTAAGTCAGTCTACTAACGGCTGGCGGTTTGGGATCCGCAATACGCCCTGTTCATACAGTCTAGGCCTGGCTTCCAGCGGCTGCGGTGGCGTTGATGTAAACGGAATCATTCATTTCTAAGCGGACATGTAAAACTGTTTCATGAGAAATAATTCGCATGTTTATAATGTTCAAGATCCTGCAAGCGGTTTTATGGCCTAACCTTTCATTTAAGGTAGAAAAGGCAGGGTTGGCGTAGTTATCCGCCTCATCTCATTGAGTTTTTTACCTCAGATTACGCCGATCCCTTTTCTTGCTTCCCGGAAAAAAGCGTGCTGATAAAGTCGACGAATACGCGTATTTTATGGCTGCGGTCGCGCAACCGTGGGTAAAGGATATTGACGGGGGCGCCAATGAGAGCCCATTCCTGTAAGACCGGCTCCAGTGTCCCCGCCAGCAGGTAACTTTCTAACGTGCAATCCAGCAAATAGACCAGTCCGAGATGGTTTTTGGCCACTTCGCATAAAGACTGCGAATGATTAAAACTCAGCAGTGGGCTGGGGGGCAGTTGATAGACTTGCTCGTTACGAATAAATTGCCACGGATCTGCCATTGTTTCACCTGAGCGGATAAAACCAAGCCGCACATGTTGTTGCAACTGTTGTGGGTGTTCCGGCCGGCCATAACGGTCAAAATAGACACTTGAACCGCAACACAGGTAGTGCGGTTGGAATAGTTTGCGGCTGACCATATCCGGGACATCGTTGGCGCCGATTCGAATAAACACGTCTGCACGATCCTCTACCGGATTGACCAGCCGATCGCTTACCGACACGCTGAGCTGTATTTCCGGATACTGTGCCAGAAATGACGGCAGTACAGGGGCGATATGCATACTGCTGAGCATCGAGGCAATCTCAACGCGCAAGGGGCCGCGGGGTTGTTCAAATTCATCCGACATATCGTTCTTCAGTCGATCAAACTGCTGCAATATCTCTTGCGCCGAACGATAGCAGCGCTCACCGGCTGCAGTCAGCGAAAAACGGCGGGTTGAGCGTTTAAAAAGCGGCTGTTGAAACTGCTTCTCGAGCTGGTTAATGCTGTAAGTGATGCTGGCGGGTGATAAACCCAGTTTAGTTGCAGCCTGGCTGAACCCTTCCATTTCCACTACCTGACAGAAAACGCGCAGGGCGTGCAATTCATTCATTTTGGCTACGTCCATTATTTAAATTTTTAAAAGAATATTTTTAAATTTGCCCACTGTCAATCAGGGGCGAAGTTGATTAAATTATTTTCATCATCAGTCGTTTAATGATGACGTAATTTACCGCATGGTTAAATATAATGTGTTAAGGATATTCAATGAAAAAAATAATCGCTGCTTTATTGCTGGTGGGGCCAGGTTTGCTCACTCAAGCCTACGCGGCTGAAAATAATCTGGCGCATCAAAGTTATAAGGTTTCCGCTGATGCTGGTATAGCGGCGGAACAAAAAGCCGTTTACGATACGATAAATCGCTACCAGACTGCGCTTAATGCGGGTGATACCAACACTATTTTATCGTTGTTCGCGAGTGAGAGTTACTCACAATGGAATGAAAAGCCAACCGCGGACACTAGCGAAAAACGCCGCCAACAATATGACGAATTATTTAAGAAAGAGAAGTTTGAAACAGAATTCGCCTATGACAGCGTTCGGGTTAATGGCAATATGGCTTATGTGCGTACTCATCATCACCGTGGGGCGACGGTTAGTCGAATTAGCGATGGCGCAACGCTAATTGATTTGAATCGGGAAGTCTTTATTTTAGAAAAACAGCAGGGGCATTGGAAATTTGTAGTTTATACATTTAATACCAACCCTATTCAGGGAGTGGGCTGAGTAATTATTAAATAAAGACCGCGTGAGCGGTCTTTATTTTCAGATTATCAACACGACTAAAGATTCCCTACGCCACCGTCGATCAGCAACTCACTGCCCACCATAAAGGCGGACTCATCCGATGCCAGGAAGACTGCCGCCTTTGCCAGCTCCCATGCCGTACCCATGCGGCCGATAGGCACCAGAGCGCGGATCTCGTCGCGCAGGGCCTGTTCATCGGCATCATTTAAACCCAGCTTGCCCAGCGCCGGGGTTTCTGTCGGGCCGGGGCTGAGGCCGTTAACCCGGATGCCGCGCGGATGCAGTTCGCCGGAAAGCGTTCGGGCCAGCGACAACAGCCCGGCCTTGCTGGCGGCGTAAACGTTGCTTAACGGCAGCCCGATATGTGCACTGACCGAGCCGCACAAAATAATCGATGCCGGATTAGCCAGCTGTGGCAGTAGCGCCTGTATCAGGAAGAACGGCCCCTTCAGGTTGATGTCCATCAGTCGCTGATAACTTTGTTCATCCCACTCCTGCAAAGGATGGTGCGTGACGTCACCGGCGTTGATATACAGCACGTCGAGGCGCGGCCAGTGGTTGGCCAACTGCTGCGCCAATGTGCGTTGTTCAGCGATATCTCCGGCGTCGCTGCGTAACAGCAACACGTTACCCAGTTCTTTTCCCGCTGCCGCGAGGCCGCTTTGGCTGCGGCCGGTGATCGCCACGGTGGCCCCCTCGGCGATAAACTGACGCGCCGTTTCCAAACCAATGCCGCTGGTGCCGCCGGTGATCAGCGCGTATTTGCCTTGTAGTCGTGACATAGCCCACTCCTGTTTATTGTCGATACGGCCATTATTTGCGCTATAGTATCCTTTGCATAGTAGGCACCTTTTGGATACTAACGGGCGAAGAGGGATGAAATGAGCAAAGCTGGGCTTTCTGCTACGGAAAAAAATTTAGCCGGGTTGCCGACAGCGGGCGAACCTTGTCCGATGGTGGACTTCGTGAATCTGGTTGCAGGGAAGTGGGCGATTCCCATCCTTTACCGATTGATCTTGATCGACAGCCCGGTGCGTTTCAGTGAACTGCAACGTGCGGTAGCGCCGATTGCTCAGAAAGAGTTGACGCGCCAACTGCGACAGTTTGAGCAGCGCGGTCTGGTCACGCGGCAGGTGTTTCCGGAGGTCCCGCCGCGTGTTGAATATCAAATTACGTCGCTGGGCAAAACGCTGCGCCCGACGCTCGACTCTTTGGCTAACTGGATGCGGACACACGCACCCCAGTTAATTGAGGATTAGTCGCCGATACCCGGCGGATTGATGGCTGAGCGCGGGACCTTTTCATCGTGCTCACCCCAGCGATCCAGCACCTGGGCGTATTCGCCGCTGACGATCACCCCATTGATGGCGGCGTTGATGGCCGCCACCAGGCCATTGTCTTTTTTAGTGGTGACCGCCACATAGGCCACGTTAGGGCCGATGCCAACCATTTTGGTTTTGCCGGTCAGCGCCGCCTTGTAGGCTCCGGTGGAATGGGGACCGAAGTAGGCGTCGACGCGCCCGGACTGAATGCTCAGGTTGGCGGCAGCGTCGTCGGTGACATAAATCGGTTGCACCGGCGGCAGGCCGTTGGCGCGGTTCTGCTTGTCCCAGCCGAGCAGGATGTTTTCCTGATTGGTGCCGGAACCGACAATGATTCGCAGCCCGGCAACGTCTGCGGGTTGATTGATTGAATTGATTTTACTGGTGGATTTTACGTAAAAGCCCAGCGTATCCACCCGATAGGTAGCGAAATCAAACTTGGTTTTGCGCAGTTTGGTCACGGCAATATTGAAAATTGCGGCGTCATACTTGCCGGAACTGATCCCGAGTGGCCAATCCTCCCAGGAAGTGGGCACCAGATTTAATTCCAGCCCCAAGCTGTCTGCCACCAGTTGTGCAATATCCGGGTCGCTGCCAATCAGCGTTTTATTGTCTTCGGCAAACAGCGCCAGCGGCGGGGAATTTTCAGACGCCACTGCGACGGTTAACTTGCCCGGCACGGCAAAAGGGTAATTGGCTGGGATCAAGGCGATGGCAGCCGGGTTCTTCGCCGCTCGCACATGTTGTTGGTTGGCTTGCAGATCGATAATGCTTTGGGGTTCAGCCACGGCATGGCCGCACAGCAACAGCGCCCCCAGCGCCAGTGTTTTGAATTGCATGTTATTTCTATCCGTTGCTAATCATAGGGTTACTATTGGCGGCGGCCGCGGCCAAGTAAAGCAACAATAGTGAATAACCAAAGTGAAAAAATCGGATATGCGCAGCCCGGAACGGCGTAATTATTCTGGCTGGTTGCCTGATTCTGCATCACTCAACGCGGAAAGTGCGCAATCAGGTTGAAAGCAGTAGAATTTGTCACTCATACTGCGTACAGCTTTTTTCCCTCTACAAGGAACGCCAGATGGCCGAAGAAACGATTTTCAGTAAAATTATCCGCCGCGAAATCCCTGCTGATGTGGTCTACCAGGATGAACTGGTCACCGCTTTTCGCGACATTTCACCTCAGGCTCCGACCCATATTTTGATCGTCCCGAATGTGCTGATCCCTACGATTAACGACGTGACTGTCGAGCACGAAGCGGCTCTCGGTCGCATGATCACCGCCGCGGCAAAAATTGCCGAGCAGGAAGGCATTGCCGAAGATGGCTACCGTCTGATAGTCAATTGCAATCGCCATGCCGGCCAAGAGGTCTATCATATTCATATGCATCTGGTCGGTGGCCGTTCATTGGGGCCGCTGCTGTCACGCTAACCGAGGTCAATCATGCGCTATAGCAAATCCCTGCGTTGTCTGATGGCGCTGGCGTTACCCGCCGTTATTTTAATGGGCTGCAGCAGCCCGAAAGGCATCGCGGTCAACGACCGACAGACGGTAGTGATGGATTCGCCGGTGCTGACCGCGGGCATTCTGGCCGACAATCCGTCGATTTCGGACGCTTCCGGGCGCGTGATGGCTACCTCGGAACTCAGTAACAGCCAATCCACACCGGTAACGGTACACTATCGTTTTTACTGGTATGACGATCAGGGGCTGGATATCCGGCCTTTTGAGGCGCCGCGCACCATCACTATTGCGCCAAATTCAGACGCCACTATTTACTCGCTTAACGGCAACCTCGATGCCAAACGCGTGCGTCTGTATCTATTCTTGTAAACTCTTGGTTCAGTGGGAGAGGGATTAATGAAAAAGTATCTATTTGTGGCGCTGGCCGCGTTGACGTTAACCGGCTGTTTATCGCGTCCGCCGGAACCGGAGCAACCGCAGCCGCCGGTGACGGTTGAGCCGGTAACGCCGCCGATCGAGCAGCCACAACCGCCGGTTAGCGAGCCGGTACCGCAACCGCCGAAAATTCAGCAGCTCGATTGGCTTGGCAGCGTACAGCCGCTGGTGAACCAGATGCTGAAAGCCGATGGCGTCAATCCAGGCAGCGTGCTGTTGCTCGACAGCGTGAAGAACAACACCAACGGCGCATTGCAGACGGCGAAAGCGACCTCGGCACTGCACAAGGCGTTGGCATCCAATCAAACCTTCTCCATCGTGCCGGAAGCGCAGTTGGTCAGCGCCAAACAGACGCTGGGCCTGTCGGCGGATGACAGCCTGGGTTCACGCAGCAAAGCCATTGGTCTGGCGCGGATCGTCAGTGCACAGTACGTGTTGTACAGCGACGTCAGTGGCGACGTGAAGTCCCCAACGTTGGATATGCAACTGATGCTGGTGCAAACTGGTGAAATCGTCTGGTCAGGCAATGGCACCGTTAAACACTGAAGCCACGTTGCGAGCACTGATTGAGAACGAACTGCCGGCGGTGAAAACCGCCGGTTGTCGTTTCAGCCCGGTGCAGGGCCTGACCGGCGAAAGTTGGCGTATTGAAGGCGAAGGCGTGCAACTGTTGGCGCGTCAGCAAAGCCCAGAGAAAAGTGCGCTGGGCGTCAGCCGTCGGCGCGAGGCGCGGGTGCTGCATCGCCGTGGGAAGGACATTGGGCCACAGGTTTTAGTGCAAAATAATCAGTGGATTATCCTGCAGTGGCTTGATGGTGACGTTGTCACAGGTGCGGGTTTTTCTCGCTTCAATGAGCAGGGCGATTTGGCGGCGTTGCTGGCCGGTTTGCATCGGCAACCTCCCAGCGGCTACCCGTTGAACCTGCCTTGGCAATTTGCCCGTTATTGGCAGCAATTGGATGGTCGGCGTTTGACGCCGGCCTGGCTGCGGTTGCATCAACACTTTCAGCACCGCCGCACACCAACGCCGTTGAAACTGGCGCCGCTGCATATGGATGTTCATCCGGGTAATCTGATCGTTCAGGGCGAAAATCTGCGGCTGATTGACTGGGAGTATGCGGCAGACGGCGATATTGCGTTAGACATCGCCGCGCTGTTTTGCAGTAACGCCTGGTCACCCGCGCGCCGACAGCAATTTTTGCAGCATTATGCTCGCATCGGTTACCTTGATTTGCCCTTGCTGCGCAGGCAGGTTCAGCGCTGGCTCCCGTGGGTGGATTACCTGATGCTGCTCTGGTTTGAAGTGCGCTGGCAACAGACCGGCGATCCTGAATTTTTGCGCTGGGGCGCAGTGTTGCACCGGCGTTTTTGTTTAACATCCCATGTTCTATACCTAAAATAATTGGAGTTGCATTGAGGCGGCCAGTCTGTAAGTCCCCAGGAGCATAGATAACTATGTGACTGGGGCGTGCAGGCGCAGCCAACAAAGAGGCAGATTCAAGTAGACAGGTATAAATGAATAATGAAGTGAGGTGGCCGTGGGCCCAGTAATGTTAGATGTCGCCAGCTATGAGCTGGACGCAGAAGAACGTGAGATCTTAAAACACCCGCTGGTGGGTGGCCTGATCCTCTTCACCCGCAATTTCCACGATGCACAGCAGCTGCGTGAGCTGGTGCGGCAGATCCGCGAGGCTTCCCACGATCGGCTGGTGGTGGCGGTGGATCAGGAAGGCGGCCGCGTTCAGCGTTTCCGCGAAGGTTTTACCCGCCTGCCGGCGGCACAGTCATTTGCCGCCCTGAATTCTGCCCATGAGGGCAAGCGTCTGGCGCAGGAGGCCGGTTGGCTGATGGCAGCGGAAATGATCGCGCAGGATATCGACATCAGCTTCGCGCCGGTGCTGGATATTGGCCATGTCAGCGCCGCGATTGGTGAACGCTCGTTCCACAGCGATCCAACGCAGGCGTTGGTGATGGCTGAGCAGTTCATTTTGGGCATGCACAGCGCCGGTATGAAAACCACCGGCAAGCATTTCCCGGGGCACGGTGCCGTCAGCGCTGATTCGCACAAAGAAACGCCGCGCGATCCACGTCCACTGGCGCAGATCCGCGAACATGATATGGCGATCTTCCGCGAATTGATTAACCGTCAACTGCTGGACGCCGTAATGCCGGCGCACGTCATCTATACTGAAGCAGACCCGCGTCCGGCCAGCGGCTCCCCTTATTGGTTAAAGCAGATCCTGCGTCAGGAGTTGGGCTTTGACGGCGTCATTTTCTCGGACGACCTGTCAATGGAAGGGGCGGCGATCATGGGCAGTTATGCCGAACGTGGCCAGGCGGCGCTGGATGCCGGCTGTGACATGATCCTGGTGTGCAATAACCGCGCAGGGGCGGTCAGCGTGCTGGATAACCTGTCCCCGGTCAAAGCAGACAGGGTGAAGCAGTTATATCATCGCGGTCAGTTCACCCGTCAGGCGCTGCGTGATTCTGCGCGCTGGCAGCAGGCGCATAAGGAACTGAATGCGCTCAGCGAACGCTGGGAGGAGCACAAACAGCGTAATGCGGGGTGAACCCAGGGCGTCGTAATACGGCGTAAACGATGAGGGCTGCGGCGCGGCCCTCAGCTTGTTGCGAGGATCCACATGATTATCTATCTACATGGCTTCGATTCAACCAGTCCCGGCAATCATGAAAAGGTGTTACAGCTCCAGTTTATCGATCCGGACGTGCGCTTTATCAGCTACAGCACCTTGCATCCACGCCATGACATGCAGCATTTGTTGAAAGAGGTGGACAAGGCGGTTCAGCAGGAAGGGGATAAACATCCGCTGATCTGTGGGGTGGGTTTGGGGGGCTTTTGGGCCGAACGTATCGGCTTTCTGTGCGGCATCCGACAGGTGATCTTCAACCCCAATCTGTATCCTGAAGAGCATATGCAGGGCAAAATCGACCGGCCGGAAGAGTACCGTGACATCGCCACCAAGTGTGTCGAAGACTTCCGCGAGAAAAATCGCGATCGCTGCCTGGCGGTGCTTTCCCGCCACGACGAGGTGTTGGACAGCCAGCGCAGTGCGGAACTGCTGCACAAATACTATGAAATCGTCTGGGATGAACAGCAGACGCACAAGTTCAAAAATATCTCGCCTCACCTGCAACGTATCAAGGCGTTCAAGACCCTGCTTTAACAGTTTTATAACGCGCGATGTCGCCGCAATGCTTGCTTTTTACAGGCAGACATTGCGGTATTTTGCGGTCAAAAAGCACCGTTTGGCCCGTTGGACGGTAAAATTTGAAACTGTGACCCAGCGCTAACTATTTGAATCACAATCCTCAAAATTTCCCTTCGTCCAGCCTTTAACCAAAAAAGTTTGATGTACATCAATTTTGGTATTACCAAATAACCCCCCATGCTATTCTGGCTTTAGATAGCAGGTTTAATTTACGCGAACCCTATGTATTCTAAGGATATTATTTCTTTACCCTTGGGCAACAATTGGTTCACATTTAGGGGGTTATTTTGACAACGCCAAAGAAAAAAATCGTCATCGTGGGTGGTGGCGCCGGTGGTCTGGAACTGGCGACCAGCCTGGGCCATAAACTCGGTCGTAAGCATAAAGCTGAAATCACGCTGGTGGACCGTAACCACAGCCATCTGTGGAAACCTTTGCTGCATGAAGTCGCAACCGGTTCCCTTGATGATGGCGTTGACGCGCTGAGCTACCTGGCGCATGCGCGCAATCACTCTTTCAGCTTCCAACTGGGTTCGCTGACCAACATCAATCGTGAAACCAAAACGCTGCACCTGGCGCAAATCTGCGACGAGCAGGGTGGCGAATTGGTGCCTGAGCGCGAGTTGTCTTACGACATTCTGGTGATGGCGCTGGGCAGTACCTCGAACGACTTTGGCACTCCTGGCGTAAAAGATCACTGTATCTTCCTGGATAACCCGCACCAGGCGCGACGTTTTCACAACGAGATGCTGAACCTGTTCCTCAAGTTCTCGGCGCAGCCGGGGCAAAAAGAGCGGGTGAATATCGCTATCGTTGGGGGCGGTGCCACTGGCGTTGAGCTGTCCGCCGAGCTGCATAATGCGGTGAAACAGCTGCACAGCTATGGTTTTGAAGGCTTGGACAACAGTGCGTTGAACGTGACGCTGGTCGAAGCGGGCGAGCGTATTCTGCCTGCGCTGCCGCCGCGTATTTCGGCTGCTGCCCATCAGGAACTGAACAAATTGGGCGTGCGCGTGCTGACCAACACTATGGTCACCAGCGCGGATGCCAACGGCCTGAATACCAAAGGTGGCGAATTTATTGATGCCGATCTGATGGTGTGGGCGGCCGGTATCAAGGCGCCGGACTTTATGAAGGACATCGGCGGGCTGGAAACCAACCGCATCAACCAACTGGTGGTAGAGCCAACGTTGCAAACCACGCGCGATCCGAACATTTTCGCCATCGGCGACTGCGCTTCCTGCCCGAAAGAGGGCGGTGGTTTTGTGCCGCCGCGCGCCCAGTCGGCGCACCAGATGGCATCACGCTGCTTTACCAACATTCTGGCGCTGATGAACGGCCAGACGCTGAAGCCGTACGTGTATAAAGACCACGGTTCGTTGGTGTCTCTGTCCCGCTTCAGCACCGTGGGCAGCCTGATGGGCAACCTGATGCGCGGCTCGATGATGGTGGAAGGCCGCATTGCGCGCTTTGTTTACATCTCGCTGTACCGTATGCACCAGGTCGCTTTGCACGGCTACATCAAAACCGGCCTGATGATGCTGGTTGGCGGCATTAACCGGGTGATCCGCCCGCGTTTGAAAATGCACTAACCGCCCCGTTATCGACCACCCACGCCGGTTCGCCCGCGTGGGTTTTTTTATGCCTACAGCCGCAAGAACGGGGAGGCAGCAGCTGATTATTCAGCACAATGTCCCGTCGTTATGGGTAAAAGTCTTAAGAATCCTCCTAAACACTGGGGGTAAGTGGGATTTCCGGCATTTTTGGTCACATTGTCTTATTGCGAGGTTCTGGAACATTGTGCAGACTTTCTCTCGTTTACAGACGGCGCGTCGCGCACGCCGTAAACCGGAATACCACGTGCCGCCAATGCGCAAAATAATAAGCGCGGTGCAATGTCGGTAAAGTCCCCGGTACAAATGCGTGGTAACACTTTCAGGAGGATTTCCTGTGAACAAGTCAATGTTAGCCGGTGTGGGTATTGGTATTGCAGCCGCTCTGGGTATTGCTGCGGTTGCCAGTCTTGACGTTTTCTCTTCCGGTCCGCAATACGCGCAGGTACTCGCTGCCACGCCGATCAAAGAAACCATCAAGACCCCGCGTCAGGAATGTCGCAATGTGACCGTCACTCACCGTGCGCCAGTACAGGACGAGAATCGTCTTGCCGGCTCCGTGCTGGGTGCGGTCGCCGGTGGCGTCATCGGTCATCAGTTCGGTGGGGGTCGTGGACGTGACGTCGCGACGGTCGTCGGCGCATTGGGCGGCGGCTATGCCGGTAACCAGGTGCAGGGGGCGATGCAAAATAACGACACCACCACCAGCACGCAGCAGCGTTGTAAAACGGTCTACGACAAATCACAGAAAATGCTGGGTTACGACGTGACCTACAAGATTGGCAATCAGCAGGGCAAGATCCGCATGGATCACGATCCCGGCACCCAGATCCCGCTGGATAAAAGCGGCCAGCTGGTGCTGAACAAAGCCTGATCGCCCGATAAGAATTAAACCCGCGAACAGTGTTAGTTCTGATCGTTTAACTCAGTTAAGCGAGCGGCATTAATATTGGCGCGGGTTTCTGTCTATTTACTCCCCGCCGTTTTGCCGTCAGGCCAGTACTGACGCTATTTCCCGCACTAATGTATCCGTGCGATTTATCCGGGCATAACTTCAATAGTGCAACAGTGTTTGTTATATTATTGTGCAATTGAGCGGGTGTTGTGGCGTGATGCCACCCCGGCCAAACCTGAGAATTGGGTCTCCCGGAGACAGAGATAAAAACATGTTAGATTTTCGCTTTCCGACAGCGTTGCAAATGGTACTTAGCGTAGCCGTGGCTGAAAAGCTGGGCGTGCGTTCGACCAGCGCGGTCCTTGCCGCCGGTCTGGAAGCCAATCCCAGTTTTATCCGCAAGCTGATGGTGCCCTTGACCAAAAATGGCATCATCGTTTCTACCCTCGGCCGTAATGGTTCGATTCACCTGGGGCGCCCGGTGGAGCAGATCACCCTGCGAGATATTTACCTGTCCGTGATTGACGATAAGCGCATCTGGGCCGCCCGGCCGGAAGTGCCGGCCCGCTGCCTGGTCAGCGCCAATGCCTGTTGGTATTTCAAGTCGGTGGTAAACGAAGCGGAAGAAGCGTCGCTGGAAGTACTGGCGCGCCATACGGTAGCCGACGCGTTGGCCGAGCTGGAGCGGGGCGACAAGCGTGCCTGTGCGGAATATATGGCGCGTGCCGGTCAGGATGCAGAGACAGCGGAAAAATAAATCACGCTAAACGCTAAAACAAAGAAAAAGCCCGGTGTTTAAACCGGGCTTTTTTATGGCTGACAAAGTCCTTTGCCGTTAAAAAATCTGATCTTGGGACGAATAAAAACAAAGAATTATGTCTTCTGAACTACCTCAAACATCCGAAAATCCCATTTTTCGGGTGTTTGTCATCAGACTAAGCCCGGTGTTTAAACCGGGCTTTTTTATGGCTGATACAAACGGAAGATTAGGCCGTTTGCTGACGTGCCTTACGTGTGACCATACGACGCAGGGTCACGTAGAACACCGGGGTCAGGAACAACCCGAACAGCGTGACGCCCAGCATGCCGGCAAACACCGTAATACCGGTGACGCCGCGCACTTCGGCCCCGGCACCGTGCCCCAGGATCAGGGGAATGGTTCCGGCGATAAAGGCGATAGAGGTCATCACGATCGGCCGCAGTCGCAGACGGCAGGCTTCCAGCGCCGCTTCCATGATGCTTCTGCCCTGTAGCTCAAGTTCGCGGGCGAACTCGACAATCAAAATGGCGTTTTTACAGGCCAGCCCCATCAATACCACTAACCCTACCTGGACGAACACGTTGTTGTCGCCGCCGGTCAGCCAGACGCCGAACAGCGCCGACAGCATGGTCATCGGCACGATCAGGATCACCGCCAGCGGCAGCGTCCAGCTTTCGTACAGCGCCGCCAATGCCAGGAAGGCCAGCAGTACCGCCACCGGGAACACAATAATCGCCGCATTGCCCTGGGTTGACTGTTGGTAGCTCAGGTCGGTCCATTGGATGTTCATACCGTTCGGTAACAGCTTATTGGCCATGCTGGTCAGTTCACTCATTGCCTGTGACGATGACAACACCCGTGGATCGGCATCGCCAATCAGGTCCGCCGCCGGGAAACCGTTGTAGCGGATCACCGGGTCCGGGCCGTAGGTGGTGCTGATGCTGACCATGCTGCCAATCGGCACCATTTCACCCTTATCGTTACGGGTGCGCAGGTTGGCGATATCCTCCACGCTGTCGCGGAACTGACCATCAGCTTGGGCCATCACTTTCCAGGTGCGACCGTAGCGGTTGAAGTCATTGATGTATGACGAACCAAGGTAGGTCTGCAGCGTGCTGAACAATGCGTTAAGCGGTACGCCTTGCGCCTTGGCCTTGTCGCGGTCAATTTTTGCGTCCAACTGCGGCACGTTGGCCTGATAAGACGAAATAGGGAAGCCCATGCCCGGCGTTTGCATGATGGCACCCGACATCGTATTGATCGCAGTCTGCAGCGCGCCATACCCCAGACCGGCACGATCCTGAATATACAGCGAATACCCGGAACCCTGACCGATGCCGAGAATGGGCGGTGGCATGATCGAGAAGGCGAAGCCTTCCTGGATCTGTGAAATCTTGGCGTTAATTTCGGCGTTAATCTGCGCCGCACTGCGGGTGCGGGTGCTTAACGATTCAAGCGCAAAGAACACGGTACCGGTGTTGGGCGTATTGGTGAACTGCAACGCATTCAAACCGGGGAAGGAGACTGCATCGGTTACGCCGTCGACGCTCAGGCCGATAGCGCTCATCTTGCGGATCACCGCATCGGTACGCTCCAGTGACGAACCTTCCGGCATTTTCACCCCGCCAATCAGGTAAAGTTTGTCCTGAGTCGGGATAAATCCGCCCGGCACGGTTTTAAACATCACCCCGGCGGCACACAGCAACAGCACGTACACCACAAATACCGCGCCACGCTTGCCTAACGCACGTGAAACCCCACGCTGATAACGTTGCGAACTGTTGGCAAAGAAGCGGTTGAACGGGCGGAACAGCCAACCGAATAACCGATCAATCAGGCGTGACGGCATGTCCTTCGGCGCACCGTGCGGTTTGAGCAGCAGCGCTGCCAATGCGGGTGACAGGGTCAGCGAGTTGATGGCGGAAATCACGGTCGAAATGGCGATAGTGACGGCAAACTGCTTATAAAACTGGCCGGTAACGCCGGAAAGAAACGCCATCGGGACGAACACGGCGCACAGCACCACGGCGATGGCAATAATCGGGCCGGAGACTTCGCGCATTGCCTGATGCGCTGCCGCCAGCGGCGACAGACCTTCTTCAATATTACGCTCGACGTTTTCCACCACCACGATGGCATCGTCGACCACGATACCGATGGCCAGCACCAGCCCGAACAAACTCAACGTATTGAGCGAGAACCCCAACAGATAGAGCGCAGCAAAGGTGCCGACAATGGAGATCGGAACCGCCAGCAGCGGGATGATCGACGCGCGCCAGGTCTGCAGGAACAGGATGACCACCAGAACCACCAGCAGCACCGCTTCAAGCAGGGTATCTATTACCGAGCGGATAGAATCGCGTACGAACACCGTAGGGTCGTACGGCGATTCCCAGCTCATGCCGTCCGGAAAACGGGTCGACAGCTCGGCCATTTTGGCCCGCACCGCATTGGACAGTTCGATGGCATTGGCACCCGGTGCCTGGAAGATACCAATCCCCACCGCGTCTTTATTATTGAGCTGGGCACGCAACGCATAGCTGCCGGAACCCATTTCAATACGCGCCACGTCACGCAGGCGGACGATCTCGCCGTTGTCGCCGCTTTTGAGAATGATATTACCGAACTCTTCCTCAGTCTGCAGGCGGCCCTGCGCGTTGATCGACAGCAGGTAATCGCTGCGGGTCGGCATAGGTTCCGCCCCCAACTGGCCGGCGGAAACCTGCACGTTTTGCTCCTGCATGGCGGTAACCACGTCAGAGGCCGTCAGCCCGCGTGAAGCGACCTTGTTCGGATCCAACCAGATGCGCATCGCATATTCGCCCGCACCGAAGATCTGTACCTGACCGATCCCCGGCAGACGGGCCAGTTCATCCTTGACCTTCAGGGTGGCGTAATTGCGCAGGTACAGTGAATCGTATTTGCCGGAAGGGGAGACCAGATGCACCACCAGCGTCAGGGCCGGCGATTGCTTCTGGGTGGTTACCCCCTGGCGACGCACATCCTCCGGCAGGCGCGCTTCGGCCTGCGCCACGCGGTTTTGTACCTGCACCTGTGCCTGGTCAGGATCGGTTCCCGGGCGGAAGGTGACGGTGGTTACCAGGACACCGTCGGAACCGGCTACCGATTTCATGTACATCATATTTTCGACGCCGTTGATCGCTTCTTCCAGCGGCGTTGCTACCGTTTCGGCAATCTCTTTCGGGTTGGCGCCCGGGTATTCTGCGCGCACCTGCACGCTGGGCGGCACGACGTCAGGGTACTCGCTGATCGGCAACAGCGGGATGGCAATCACGCCGCCGACAAAAATCAGGATCGACAGCACCGCGGCAAAAATCGGTCGGTCGATGAAAAAACGGGAAAAGTCCATGGCTCAGAATTCCTGCTGGGGCTTAGTTAAGCGCGGAAGCATCGGCGTTGATCGCCACGGTTTTTGCTGCAACCGGCATGCCCGGCATAAACACTTTTTGCATACCGTCGACGATCACCCGATCGCCCGCAGACAGGCCTTTGCGGACAATGCGCAGTCCGTCAGCCACGCGGCCGACCTCGATGTCTCGGCGCTGCGCCTTGCCGTCTTTATCGACGATATAAACAAACTTGCGGTCCTGATCGGTCATTACCGACTTGTCGTCAATCAGCATGGCGTTGAACACGGCGCTGCCGGGCATCTGCACCCGTGCAAACAGCCCTGGCGTAAAGCGGCGCTCGGCGTTTTCCAGCAGGGCGCGCATACGAATGGTGCCGGTGCCGGCGTTCAGTTGGTTATCGGTGAAATCCACCACGCCCTGATGCGGATAGCCGTCTTCGCCCACCAGCCCGACCTTCACCGGCAGTTTTGCCGTGCGTCGGCCATCGTTTTGGTACCGCAGGAAGGTGGCTTCATCGACGTCGAAATAGACATACACCTTATCGAGCGAGACCAGCGTGGTGAGCACGCTGGCGCTGTCGCCGGCGGTGACCAGATTACCGGCAGTGATCATGGCGCGGCTGGCGCGACCGTCGATCGGGGCGATCACTCGGGTAAAGTCGAGATTTAGCTGTGCCATGTCGAACTGGGCCTGGGCCGCTAAAACGTTGCTCTGTGCCTGTGCGGCGGAGGAGCGACGTTGTTCCCATACCTCGGTCGAAATCGCCTGGCTGCCAATCAGCTTCTCGGTACGGCTGGATTCGCTGCGCGCCAGCGCGGCCTGGTTGCGCGCCCGCACCAGTTCGGCCTGAGCCTGTTCGCGCGCGGCGCGGTAGGTACGATCGTCTATGGTAAACAGCACCTGACCTTTCTTGACTTCATCGCCTTCGGTGTAATTCACCTTGTCGATATAGCCGGAAACTCGCGGACGCAACTGCACGCTTTGCACCGCTTCGATTCGGCCATTAAAGGTATCCCATTGGCTGATGGGTTTGATTACCACGTCGGCGGCGCTGACGGCAGGCGGCGGGGGGGCCGCATTCTTGGCGGCGCTGTTATCACACCCGGCCAGCAACGTGACCAGCAGCGCAATCGCCGAGAGGCGTGCGCCGAAACCGATGGCGTTATGACGGCCTGGAGAGGGGAACAATGAGTTTGGCTGGCTTGGCATTCTTTTTATTTCCAGTGGGTAAGCACGATCAGGCCATACACCCGGCCCTGTTATCCGGGTAACGACTCTGGCCTGGGGCCGACGGCAGTGCGGTTGCACCGTCATCGGCGCAACGGTTAGGTTTTGAAACACATTGTTGTCACATTAATGTATCAATATCGGTTACATTAATTGGGTGGATTATAGAAGTGCCCCTCCGTTAAATGCAATAATAAAAATTGCATTTAGTGCGAAACTGCTGCAACGTAATGACATCGGGCAGCGGATTTACCTGCCAACGTCATGGGAGCGTCAGCATGAATAGCACGGGCTTTATTACTGATTTGATTGAGTGGATTGACAACAATCTGGAAGAGAAGCTGGATATCAACACCGTGGCGGGGCGCGCGGGGTATTCCAAATGGCACCTGCAGCGTATGTTCAAACGCCAGACCGGCTACGCGCTGGGGGAGTATATTCGTATGCAGAAGCTGAGGCTTTCAGCCGAGCGCCTGGCCAACAGCGGCGAGCCGATCGTCAGCGTGGCGATCTCACTCGGCTTCGATTCGCAACAGTCCTTCAATCGCAGTTTTAAACGCCATTACGGCCAAACCCCGGGTGACTGGCGCCGAGGTGGAATGCAGCCGCACATGACGGCCAACCGACCGCACTGAGGCGGATTGCAGACAGCAAAAAAGCCTGAACTCGCGTTCAGGCTTTCTCGTCAAATAGGGCGGTGAGGGAGGGTTTGATTCGCTGCGTTCAGCCTCCCGGTCGGTATGAGATGCAAAAAAAAAGTCTGGAGGTTAATCCAGACTTTCTCTTTAAAATATGGCGGTGAGGGAGGGGTTCGAACCCTCGATACACTTTCGCGTATACACACTTTCCAGGCGTGCTCCTTCAGCCACTCAGACACCTCACCGTATTTTGTTGTTGCGTACTCACTGGTGCAACGGGGCGCTACTATAGGGAGAGAGGGCGATCCGGTCAAGCAGAATTTCTTGGTTTCGACGCGTCCGGTTAACCTGTGTTCGCTTTGCCGAAAACTACGGCGAACCGCACGCACAGGCAGTTTCGCCAGGGCGTTTCCTGCGCCGCAGGCAACAAAAAAGCCTGAACTTGCGTTCAGGCTTTCTCATTAAAATATGGCGGTGAGAGAGGGCTTGATTCGCTGCGCTCACCCTGCGGGCCGCCTTTGGCGGTCCAAAACACGTAGCGTTTTGTCAAACCCTGTCGAGGGTTCTTACCCTCTCGGATCCTGCTTTATAAAAGCAAAAAAGCCTGGACGCGAATCCAGGCTTTCTCTTTAAAATATGGCGGTGAGAGAGGGGTTCGAACCCTCGATACACTTTCGCGTATACACACTTTCCAGGCGTGCTCCTTCAGCCACTCAGACACCTCACCGTTTTACTTCATCGCCAACGCGTTGCGCTGTCGACGGGCGCTAATGTAGGAGAATCTGATCCCAGCGTCAACCCTCTTGTGACATAACCATGACTGTTTAGCTAAACTTGCAGCAATTTGCTGATTTCCCGAGCAATCGACCACCGCGGAACACACATCCGCTGGACCCTCATGGGGCTAAATTACCTTGCAGGCTAATATTTGTACATTTTGGTGTTGGTTAGCTCAATATATCAGCAGTGGGATTATCCATGGTGCAGTTATATGCATTAATACTGGATTATTAGTCATATGTGTCGCTAAATAGATTGGTGCAGGCACGGCGGTTTTGGCAAGGAATATCACACCGCCGCGCAGGTTGCCGGGCAAGACGCCGGCGATAACGCAGACAGGGACTGACCTATTAAATAATAATGCAGTAGAGGTTCATTTTGACTCCATCGGACTCCACAACGGCAGCGCCGCAGCGCCATGCCATCCCCCCGGGCGCCGGGGCACTGTTCTTTATCCAAATCTTTGCCACCCTGGGTTTTGCCGTGCTGTATTCCACGCTGGTGCTGTACGCCACCAAGCGCCTGGGCTTCAGCGAAGGCAGCGCCAACGCCATGATGGGCGTATTTGGTGCGTTCAACTACGGTTTGCATATGTTTGGCGGTTACCTGGGCGGGCGCTTCCTCAGCAACCGCAACCTGTTCGTGCTGGGCATGGTGCTGCAGGTGATCGGTTGTGCATTGATCGCCGTGGCGGGCGTTTGGGGGCTTTATTGGGGGCTGGCGATGTTCCTGACCGGCAGCGGGCTGAACGTCACCTGCATTAATATGATGCTGACCCAGCGCTTTAAACCTGATGACGATCGGCGCGAATCGGCCTTTTTGTGGAACTACGCCGGGATGAACCTGGGGTTCTTTGTCGGATTCACCGTGGCCGGCTATTTCCAACTGACCGAAAACTACCGCGCTCTGTTCCTGTTCGCCACGTTGGGCAATGCCGCGGCGATCATCGTCGCCGTCAGCCGCTGGCGCATTCTGGCCGATCTCAACACCCCGCTGCACGATGCCAGCCGTTCGCAATACCGCTGGCGCATGCTGGTCGGGCTGGCGGTGTTGGTGGCACTGGTACCCATTATCCGCGTGATGCTGACCCATGCCGAATTCAGCGGCCACTTCGTGATTGGCCTCGGAGTACTGATTTTCCTGATGTTATGCGTGGTGACGTTGCGCCACCACCCGCGTGACGAACGTCGCCGGATGACGGCTTACCTGATCCTGGCATTAGGCTCTCTGGTGTTTTGGGCGCTGTATCAGCTGGCCCCAATGGGGCTGATGCTGTTCTCCGAGCACAATATCAATCTGAACGTTTATGGCATTCAGGTGGCGCCGCAGTGGATCCAGAACATTAATACGCTGGTGATCGTGGTGGGTGGCCCGCTGATGGCCTGGTGGTTCAATCGCCTGCGCGCTCGCGGCTGCAATATCGATATTCCGATGCAGTTCTCCGGTTCGCTGTTTTGCATCGGGCTGGGCATGCTGGTGTTGCCGTTGGGCATTAGCCTGGCCGGCGGCGACGGGCTGGTGGCGTTCAAATGGATCGCGATCAGTTACGTGTTGCAGAGCATCGGCGAACTGATGATTTCCCCTATCGGTTACGCGATGATCGGCAAACTGGCGCCACCGCGTTATCAGGGCGTCATGATGGGCTGCTGGATGATGGTCACCGGCGTTGCTTCGGTGCTGGCAGGCTATGTCTCCGGCCTGATGCCGGAAAACAGCGGCAGTACCCCGTTGCAAACTAACCCTGGCTACAGCGAGGTGTTCAGCGTACTGGGTTGGGGCGCCGCGGGCGTTGGCGTGGTGATGCTGATTTTGATCCCGCTGTTGCGCAGGCTTATCCGGCATGACGCTCCTGCCGCAGCCTGAGATCCCACGGTCTAAAAACAGCCCCACTGGTCGGGGCTGTTTTCATTTTGAGCTTTAGCGCTTGCATCTGTTGGCGAATCGCGGAAGTCTGGATGCAAATGCATAAAAACAGACGGGAGCCGCACAACAGATGAACATCATTTTTTATCACCCTTTCTTTAACGCCCAGGACTGGCTGACAGGCCTGTCGCAGCGTCTGCCACAGGCGACGGTACGTGCCTGGCAACCTGGCGACGATCGTCCGGCGGATTATGCGCTGGTGTGGCGGCCGCCCTATGAGATGCTGGCGAATCGCGGCAAATTAAAAGGGGTTTTTGCCCTCGGCGCGGGCGTTGATGCCATCCTGGAACAAGAGCGCCAGCATCCCGGCACTCTGCCGGCAGGCGTTCCGCTGGTGCGCCTTGAGGACACCGGCATGGCGCAACAGATGCAGGAATATGCGCTTAGCTATGTGCTGCGTTATTTCCGCCGTTTTGATGAATATCAGTTACTGCAACAGCAGCAGAAGTGGCAACCGCTCGATCCCCATCAGCAGGAGAATTTCACCATTGGCATTTTGGGGGCGGGGGTGTTGGGGAAAAGCGTGGCGCTGAAACTGGCGGAGTTTGGTTTCAACGTGCGTTGCTGGAGCCGCAGCCCTAAACAGATTGCTGGCGTGCAGAGTTTTGCCGGTGCAGAGCAACGCGCCGCGTTTCTCGATGGCGTGCAATTGCTGATCAACCTGCTGCCCAATACGCCGGAAACCGCCGGGATCCTCAATCAGCAACTGTTTGCGCACCTGGCGCCTGGCGCTTACCTGATCAATCTGGCGCGTGGCGCGCATCTGGTTGAGGACGATTTACTGCAGGCGCTGGAGCAGGGGCAAATCGCCGCCGCTACGCTGGATGTGTTCGTTGACGAACCGCTGCCACAGGCGCATCCGTTCTGGCGTCATCCGCGTGTCACCATTACCCCGCATATTGCTGCCATCACCTTGCCGGAAGCGGCGATGGATCAGATAGCGGCAAACATTCGTGCGCTTGAATCCGGCCAAACACCGGCCGGCGTGGTGGATGTGCAACTGGGTTACTGATCTTTCGGTGATGCACCTGCTAAGCTAATTGAATAATAAACCGCGCCTGCCGCCGTATTTACGGCAGGCCGCCAAGAAGGAGAAGTAATGTACCCCGTTGATTTACATATGCACACCGTCGCCAGCACCCACGCCTACAGTACGCTGCATGACTACATCGTCGAAGCCCGGCAAAAGGGCATCAAACTGTTCGCCATCACCGACCATGGCCCGGATATGGCCGATGCGCCGCATTATTGGCACTTTATGAACATGCACGTGTGGCCACGTCTGGTGGACGGCGTGGGCATATTGCGCGGCATCGAGGCCAACATCAAAAACCTGCAGGGCGATATCGACTGCACCGGCCCGATGCTGGATAAAATCGACGTAATTATTGCCGGTTTCCACGAGCCGGTATTTGCACCGCAGGATAAAGCGGCCAATACCGAAGCGATGATCGCCGCGATGGCGCAAGGTGACGTGCACATAATCAGCCACCCTGGCAACCCAAGATATCCGATCGATATTGCGGCGGTTGCTGCCGCCGCGGCCAAATACGACGTGGCATTGGAACTGAACAATTCGTCGTTCACCCATTCGCGCAAGGGCAGCGAGGATAACTGCCGGGCCATCGCCGCCGCGGTGCGTGATGCCGGTGGCTGGTTAGCGCTGGGCTCGGATTCACACATTGCTTTCTCGCTCGGCGGTTTCGAGCACTGCGAACGCATCATTGCCGAGGTGGAGTTCCCGCAGGAGCGTATTCTCAACGTGAGCCCACGACGCCTGCTCGATTTTCTCGAGCGTCGCGGCAAGCCGGCGATTGCGGAATTGGCCGATTTGTGACATCGTCCCGGCAAATTTTTCCGTATTGTATAAGGCATTATCATGAATGAGTTTTCCGTTGTTTGCCGCGTGCTGGGTACGCTGTTTTATCGCCAGCCGCAGGATCCGTTGCTGGTGCCGCTGTTTACGCTGATCAAAGAAGGCAAGCTGCAACAGCACTGGCCGCTGGAACAGGACGAACTCTTGGTACGCCTGCAGCAGGGTTGTGATGTGAACCTGCTGTCCAGCGACTTCAACGCCATGTTCGTCGGCAGCGAATGCAGCGTGTCACCTTTCCGTTCGGCCTATGTTGAAGGGGCAACCGAAGCGGAAGTGCGTACTTTCCTGCAGCAGCGCGGCATGCCGCTCGGAGAAGCGCCGGCCGATCATTTCGGTTCTTTGTTGCTGGCGGCCTCCTGGCTGGAAGACCAGTCTCAGGAAGACGAAGCGCAGGCGCAAATCACGCTGTTTGACGACTATCTGCTGCCATGGTGCGGCCGTTTCCTCGGCAAAGTAGAAGCTCACGCCACCACCGGTTTTTACCGCACTTTGGCGCTGTTGGCTCGCGAGTCGATTCAGGCAATGCGTGACGAACTGGCGGAATACGAACAGGAAGAAGACCAGCCGGGCGAAGAGGGCGAACAGCCTTAATCCGTTAGTGGCCGGCTAGCGCCTGATGGCGAAGTCGGCCTTTTCCCACCATCAATGTTCCCCGCTACACAGGTTTTCATCCCCCATACGTAAACTGACAAAAAATCCCCTAATCTGACGCTTTACCGGCGGCCTGGCCTTTTTGTGCCTGCACGCCTTGTTTCCTCACGCAAAGGGTAAAGCATGAAAAATAACTGGATGCAGCAGATCCAATCGATGATTGGGCAAAAGGCCGGTTCAATCGGCGGTTCGGAAGGTATCGGCAAGCTGCTGGCCCCGACTGCGCTGGGTGGCCTGGTGGGCGTTTTGCTGGCGAATAAGTCTTCGCGCAAGCTGGTCGGCAAATTCGGCAAGAATGCGTTGATTATCGGCGGCAGCGCAGCGGTTGGTGCAGTGCTGTGGAATAAGTACAAACAACGGGTGAAAGAAACCCACCAGAACGAACCGCAGTTTGGCCTGCAGACCACGCCGGTGGACTTGCGTGCCAAACGTCTGGTGCAGGCGCTGGTGTTTGCCGCCAAAAGCGACGGGCATATCGATGCGGAAGAAAAGCTCGCCATCGACCACAGCCTGGAACAGCTGCAGGTGGGTGAAGAAGCGCAAAAATGGGTGCAAGAGGCGATCGACCAGCCGCTTAACCCGGATTTGATCGCCCAGAGCGTCAAGAATGAAGACGAAGCGCTGGAGGTATATTACCTGAGCTGCATGGTGATCGACGTGGATCACTTTATGGAGCGTGGCTATCTTGATGCCCTGGCGCAGTCGTTGAAGATCCCGGCGGACGTCAAGCAGGGCATAGAAAACGACGTGAACGAGAAAAAACGCGAGCTGGCATAGCGCCGCTTGGCAAGCCGGGGGGAATCGTGTCACTCTTGCCTTAATCAAGGTAAGCGGATGATTTAACAATGATGACCCCCCCTAAGGCAGAAAAACGTCCTTATCCCATTACGGTTCACGGCGACACGCGTGTGGACGACTACTATTGGCTGCGCGACGACGATCGCGCAGACCCGCAGGTGTTGGACTACCTGCAGGCGGAAAACGCCTTCACCGATGCGGCGCTGAAACCACAGCAGGCCCTGCGCGAAACGCTGTATGAAGAAATGGTGGCGCGCATTCCTCAGCAGGAACATTCAGTCCCCTATGTCAGAAACGGCTACCGCTATCAGACGCGCTTCGAACCGGGCAATGAATACGCGATTTATGTGCGTCAGCCGCAGGCGGAAAGCGAACATTGGGACACCCTGATCGACGGAAACCAGCGCGCCGAGCAGCGAGAGTTTTATACCCTTGGCGGGCTGGAAGTCAGCCCCGACAACCAGCGGCTGGCGGTAGCGGAGGATTTCCTCTCCCGTCGCCAATACGACATTCGTTTCAAAAACCTCAGCGACGACAGCTGGACCGACGAAGTGCTGGAAAACACCTCCGGCAACTTCGAGTGGGCCAATGATTCAGCCACCGTGTATTACGTGCGTAAACACGCTAAAACGCTGTTGCCGTATCAGGTTTATCGCCATGTGGTAGGTACCGATCCGCAGCTTGATGAATTGATCTACGAAGAGCTGGATGACACCTTCTATGTCGGGTTGGAAAAAACCACCTCCGAACGTTTCATTCTGATCCACCTGAGCAGCACCACCACCTCGGAAATTCTGCTGCTGGACGCCGATCGCGCCGACAGCACGCCGCAGATGTTTGTGCCGCGCCGCAAGGATCATGAATACGGTATCGATCACTATCACCAGCATTTCTACATTCGTTCCAACAAGGACGGCAAAAACTTCGGCCTGTATCAGAGCGAGCAGGCGGACGAAGCGCAGTGGCAGACGTTGATTGCTCCCCGCGTGGAAGTGATGCTGGAAGGCTTTAGCCTGTTCCGCGATTGGCTGGTGGTAGAGGAACGCAGCGAGGGGTTGACCCAACTGCGACAAATTCACTGGCAGAGCGGTGAAGTGAAGCGCATTGCCTTCGACGATCCGACCTACACCACCTGGCTGGCATACAATCCGGAGCCGGAAACCGAGCTGCTGCGCTATGGTTACTCCTCGATGACCACACCCACTACGCTGTATGAGTTGAATCTCGACAGCGGCGAACGTGTGATGCTTAAACAGCAGGAAGTGAAAAACTTTACCCCGGAAAATTACCGCAGCGAGCGAGTCTGGGTGAAGGCGCGCGACGGTGTCGAGGTGCCGGTTTCGCTGGTTTATCGCCCGGATAGCTTCGTGCACGGCAGCAACCCGCTGATGGTGTATGGCTACGGCTCCTACGGCAGCAGCATGGATCCGGCCTTTAGCGCCAGCCGCTTGAGCCTGCTGGATCGCGGTTTTGTCTTTGCGCTGGCGCACATTCGCGGCGGCGGCGAATTGGGGCAGCTGTGGTACGAAGACGGCAAGCTGTTCAACAAGCAAAATACCTTCAACGACTTTATCGACGTGACGGAAACCTTGATTGATCAAGGCTACGGCGATGCCAAACGGGTATTCGCCATGGGTGGCAGCGCCGGCGGCTTGCTGATGGGTGCGGTGATTAACCAGGCACCACAGCTGTTCAACGGCATCGTGGCGCAAGTGCCGTTTGTCGACGTTGTCACCACCATGCTTGACGAGTCCATTCCACTGACCACCGGTGAATATGACGAGTGGGGCAACCCGAACGAACGAGCTTATTACGACTACATTTTGCAGTACAGCCCGTACGATCAGGTCAAGGCGCAGGATTACCCGCATATGCTGGTCACCACCGGCCTGCACGACTCGCAGGTACAGTATTGGGAACCGGCCAAGTGGGTAGCAAAATTGCGTGAGTTGAAAACTGACGACCGCCAACTGCTGCTGTATACCGATATGGATTCCGGCCACGGCGGCAAGTCCGGGCGTTTCAAGGCCTACGAGGATATCGCGCTGGAGTACGCCTTTATTTTGGCGCTGGCGGAGTAACCTTCTGGCGGGCGGCTGGCGCTGCCCGCTTTATTCAGCCGATCAGATAGTATTTCAGCGTGTGTTTCATGTCCGGGCTGAGATCTTCAATGGATTTCAGCATCCAGCGCAAATAGCCGGGATCTTCCTGCGCAATGCGATCAATTTCCTGCCCACGGTATTTTCCGAACTTAAACTTCTTCAACAGCACCGGTTGCTCGGTGATTTGCGCCATTTGCTCCGGCGTCCAGCCTGAATCCTTGATGATGCGTTGCAGCAGCGCGGCGGTCACGTAGCAGTCATACAATGCGCGGTGCGGATACAGCGTCGTGTCCTGCGGCAATTGCACATCCAGATTGAGCGCGTAGCGCAGATATTGGTTGCCGTATTTGATGTCCGGGTACAGGTTACGGGCCAGCTTCATGGTGCAGATCCAGGCGCCGTGCATTTCAGGCAGTACGCCGCGATCGAAAGCCGCATTGTGAGCGACATAGTAGGGGCTGCCGAGATAACGCCCGATCGCCACCGCGATCCGCGGTTTCCCTTCGACCATCTGCTCGGTAATGTGGTGAATGGCCATGGCTTCAATGCCAATTGGCCTGTCAGGACTGATCAAATCGCTCATGGGATTGGTGATTTGCCCGTCAATCAGATCGACAGAGGCCACTTCGACTACGCCGCCTTCCAGCCCGCAGGTTTCAGTGTCTATTACGCGTAAATTCATGGTTTCCTCAGGATGGCTGCACAGGTTTAGCTTAACGGGCCGTTACGCCAATGCCAACCGTTGAAAGCGGGGACGTTATTTCAGGCAACAAAAAACCCGCCTTGGCGGGTTTAACTCTACGGTTAGAAGTTCGCTTACTCGCCGGACGTTTGCCCTTTTTTGGCGCGTTTGCCTGCGCGTTTTTCAGCAGGGGTTTTCAACGGCTTCTTCTTCGCATTTTTTTTGCTATCCATTCCCTTACTCATGATGGCCTCTCAGTTACCTATGGTTGGGTGGGTTGCTCAGCCATTAACCCCCTTACGCCTGTCGGATGCAAGCATGAAAGCAGGTGTTTTAGTTAATCGATTGTTTATAGGTTGAATTTTGTTTTTCAGGAAAGGCTGCTGAAAATATTTGATATGTTATAATATAACAATTAAATCCTAACCGGAGAGCGCCATGACAGTCGTTTCCATGTTAAACCAGCAACAGCTCCTGGCCATGCCGGAGTCTGACTACATGAACCCGGCGCAGCGGGCTTTTTTTCGCCAGCGCTTGCTGGAAGATCAGCAAAAACTGCTGCAGCACATCGATGCGTTGAAGCGGGATATCGACAGCGGTGAAGTTTCAGGTGACGAAGCGGACAAGGCCGCGCGTGAAGAAGACTTGCGGTTGCTGTTTCGCCAGTTGGATCGCGAAAGCCGTTTGCTGCCGAAAATCAGCGCGGCGCTGGCGCGTTTGTATAACGGCGACTATGGTTATTGCCGTGAAAGCGGAGAGCCTATTGGCCTGGCGCGCTTGCTGTTGCGGCCAACGGCGGAACTGAGCATTGAGGCCAAAACCGCACAGGAAATGCGCGAACCGCATCTGCGTAAGCGAGGTTGATTCTACGGCTGGCTCCCAACGGCCAGCCGGTATTTTGCCGGCAAGTCGTATTCATTTTAAGCAAACGAACCTTAACTTGTTGGGGAGCGTAGGAGTTTTCAGGATTTACCGTTGACCAAATGAGTGGCTTCGGCTTTGATGAGGGTATGACCCACAGAGAGACGGAAGCGCCATGGAACAATTACGAGGTTTGTACCCGCCGTTAGCAGCATATGACAGCGGTTGGCTGGACACCGGGGATGGCCACCGGATCTACTGGGAACTGAGCGGCAACCCGAACGGTAAACCGGCAGTCTTTATTCACGGTGGGCCGGGGGGCGGTATTTCTCCTTATCACCGCCAACTGTTCGATCCGCAGCGCTACAAGGTATTGCTGTTCGATCAGCGTGGCTGTGGCCGTTCCAAGCCGCATGCCAGCCTGGACAACAACACCACCTGGCACCTGGTGCAGGACATCGAACGGCTGCGCGAAATGGCCGGTGTCGATCAGTGGCTGGTGTTTGGCGGCTCCTGGGGCTCAACGTTGGCGTTGGCCTACGCACAGACTCATCCGCAGCGCGTCAGTGAAATGGTGCTGCGCGGCATCTTTACCCTGCGCAAGCAGGAGCTGCATTGGTACTATCAGGACGGCGCTTCGCGCTTCTTCCCGGAGAAGTGGGAACGTGTGTTGTCGATTCTTTCAGAGGAAGAACGCAAGGACGTGATTGCTTCTTACCGCCAGCGCCTGACCTCAACGGATCCGCAGGTGCAGCTGGAAGCGGCCAAACTGTGGAGCGTGTGGGAAGGGGAGACGGTGACCTTGCTGCCCAGCAGCGAGTCGGCTTCTTTTGGCGAGGACGATTTCGCGCTGGCGTTCGCCCGTATCGAAAACCACTACTTTACTCATCTGGGCTTCCTGGACAGCGACGATCAACTGCTGCGCAACGTTCCGCTGATCCGGCATATTCCGGCGGTGATCATCCATGGTCGTTACGATATGGCTTGTCAGGTACAAAACGCCTGGGATCTGGCGAAGGCTTGGCCGGAGGCGGAGCTGCATATTGTTGAGGGGGCCGGACACTCATTCGATGAGCCCGGCATCCTGCACCAGTTAATGCTGGCGACCGACAAATTTGCCGGCAAATGACACCGAGCCCGCCACTACGGCGGGCTTTTATTATTTGGATTTCGGTTCGTACGGCAGGCGCGAATACTTGTGCGATTCGGCACGGTAGTGCGCCACGCGTTCGCGGAAATAATCACGCAGGTGTTCGGGCTGTTCACGCTCAACCATTTCGGGGATCACCGGCATATTGTAGCGCTCTTTGAACGCCACGCCGGAAGCTGCGAGATCAACGTTCACTTTGTCCATCTCTTCTTTGGAAAGCTCTGCCAAATTGTAACCCACCGTATTCTCCTTACTGTTACCGCATTGGATCAGCGCAGAAGGTAATCCACCCGGCGGCGCTTGGCAAGCCTGAAGCGCGCAGGGGGGCGAAGGTCACCAATAACCGGTAACGGGAAAGGTTATTTATTATTCGTTCAGCAATGCAATTCATTTATTATTTTAAATAAGAATGATTCGCTTTTTGATTAAATTTACAGATGGAAATAGTTATCATAATTATTTAAATGAATAATTGGTGTTTTTTATAACTATTTGATTTTGTTTTAATTTAAAATTAAATCATCGATGATGTAAATCAGGTGTGTTTATTTTGTTTTCGTCAGGGCATAATGCGGAAAAATTAAGTTGATACCTGCAAAATAAAGGAATGATTATGCTGACGCCTGAAATGACCAAAAAGCTGAATGAGCAACTGAACCTGGAGTTCTACTCTGCCAACCTGTATCTGCAAATGAGTGCCTGGTGCAGCGATAAAGGCTTTGAAGGTGCCGCGGCATTCCTTAAAGAACACTCTCAGGAAGAGATGCAGCACATGCAGCGCCTGTTCGAATACCTCAGTGATACCGGTGCACTGCCGCTGCTGGGCACCATCGCCGCGCCGCCGGTTGAGTTTGGTTCCCTGGCAGAGGTGTTCCAACAGACGTACGAACATGAGCAACTGATCACCCGCCAGATTAATGAACTGGCGCACGCGGCAATGACCGCTCATGACTATTCAACCTTCAACTTCCTGCAGTGGTATGTTGCCGAGCAGCACGAAGAAGAGAAGCTGTTCAAATCCGTACTGGATAAACTGGCGCTGGTGGGCAACAGCGGCAATGCCCTGTTCTTCATTGATAAAGATCTGAAGAAAATGGGTGCGGCCGGCGAAAACGGTAACGGCCAGGCCTAATCCTTTTGTAGAAAACCGCGTGTCGGCGTTGGCCGGTGCGCGGTTTTTTTATGCCCTGCATTTATCGCGGTTTTACAGCGATATGTGCTACTGGATCGCAAAATGCCAGCGTTCTGCTCGACTTGCATAATGACACTCGTTATCATTTGACGCGATACGCTACAGGGAAGGTTGAGAGTCAAAACAGGGGGTTACTCCCATAATTCTGTTTACCCGTGGCGCAATCATCTGCGGTGGGTTGGGCTGCTGATACATCGCCCTGGCGGTTAGCCTGGCTCCTTATCACCCTCGATTATTGCTTTAAGGGATATCACTGTGATCGGTAAAATTCGGACTTCTTATCGCCTGCTTTCCACCATTTTCGTGCTGTTTGTCGGGCTGTCCTCGCAGCAGGCACTAGCGCATGCCCATTTAAAAGTTGAAACGCCGGCGGCAGATGCCAGCGTGAGTCCGGCACCCAAGGTGCTGACGCTCAATTTCTCCGAGGGTATTGAGCCCAACTTCAGCGGCATTAAAATCACCGGCCCAGACAACGCCGAAGTGAAAACCGGCAAGCTGCAGCTCGATGCGAACAACAATACCCAGGTCAATCTGCCTATCGAAGGCGATCTGGCGGCAGGCAAATATAACGTCAGCTGGCATGTGGTGTCGGTCGACGGTCATAAAACCAAGGGCCAATACAGCTTCACCGTAAACTGACCCATGAGTCTGGCGACCCTGTTTGTCCTGTGTCGCTTTGTGCACTTTGCGGCGGTGATGCTGATGTTTGGCTCCAGCTTATTCACCGCCTTATTGTCGCCGCAGCGCCTTTCTCCGTATCTCACCCGTGATGTGCGTCCTTTGTTGGTCTCTTGCACCTGGCTTGCCGGGCTTTCCGCTATTGCGTTGCTGGCTATTCAGGCCGGGCAGATGGGGGACGGCTGGGCAGATACCTGGCGGCTGGACGTGTGGTGGGCGGTACTGGGCACCACCTTTGGCGAGGTTTGGCGCTGGCACCTGGGCATTTCAATGCTGGCATTGCTGAGCCTGTGGCTCGCCGAGCCACGTCGTACACAACTGCTGGCGCTGCTTTCCACATTGCTGTTGGTCAGCATGGCGTTTATCGGCCATGCGGCGATGCATGGCGGGGGGCTTGGCGCACTGCATCGTTTCAATCACGCGCTGCACCTGCTGGCGGCAGGGTACTGGTTTGGCAGCCTGTTGCCGCTGCTGGTCTGTTTGCGCTATCTGGCCCAAACGCAGTGGCGCAGCGACGCGGTGACCACATTGATACGCTTCTCGCGCTGGGGACACCTGGCTGTGGCGCTGGTGCTGCTGACCGGCGTAATCAACAGTTTGATCATTCTCGGCAGTTGGCCGTTGGACGTAGATTCTCCGTACCAACGCCTGCTGCTGTTTAAAACCGCGCTGGTGGCGCTGATGGTTATGGTGGCATTAGCCAACCGCTACGCCGTCGTCCCGGCGATGAACAGCATGCCACGGCTGGCGCAGCGCGGGCTGGTGCTTGCCTGCTGGGCGGAGTTGGGGTTAGGGGCGGTGGTGCTGCTGTTGGTCAGTTTATTTGCAACCTATGCGCCGGTATAACATTCCGGCTTGCCGGATGCCCCCAAACTGCGGGAAAATTGAATCAAATAGCAACCCTAAGGCCATAACATGAAATCGGTATTACTTGGCATGACGCTGCTGGCAACCGCGACCGGTGCTTTGGCAGCAGACCAACTGGTGAACATCACCAAGCTGGAATACGGCAAGCAGTGGGCGTTCACCAAAGAAGAAGTGACGCTGCAGTGCCGCAGCGGCGGTGCGTTGTTCGTGCTCAACAACAGCACGCTGATGCAGTACCCGCTTAACGCGGCCGCAGAAGCGCAGGTGAAAGCAGGGCAGCAACGCGCTCAACCGCTGGACGTGATCCTGCTCGATGACGCCGCCAATCCGGGCCATAAGATGAGTGTTGAGCCGTACCGCGAACGCGCCGAGAAGCTCTGCGCGAACTAATCGCTTATCCCCCAATGGCTTAGTGCGAGGTTAACCGGTGATGGATAATTGCACGAAATTAATTCCGCAATGAAACTATCACCAGCCGTGCGGCTGGCTGGCAAAAATAGCGCGGTAAGCTACTCTTAAAGTGCACGGCTGAACAAGCCTTGCACAAAATGCCAACTTTTAGCGCACGGCTCTCTCCCAAGAGCCATTTCCCTAGACCGAATATAGGAATCGTATTCGGTCTTTTTTTGTGTTTGATTTATAAGCGTATTTTAGAAATTAGAAAAAATAAGCTGCAACCCCGGCTTTCCCCAGACTCAAATTCCGGTAACAAAACGCGCTACAGAGGAAAGATCGTTTTTTTGCATGATAGCTACGAGGGGGACGAGAGGTGTTGGGGGGGATAACGTGGTGATCTGTCAGCTTAACAGTGCAACAGATACATCAAGCCCTATTGGCTGAAATAGGGCTTGCGCGGGTGGCTAAACTTTCCTGTTAATGACTCAAAACCATCAGCGGTTTGCAGCTCCCGCCCGGAAGGGATAAGCGGCAAACAGCGCGGCTACCGCCTGTTGAAGCTGCGCCTGGCTGGCAGGTTGCGCGTTTGAGTTTAGCGTGTCGCTGGCGGTTCCGCGCCAGACCAGCTGTTTCTTCTTGCTGTCCACCAGATCCACCGTCAGGGTGCCTTCGGTGTAGGCCCACAGTGTTTGATTGTATCCGCCCCAGCCGGCGTAGCCCCAGCGGCCAATCGGCGCGGGGGAGTCATTCACCTGCACTTTGTTTTGTTTCATTGCGCTGCTGTAAACCAACAGGTCTGGGGATGCGCTCAGCTTATAGCCGCGCTGCTCCATCTGTTGCGCTATGGCGCTATGAATATATTTACCCGTCAGCGTTAAGTACTGCCCCTCGGCCTCTGTAGCAAAGCCGTAGGTATGGTATTGGCCAAAATTGGTGCTGTGGTCATAGTCGCTGGTCACCTGCGGCTGGTTGGCGCAGCCCGACAATAAAGCCAAGGAACTTGCGAGCAAAAGGCAAGAAAGCGAACGCATAGAAAACCCCTGTAGGATTATTAGTTTCATAAACTTAGCCCCAGAAGGTGAGCTTGGCAAATCTGGTTGGCAGGGGCGGGTTGTGTGTACCGTATGAACTAGAAAAACCCGTAGTGGCCGCGCCAGAAATAGCGGGCGTATTTTTGTTCCGTAGGGATGTGCCATCAGGGGATTCAGGTCGCGGATACCCAAACCTGTAGCGATTCGCCGGCGTTTCGGCTCGTTCACTGAAAATTAAGAACATGCTGCTGGCCGCGGTGGCAGTGGCTTTGTTACTATCGGCTCACCTAAAGTCTCAATGGTGCATTACGTTGAAAATCAAAGCGTTGTTATTTATCGCCTTAGTCGGCCTCGCCGGCTGCAGCCAGGAGGGAGCGAAAGTGAGCCAACCCGTGAATAAAGACGGAGATCATACGGAAGTGTTGCTGGTTAACAGCGTGCTGGTAGATTGCATGGGCGTAGCCCCAATGAAATGCATGCAGGTTCGCCACTCTGTGCAGGGCCAGTGGGAAATGTTTTACAGCCAGATCGAAGGTTTTACCTTCGAGCCCGGCTACCGCTACCGCCTGAAGGTTAAAGTGACCGAACTGGAAAACGTCCCGGCTGACGCTTCTTCACTGCGCTATACGCTGGTTGAGCAGTTGGAAAAGAACAAGGTCTGATAGTCGTATGCAGGTCAGGGCCGAATGTCCTGACCTGATAACCTCAAAGCGATAACCCAACGTCCGCCGCTACCTGCTCAATCTGATAGCGTGAAGTCCGCGCAAGCGCAGGCTCTTTTTCAACGTAATACGCATACGCAATCACGCCAATCGACAATGCCCAGGCCCGGCCACGCAGCCAGGTGGCTTTATCGGTATCCACGGCGCGTTTAAAATCCTCGCGGTTGTCCTGACTCAATAAATTCCACGCGACAATCAAATCCACTGCCGGATCGCCAATCGCCATACCGCCCCAGTCGATCACCGCTGCTAACTTACCTTCGTTAACCAGCAGGTTGCCCGGTTGGATATCGGTGTGGATCCAGCATGGGGCAGCGCTATTCTCCTGTATCTGGCTAACGGTTTCCCATACGTGCAGCAGAATGTCCGTATCGAGATAGTCACCACATTGCGCTATCGCGTTGCGGGTGAGGGCGTCTCTGGCGCCAAGCGGGCCGCCACGATAGGAGGTCAGGCTCTTTTGCAACTCAGCCTCGGTAACAGGGATGGTATGCAGTGCGTGGACAAATTCCCCCAGCTGTTGCGCCAGCCCATGGCTGCCTTCGCCGCAAACCGGCATGTGCCCCTGGATCCAACGGCCTACGCACCAGTTGAAAGGGTAGCCTGCTTGCGGCTGACCTTGCGCCAGCGGAACGGGAACCGGGACCGGCAGATAACGGGATAGCAACGCCGGGTAACGGTTTTCCCGCTCAAGCGCCGCCGCTGCAGACGGCGTGCGCGGCAGACGAATATAGAGATCGTCGCCCAGCCGCAGCATCACGTTATCGGTACCGGCGATAGCGACCGGCGCTATCGCCAGCGTCGCCCACTGCGGAAACTGGTCGGTGAGCATGGAAGTCACCAGGTTGAGATCAATATCCACTTCGTCGGCGTGTAATTTGGCGATAAAACTCACGTGCGCACTTCCTTCAAGGTTGAGATTTAACGAGTGAGACTGGTCTGCTCACTGGGCTTGTTGCAAATCTGCCATGCACCCAGCTTAAGTATATTGATAAAATCAGGTATATTGTCCTTCGGTTTTTAGCTACCAAGAAAAAATTACTATGATTATCAAACCTAAAATTCGTGGTTTTATCTGCACTACCGCTCACCCGGCAGGTTGTGAAGCCAATGTCCGTGAGCAAATCGCCTATGTTAAATCACGTGGCGAACTGAAAAACGGGCCGAAAAAAGTGCTGGTGATCGGTGCTTCCACCGGTTACGGCCTGGCGTCACGTATCAATGCCGCCTTCGGCAGCGGTGCGGCCACTATCGGCGTATTTTTTGAAAAGCCGGGCAGCGAAGGCAAAACCGGTTCTGCCGGTTGGTATAACTCTGCCGGTTTTGACAAGGCAGCTAAAGAAGAAGGCCTGTACGCGAAAAGCGTTAACGGAGATGCGTTCTCCAACGAATGCCGCCAAACGGTCATTGACCTGATCAAACAGGATCTGGGCCAGATCGACATGGTGGTTTACTCGCTGGCTTCGCCGGTGCGTAAAATGCCGGAAACCGGTGAAGTGGTGCGCTCTGCGCTGAAACCTATCGGCGAACCGTACAAATCCGTGGCGCTCGACACCAACAAAGACGTGCTGGTTGAAGCCGTGGTTGAACCGGCCAACGAGCAGGAAATTGCCGATACCGTCAAAGTGATGGGCGGCCAGGACTGGCAGCTGTGGATGGACGCACTGGAAGAAGCCGGCGTGCTGGCGGACAACGTGCAGGCAGTCGCTTACTCCTACATCGGTACCGATCTGACCTGGCCAATCTACTGGCACGGTACGCTGGGCAAAGCCAAAGAAGACCTGGATCGCGCGGCGCAGGCCATCGATCAGAAACTGAAGGCCAAAGGCGGCGCGGCTTACGTTGCCGTACTGAAGTCGGTAGTGACTCAGGCTTCCTCCGCTATCCCGGTCATGCCCCTGTATATCTCTATCGTTTTCAAAATCATGAAAGCGCAGGGGATCCACGAAGGCTGTATCGAGCAGATCCAACGTCTGTTCGCCACCAAGCTGTACAGCGGCACCGCACCGGATACCGATGAGAAGCACCGTCTGCGTCTGGACGACTGGGAACTGCGCGACGACGTGCAGAACACCTGCCGTGAAATCTGGGCACAAATCGACGACAGCAACATCAACGAACTGACCGATTACCTGGGCTACAAGGCCGAGTTCCTGCGTCTGTTCGGTTTTGGTCTGCAAGGCGTTGATTACGAAGCCGACCTCAGCGGTGAAGTTAAGTTTGATGTGATTGAGCTGGTCTAAATCCATCGAGCATTGAGAAAGGGCCGGGTTTCCGGCCTTTTTTACGCCTGTCACCCAGCCGCTCATCAGTCCAGTTGATCGTTGACAGCAATAAATTATCGTTTTACGATAACTTATTGCTGTTTTTAAGGATGAAATCGCTATGGGCGCTGCGCCACGGATCCACCTTCCGCTTTATGTACGTTGCTTGTGTTTGTTGATCATGACGATGCTGATTGTCAGCACCGGCGTGGAGATGTTTATGATTGTTCAGGGTTGGGTGCAGGGCGAGGCGTTCGACAGTATCGTGGCGTCCTACCGTGACTATTACCCAGAACTGAACGCCTATGCCGTTCCGCAGCAACGCTGGGCTTTAGTGGCCACCCTGTTGTTGGACATGTTCGCCTACGTGCCTTATTACAGCGCATTACTGTGCGGCGCCGGGCTGTTTTACCAGTTCTATCGCGGCAACGTTTGGCACCGCAACAATATGCTGCTGTTACAGATCATCGGTATCCTGCTGATTGTCGATGTGCTTTTCCCCTCGCTGGCCGGGATGTTGCAGGTGATGATACTGACGGCCAATGAAAAAATGCTGCTAATAATTTATTATGGTATCAACAGCGAATCGGTACGCTCGCTGATCGTAGGCTGCGCAATCCTGGTGTTTAGCAGGGTGTTCCTGGAAGCGTTGCGGCTGAATGAAGAACAGCTTTCTTTCGTGTGAGAATAGAGTGGCGATAATAGTAAGTCTTGATGTCATGTTGGCCAAAAGGAAGATGCGTTCAAAGGAACTGGCGGAACAGGTGGGGATCACCGAACAAAATCTGTCCCTGCTGAAGAACGGCAAGGTGAAGGGCGTCAGGCTGGAGACGTTAGATAAAATCTGCCGGATCCTCAACTGCCAGCCTGGCGATCTTCTGGCCTGGCAACCGGATAACCAAGGCTAGCGCGGTGGCGTGCTTTGCGCGCCATATCGTCAATATATTGATTAATTATTATCGTCGGTACTGTAAGCCTTTTTATTGTCAATTAAATCATTAGTCACCTTATTTAAAATTAATAAGGTCGTTTTGACGTTGCTCGCGTTTGAAGGGGGGTTATTAAACTAAAAAAAGTCATTTTTTATTTACCGTTGCTAATGATAGCGTTTATTTTAAAGGAGGATATATGAAATTTTACCAAGGGATCCCGGTATTGTTAATCATGCTAAGCGGTTGCAGCAATATTCAACCCGGTTTTTCGTCTTCAAGCCCTGGCTGGGAACAGCCAAAGCCGGCGACACGTGAGCAACGGCAGCGCATCAGCGCGGGAGAGTCGGCTTCTGCGGTGCTTAACGAGAGAGGGCCGAGTATCGGTGGAACCATCGATTGGTCAACATTGTGGGATCGCTAATTCACTAAATATATTTATCCTGAGAATTAAAAACCCAATGGCACTCATTTAATTAAGGTTTACGCTTTGCCGGGTAATATGTTGTTCTTCTCGCGTTGTTTATTTTAACAGCAATAAGTACTTTTCATTATTTAATGGGAATGAGCGCCATTATGGGCCTTATTACAGGAGTTTATTGTGGAAAAAGGCATCCCCGTTATTTTCATATGTCTATTATTGCCCTGGTGCCAGCAGGCTGCCGCCGCGCGTTATGAGCGGGAGCATGAAGGCGTCTCTTCGGTGCTGTTTCGCAAGAAACTCAAAGAGGTGGCTCATGACTTCTGGGACGAGATGGGCAACGAGAAACAGCGACCTCTGATATCGACGCAAAGTGAAGACAATACGCTGGCTCAGCGTAAAGCCTGCAAAGGGCAGAGGGGCAAGGCTGCCGCCGCGAGTGAACCGCATCCATCAGCATTGCCGCGCGAAGAACAACTGCTGCTTATCAACGGTTGCTAGCCTCATGCACTAATGGAGTTTTTGCTTTTGAAATTGACCTCTTTGATGACAGCGGCACTCGCCCTGTTGGCATCTTCTTGTTGCTATTCGTTTGTCGACAAGCACGCTCAGCGCGCCGGTTTCGAGGCGGGGGAAAGCAGTGTGGATTACCGATTACGGTTTAACGGGCTGTTGCAACATCTGTGGTACGTAGAGCAAATACGTTCGGAACAGGCGCGTCTTGCCGTGATACGCCTTGAGCGCAAAACGCTGGAGTCCGCGATGTTGCCGCGTGTATGTCGGGCAACGCCTGTGCCGCTGTTTTTAGTCGGTAAGAGCGCCATAGCCAGAAGATAGTTTTGTGAGTCAACAGGTGAATTTAATATCGGGAGTCTATCAGTGAAACGGATTTTTCTTGCCTGCGTGGCGCAGTGGTCTTGCTTCTCATTGCAGGCGTCGGTTGACTGGCAATACCATGCCGCACAGCCGCTGGATAACAAAATCTCTGAGGAGTACCAGCAAAAGCGCAGCGGGTTAAAACATAAAGTATGGAGTGCCGAGGGCGTGGCGTTGGCCAATGAGAAGGCGCTTGAATTGGAACGGCAACGGCAACGCGCCGCCGCCGAGCAGGCCAACCGGCAGCAGCTTAAAACGCTGTATGGCGAGTACCACTACCCTTGCGGCAAGCGGAAACAAGAATACCGCAAACTGTGCAACCTGCCGCGCGGGATGACGGATTTTCCCGGGCACAAACGCCACCTTTAGTTCCCTGGCAACTGGCTTGGCATCTGCGCCAGCAGGATGTCGATCGCCGCCCGCGTTTTGGCCGGTAAATAACGGCTGTGAGGCCAGACGGCGTGGATTTCACTGGCAGCAGCCGAATTGCTGGTGTTGCCGGTGGTGCATCTGTCCAACGTGGAGCGCCAAGAGGATTTTGTCGCCGCGCTGCGCACCTTTCTGCAAAGGTAGTGAGATAATAAGAGTGGCCCCTGGACGCAATGATGTGTGATGGGCCCCCAGGGGCATCGTCTAGCGGCAATACTCTTTCAGCATGGCGACCGCGTCCGGCTTTAACTGGTAAAGATAGACCGGTCTGCCGGTGGTGCCGTACAGGATGCGGGTGCCCAGAATGCCACTTTCCGCCAGATAGATAAGGTATTTACGGCAGGATACGCGCGAAATGCCGATAGCGTTGGCCAGGTTGTCGGTCGAAAACTCCCCATCGTGCTGCTGTTCGATCCATTCGCATACCGTACTCAGCGTAATGCTGGTTAACCCTTTCGGCAGTTTCTTGCCTTCGCTGCTGTTGGGCTGACGCCGCAGCAGGCTGTCGACATCGGCCTGTGAGAATTCGCGCTGTGCCAGGATCTGCGACTGCTGCTGGTAGTTGCTCAGCGCCTCTTTGAAACGGCCGAACTGGAAGGGTTTAATCAGATAATCCACCACGCCGTAGTGCAAGGCGCGTTGCACCGTGTCCACGTCGCTGGCGGAGGAAATGATAATGACGTCGGTTTTTTCACCCAATTCGCGCAGGCCAGGCAGCAGATCCAGGCCATTCTCCTGCTGCATATAGATATCGAGCAGGACCAGATCGATACTGACATCGGTATCGGCCAGCAACTCGCGTGCCTGCGCCAGCGTAGCGACGGTGGCCTGACAGTGAAAGCCGCTTACCTGGCTGAGGTAGTATTTGTTCAACTCCGCTACCATCGGGTCGTCATCAATAATCAATACGTTAATCATGGGTCAGCCCTTGGCCTGATAGGGAATATGGACAAAGAACTGGGTCAGTACACCCGGTTCAGATTCAAAATCAATGCTGCCGCCCAGTTTTTCCAGGCTGCTGCGGATCAACGCCAGGCCGATACCGCGTCCCGGCCCTTTGGTGGACACACCCTGCTCAAAGATACGGGCGCCGAGAACCGGATCGATGCCGGGGCCGTCGTCGCTGATTATACAGTGTAAGTGATTCTCATTGTGATGAAAGCTCAGGTTGATCTCGTGTCCCTCAACGCCGTCGATGGCGTCAATGGCGTTTTCAATCAGGTTGCCCAGCACGCTGATCAGCACATGGGTGGTTTCCGCGTCGTCGGTTTCCGGCAGCAGGCTGGTCTCATCGATGGTCAGCTCAATGCCGGCCTCATGGGCGCGGCTGATTTTGCCGATAAAGAAGCCGGCGACCTCTGGCGACTGTATTTTTCGTAGCAGCGCGCCGATCTCTTCCTGGTAGTTACTGGCGGTGTTGATGATGTAGTTTTCCAACTGCTGGTAAGCCTTCATATGCAGCATGCCGAGGATTACGTGCAGTTTGTTCATAAACTCGTGCGACTGTACGCGCAATGCGTCGGCGTAGTGGGCCATACCGCTCAGGCGCTGCACCAACTGGCTGATTTCGGTTTTATCGCGGAAGGTGGCGATGGCGCCAATCACCTGGCCCTTGACGATCACCGGCACGGTATTGGTCAAAAGCTCGCTGCCGTTAAAACTGATCTGCTGGTCGCGTAACGGTTTGCCGCTGGCCAAAACCTCCGCCAGATGCAGTTGGGCCGGCCAGTACTTACTGGCGGACTCCAGCAGCAGATTTTCGAAGGGGCCACTTTGGCGCAGCAGGCGTTTCGCCTCGTCGTTAACAATGGTGATACGTGACTGGTTATCGACCGCGATGACGCCTTCTTTAATCGATTGCAGCATGGCGTTGCGCTGTTCAAACAGGTTGGAGATTTCGTAGGGTTCAAAACCGAGCATGATGCGCTTAAGCGCTTTCACCAGGAAGAAGATACCCAGCGTGCCGACCAGCGCGGCGAACGCGAGGGTTAAATAGATAATCCAGCGGCTTTCGGCCACCACCCGGTGGACGGTATCGAGAGCGATGCCCAGCGCCACTACCCCTATCTGTCGGCGCTCGCTGTCGTAGACCGGTGCAAAGACGCGCAGTGAAGGCGCCAGCGCGCCACGGTTGATGGCGCTGTTGGTTTTCCCGTGCAGGGCCGGTTCTAAATCGTCGCCGATAAAATGCTTGCCGATCAGCCAGGGTTTAGGGTGCGAGTAGCGGATGCCTTTCATGTCCACCACGGTGACGAACAGCAGCTCGTTTTGATGTCGCACCTGCTCGGCGAAGCGCTGGATCGCGCCACTGTGATCTTCCCGCTGCAGGCCGTCAACGACGTTACCGGAAAGCGCCACCGTTTCGGCAATTGCCATCGCCTTTTGGCGCTGCTGATCTTGCCCCTCGTGACTCATCTGCACAAAAAACAGCGCGTACACCACCAGCAGCACCGAAGCAATAATGGCAGACACCATCAGCGTGAGGGTGGTGCTGAGTTTCAGCGGTATCCGTTGTTTGGGCATGGCGGTTCTCCGAATGGGCGTATCAGGATTTTAGCGGGGAATGGGGCGCGGGGCAGCGACCGGCAGCAGGTTATAACATGCTGCCGCCGGGGGAGGGATTATTTTAATTACAAAAGCCGGGATCAGGGTTGATGATAGATTTCCAGCCCTTGTTGGCCGCTGGCCCCCTGATGGATGATCGCCATCAGCGCGCGCACCACTTTTGACGGATTATCGTGTTGATACACATTGCGGCCGTACACCATGCCGGATGCGCCCTGTGCCATCAGCCCCGCAGATTTCTCCAGCACCGCGCCCAGTTCACCTTTACCGCCGCCGCGGACCAGCGTTGGGCAACGCGCTGCTTCAACAATGCGGTGGAAATCTTCCACCCGTTCGGTAGGGTCGGCTTTGATGATGTCGGCGCCCAGTTCACGCGCCAAGCGCACCAGCGGCACCATTTTTTCGACGTCGCCCAATGAGCCGTAAGCCGACCCTTGACCGGCCGGCGCCATAACCAGCGGTTCGACCATCAGCGGCATGCCATAGCGATCGCAGGCATGGCGCAGGCGGCCGATGTTTTCCACGCACTGGCGGAAAATGCCCGGTTCATCGGGGATCAGGTACAGATTCACCACCACGGCCGCGGCATCCATCTGCAGCGCGGCGAGGATCGGCGCTTCCGGATTATGCAACACCGCCCACATTTCACGGTGACGCGCAGCGTTATAAGCGTTGCCGACGTCGGTACGCATCACCAGGGCCGGTTTATCGCGTTGCGTCGAGCATTGCAGCAAATCCGCCTGGCCGTAGTTCACCTGAATGGCGTCGGGGCGGGCGACGATCAGGCTATTCATGACCCGTTCAATATCTTCCAGACCGATTAAAAAATCCGGTTCATTGGCAATGCCGTGATCAATCGCCACGTCGAGGCACTTGCCGTTATTGAATAGCCGGTTCATCCGTACCTTACTGCTGAGCTGCATGTCAGATCCTCCTGAAAACACATGTCCATTCAGTATTGTCGAGTAAACCGCGGGATGAAACCGTGGATCCACAAACTGCGCGCTCGCTCGCATATTTACTGAGAGAACTCCTCGCGTTTTTTCATCACGGCAGATCGTTTCTCGTCGCTGAACGCACTAAAGGAACGCGTACGCTGATGGCTTTTGCGCCATTTGTTAGATCCGTGTCATGTTTTTGTTACTTGGTTATTCCAAAACGCATGTTTCGCTTGTTTGGGTTAAAAAGTTTCAATAATCTCAATTTTGAAATAAACATTTGAAAGTTACGATATGACGTAACGAGTTAGGCAAGGGTTTTATTTCAATTGATTGTTTTTAATCTATTTTGAGACATTGATCAAAATTTCACACACTGTCAGAAGACGGAAGAAAAGCGGTAAATCTGCCGTATCAAAGGGATATCACCGACCGGATTGTTGTTTGAATGTAAAAAATATTTTTCATTAGCTGTCAAATCAACAGGCCTCTTCACTCTAACGATTAAAGGGTACAGAACATGAAGCTGAAGAAACTGATCGTCACCTCGGTATTGATGTGCATGCTGCCGGCCAGCGTATTGGCAAAAGACATCAAAATCGGCGTTTCAATGGCTTATTTCGATGACAATTTCCTCACCATCCTACGCCAGTCCATGCAGAGCAAAATGAAACAGGACGGCAACGTCAGCGGTCAATTTGAAGATGCCAAAGGGGACATCGCCCAGCAGATCCAACAGATTGAGAACTTCGTCAGCCAGGGCGTCGACGCCATTATCCTCAACCCGGTCGATACCCAGGGCGTGAAGCCGATGATCAAACTGGCGGAAAGCGCCAAGATCCCGCTGGTGTTCGTTAACCGCCGTCCGGAAGTGACGCTGCCTGCGGGCATGGCCTACGTAGGCTCAGATTCCAAACTGGCCGGTAAGCTGCAGATGGAAGAGTTGGCCAAGCTGATGAACGGCAAGGGCAACGTGATGATCCTGATGGGCGAACTGTCCAATGAAGCGACCCGCGACCGCACCCGCGGCGTGGAAGAGGTGGCGGCCAAGTATCCCGGCATCAAAATTCTCGACAAGCAAACCGCCAAGTGGGGCCGCAAAGAAGCCGTCGACATTACCACCGACTGGGTGCTGACCGGTCAGCAGATTGATGCCATCGCCTCCAACAATGACGAAATGGCCATTGGTGCGATCCTGGCGCTGAAACAGGCGAAGAAGAGCGGCGTGCTGGTGGCCGGCGTGGATGGGACTCCGGACGCGCTGGAATTCATCAAGAAGGGCGATCTGGCATTGAGCGTATTCCAGGATGCTAAAGGCCAGGGCGAAGGCGCGGTGCAAACTGCCATTCAGTTGGTTAAAGGCGAGAAGGTGGAAAGCAACGTCCTGATCCCGTATCAGCTGATCACCAAGGCCAATTATCAGGAATTTGCCGACAAGAACAGAAAATAAGCGTTAAAGCAGCGCGGTTATATCCATTGCCGTATTTATCCGACACTCGACGGTAAATACGGCAGGGATGCATTGACGAACGGCGGAGGTTATCAGTATGTATCCTTATGTTCTTGAGGCTGAAGGCATCAGTAAGCAGTTTCCCGGCGTGAAGGCGCTGGATAAGGTCTCAATTAAAATCAAACCAGGCAGCGTGCACGCTTTAATGGGCGAAAACGGCGCGGGAAAATCCACGCTGATGAAATGTTTAATCGGTATTTATCACCCCGATGAAGGCACCATTAAAATAAAAGGCCAACCGGTGACCTTCAGCGACACGCTGCAGGCGCTGCATTCGGGCATTTCCATGATTCACCAGGAACTCAACCTGGTGCCTTATATGACGGTGGCGGAAAATATCTGGCTGGGGCGTGAGCCGGCGAAGCTGGGCTTCGTAAACCATGACCAACTGAACAAGAAAACCCGCGAGCTGCTGGCGCGGCTGAACATCAAACTCAAGCCGGAAACGCTGGTGGGTGAGCTGAGCATCGCCAGCCAACAAATGGTGGAGATCGCCAAGGCGGTGTCCTACAACGCGGACGTCCTGATCATGGACGAACCCACCTCGGCCCTGACCGAAGGCGAGGTGGTGCATCTGTTTGCCATCATTCGTGAGCTGCGTGAGCAGGGCAAAGGCATTATCTACATCAGCCACAAGATGGACGAGATTTTTGCCATCACCGACGAGGTGAGCATCTTCCGCGACGGCACCTTTATTGCCAGCGATAAAACCGAAAACCTGACCAAACAGTCGCTGATCACCATGATGGTAGGGCGCGAACTGACCCAAATGTTCCCTAAATTCAACAACAATATCGGCGAGGAAGTGCTGCGGGTGGAAGGACTGCGGCGTTCGGACTGGTTCCACGATGTCTCGTTCAGCGTGAAACGGGGCGAGATCCTCGGCGTCGCCGGGCTGGTGGGGGCCGGCCGCAGCGAAGTAATGGAAAGCCTGTTCGGCATGCACCCGGCGGACGGTGGCAGCATTTTTATCGAGGGCAAAGCGGCAAAGGTCGATTCACCCTCAAAAGCTATTGAACTCGGCCTGGCGTTCCTCACCGAAGATCGCAAAAAATCCGGGCTGTTTTTGGTGCTGTCGGTGGTTGAGAACATGAGCATCGTCAACCTGTCGGAGTACATCGGCAAGAACGGGTTTGTCAGCCATGTGCAAATGGCCAAAGACTGCATGGAGCAGATCAAAAAGCTCAACATCAAAACCCCGACCATGGACCAAATCATCAATAACCTCAGCGGCGGTAATCAGCAGAAGGTGCTTATTGCCCGCTGGCTGCTGGCCCAGCCCAAAATATTGATCCTCGATGAGCCAACGCGTGGCATCGACGTCGGGGCCAAGGCGGAGATCTATCGCCTGATCAGCGAGCTGGCGAACCGCGGCGTCGCCATTATTTTGGTGTCATCGGAATTACCGGAAATTCTCGGCATGAGCGACCGGGTGATGGTGATGCACGGCGGCCGTATTACCGGCATTTTGGATAAAGAAGAAGCGGATCAGGAAAAAATCCTGGCGCTGGCCTCTGAATAACGCAAAGGTGAACCACCATGAGTAATGTAAAAATTGAGAAGCCGCTTGCGGGTAAAGCGCCCCTGTTCTCTGGCCTGAGCGGCAAAATGCCGAAAGATACCGGCATCTTTATCGTGATGATCGGCATCGCGCTGGTCTTTGAAATCCTCGGCTGGTACATCCGCGACCAGTCATTCCTGATGAACCCTAACCGGCTGCTGCTGATCGTTTTGCAGGTAGCGATTATCGGCATCATCGCGGTGGGCGTGACCCAGGTCATTATCACCACCGGTATCGATCTCTCTTCCGGCTCGCTGATTGCGTTGACGGCGGTGGTGGCGGCCAGCCTGGCGCAAACCTCAGACAGCATTTCGCCGATGTACCCGGCGCTCCTCGACCTGCCGGCGGCGATCCCGATCGGCGCGGGGATCGGGGTAGGTATTGTTTGTGGGTTTATCAACGGCTTCCTGATCACCCGTACCGGCATTCCACCGTTTATCGCCACTCTGGGCATGATGGTGTCGGCACGTGGCCTGGCGCAGTATTACACCCAGGGCAACCCGGTCAGCTTCTTGTCCGACGGCTTCACCTCAATCGGCCAGGGCGCGATGCCGGTGATCATCTTCCTGGTGATTGCGGTGATCTTCCACATCGCGTTGAAGCATACCCGCTACGGCAAATACATCTACGCCATCGGCGGCAACATGACCTCCGCCAGAGTTTCCGGTATCAACGTCAATAAATACCTGGTGACGGTCTATACCATCGCCGGCGGCCTGGCCGGACTGGCGGGCGTGGTCCTGGCGGCGCGCGTCAGCAGCGGTCAGTCGAGCATGGGGATGTCCTACGAGCTGGATGCGATTGCTGCCGCGGTCATTGGCGGTAGCAGCCTGATGGGGGGCGTTGGGCGCATTACCGGCACGCTGATCGGTGCGGTGATCCTCGGGCTGATTAAAAGCGGATTCACCTTTATCGGCGTGGACTCCTATATTCAGGACATTATCAAAGGCGTGATTATCGTCGCCGCGGTGTCTATCGACATGCACCGTAACCGCAAAAAACACTGATTGCCGTAAATCTCCGCCGGTGCGGCTTGCCCGGCGGTTTTTTTTACCTCAGGGGAATCACCATGAAATACCTAAAAAGAATCGTGCTGGTGGCGGCGCTTAGCTGTTCCACCTCGGTACTGGCGGAAACTATCGGCGTGTCGATGGCCTATTTTGACCAGAATTTCCTCACCATCATCCGCCATTCGATCGACAAAGAGGCCAAGGCGCGCGGTATTACCGTGCAATTCGAAGATGCCCGCGGTGACGTTGGTCGCCAGACCGATCAGGTGCAGAGCTTTATCAGCGCCGGGGTGGACGCGATTATCGTCGACCCGGTCAACTCGGCGGGCACGCCTGCGATCACCAAGTTGGTGACCAAGGCGGGTATTCCGCTGGTGTATGTGAATCGTACGCCGGGCGACAGCACGCTGCCTTCCGGCGTGGTGTTTGTCGGCTCCGACGAGAAGCAGTCCGGCACCTTGCAGATGGAAGAGCTGGCGCGCCTGGCGAATTATCAGGGCAACGTGGCCATCATGATCGGTAACCTGACCGATGCCGGTGCACTGCAGCGCACCAAAGACGTGGAGCAGGTGGTGGCGAAGTACCCGAAAATGAAAGTGGTGCAGAAGCAAAGTGCCAACTACTCACGCAGCGAGGGTATGGATCTGATGCTGAACTGGGTAACCAACGGCGAGTCCATTGATATCGTCGCGGCCAACAACGACGAGATGGCGATTGGCGCGATCATGGCATTGCAACAGGCCGGTAAAAAGGACAACAAAGTGCTGATCGGCGGAATCGACGCCACCCCGGACGGCCTGAAAGCATTATCTTCCGGCAAGATGCAGGTCACGGTCTTCCAGGACGCCGTAGGCCAGGGCAAGGCCTCGGTCGACGTGGCTCAGCGGATGATCAAGGGCGAAAAGCTGGAACCCTATTATTGGATCCCGTTTGAACTGGTCACGCCGGCCAATATGCAAAAATACGCGGCAAAGTAACAGACTGTACCCACATTGAAAGGACACTGCTTAGGCAGTGTTTTTTTTGCAGTTCGGTTGTGTCAGCGCTTGGCAGATTTTGCAATTAACTGGATTTATATACAGTTAATTGGCGGCAATCATGCCGTCACCTGGAGATGTACCATGACTGACACCTGCATAGATATCGTTGCTCTGGCCCAAAAAACGGCACCGACTGGCACCTTGATGGAGGTTGCTGCCTTCGATGCCGCGCGATTGAATAAACAAATCCGTAGTACCCTCGGGGGCGGCATATTTGTTTCGATCCCGGCCAGTGGAATTACCCTTGATGGCTGTATCTACGTTACTCAACCTGCAAGTTCACCCTATTGTTGGATGCGGAAGCTTGACGCAGATTCAGTATTAAATCCGGAAATGTTCGGCGCAGTGGGAGATGGAACCAACAATGATTACCTGGCGGTAAAACGCATGTTCAGTTACGCCGCTAGCGTTGCCAGCGCGCAGACGCCGCAAAAAATGATCCTCGAGGGACGTTACCGTTTGGCTGATGTCGATGCTAATACCCCCTTTGTGACACTAGATGCTCCGGGTTTTAGCACTCTTGTCGGCGGTGGGCAGCTTTATCTGGATAGTGATAAAACCAACTTAACCATGGTGCAGTTTGTTAATAAGAGCGATTTCGTAGTCAACGGTCTGACGTTAACCCGTAAAGGCAGTGATCCGACTCGCCTGTGGTCAAAACAGGCCACTGCGTTATTTATTGATGGCGGCCAGCGTTTCCGATTGTCCGAACTCGATCTGTTTATGCACACCGATGCCATCAGCATCAGGCAGTCGGAAAGTTTTGAGGTTTATCGCAATAAGTGCCATGAACTGGGTGAGGAAGGCATTGCGGTGCGTGGCAGTCGCCGCTGGGTATTGAGAGATAACGAAATTTATCACCATAACGGCGATGGCATTTTGCTGAAGACCTCTTCGACCCCGAGTTTTGACGGCAAGATCCTCAATAATCGGCTGTACGACGCTATTGGTGCGCCGGATACTGCCCAAGGGCACCGTGGCGGTGGGATCACCCTCAATGATGAGAATGGCGGTTCAACGACTTTCTTCCAGAATTTGCTGGTTCAGGGCAATTCGCTTACCAACCTCTCATACGGTATCGCATTCACAAATATTGAAGATTGGGAGGTGGCGGATAACTTTGTCGATGTTATCGATCGTTTCGGCATTATCGTCGACAGTGAGCTCAGTAATAACCCGCAAAAGAACCCGATCCAACGCAGTAAATGTATTGGAAACACGGTGCGAAACACGGTTCAGAATGGCATCAGCTTCACTACGCTGAATGACATTAAAGTTCAGTATGCGCTTATCGCCAACAATCAGGTGGACACTTGTGGCACCAGTCCAACGGCCGAGTTTCCTGGTATTTCCGCGACCAACGCTACAATTAGCGGTAATCGAGTATTCAACTGCAAGGTGGGGCTTTCTGCCAATGGGTGCGTGACCAGCGGTAACATCTTTGAAGGATCGACGTTCACCAATGCCGGTTCTGGCAGCAATTACATTAAATTAGGGTCGGGTGGTAGTTTTGTTGGAAACCGGGTAACCGACACCAACCAGGGGCACATCCGCCTGTCTAATCCTGGCAGCTTCGTATTTGCGGATAATATTGTGCAACTTAACTCTTCTTTTGCCGGGTTGTATTTCATGGGGACTGATTTTGGACCCAACACCCTGATCGGTAAAAACGTGTTTGATACCGCTTTTGTTCCGGTAACCAAATTCGAAATTGGTGCCGCCAGCATTCGTCGTATTCAGATGGACTCATCGGCTTATGGACGTCGCGAATTTCGTTATGATGGTCAAACCCCGACGGATATTGACGCTCGAGCTGGAGACGAAGTGTATAACTTTAGAGCCGTGCCGGGGCTGGCGCGTAAATACAGTTACGTTACGGTGGGGGAGAGTTCGGCTTGGGTAGCGGGGGATTTTGTCGATATTGTTGTCTCGTCGACGTCTCAGGATGTGACATTGGCACCGGGGGCGAGCATGGATATTGATGCGCAACTGGCGGCGGTACTGCCAACCTTTGTCGCTAATGGCGTGAAGTTCAACCAGAATCCAAAACGAGTGAAAAGTACGGTATGTGTCAGTGAGGCAGGTACGGTGACTTTTACGTTGATCAATCCGACGGCTACTGTGGTAACCCTCCCGGGCTTGATATTGTCTACACGCTGTAATAACGCAGTCTAAACCTTTAGGCGCTGTTTGCCGCGTCATCATATAGCCAGCAGCGTATGAGTTGCTGCTGGCTATATTCGTCTGTCGCAAGGGGTTTGGTCTATCAAAGCGCAGCAAGATGTTGTCGCACGATCTCGCGGCCGATCTCCAGTGAGGCGGTCGCCGCCGGGGAGGGCGCATTGCAGACGTGCAGCGAGCGGCGGCCCTTCACAAAATGAAAATCATCCACCAATTTGCCGTCGGCGGTCAGCGCCTGGGCACGAACCCCGGCCGGGCCGGGCCGGATATCTTCCGGTTGCAGCTCTGGGATAAGCTGGCGTGCGTTCTCGGTAAACAGTTTGCGTGACAGGGAGCGTCGAACTTCTGCCAGCCCCTCGCCAAGATAATTGCCGGCGATTTTCCAGAATCCTCGATAGCCAAGTACCTCGCTCAGATCCCGCAGGCTGAAATCGCATTTGCGGTAGCCTTCACGTTTGAATGCCAGCACCGCATTGGGGCCAACGTCGCGCTTGCCGTTGTACATACGGGTAAAATGCACGCCGAGGAAAGGGAAATCCGGGTTCGGTACCGGGTAAATCAGGTGGTTCACCAGATAGTTTTTTTCGTCGTTCAGCACAAAGTATTCACCCCGGAACGGCACGATCTTCATCCCGGTCTGATAGCCGGCCAGGGCGGCGATGCGGTCACTGAAAAGACCGGCGCAGTTAACCAGCCACTTGCCCTTATATTCTGCGCGAGGGGTACGCACGCTGACGCCGTCACTGCTTTCAACGATGCCCTCAACCTGTTGTCCATAGTGGATCTCGCCGCCGCGTTGCTGGATCACTTCCGCCAGCTTTGCCGCCACCTGGCTGTAGTTGACGATACCGGCATCGGGCACCAGCAGTGCCTCAATACCGTTGACGTGCGGCTCACGCTCCTTTAACTGCGCCTGCGACAATCGGCTGACCGCCAGCCCGTTCTGTCGCCCGCGCTGGTAGATATTCTCCAGTAAAGCCAGCTCCTTCAATTGGGTGGCCACAATCACTTTGCCACATTGCTCCTGATAGAGGTCATGCTCGCGGCAGAAGGCGAACATGCTTTGGTTGCCCAGTTTTGCCAGCCGTGCCTTCAGGCTACCGGGAGTGTAGTAAATGCCGGAATGCACTACGTTGCTGTTATGGCCACTTTGGTGGGCCGCCGGGCCATTTTCTTTTTCCAGGATCAGGATGCGCAGCAGGGGGTTCGTTTCCTGCAGCGCGTTTGCGACGCCCAACCCCACCAGACCTGCGCCGATAATGATCACGTCATGCATGGTTATCCTAACTCCTCATGGTCCAGGCGGCGCAATTTGCCGCGTACGTTGCTGAGATGGTTTTGCATAGCGGCAGTGGCTGCCGCCGGATCGCGAGCCTTGATTGCCATAAATACCCGTTGGTGCTCGTCGATCACCCGTTGGCGCTCGTCCTGACGGCCCAGGTTCTTGCTGAGTGAATACACCAGCACGCCGAGATATAATTCGTGCATGTTATCCAGGATCTGCACGAAAAACGGGTTGTGCGAGGCCTGCATAATGGCGCGGTGGAACAGGTAATCCTCTCGATGACCAATCAAACCTTCGTCGAGGGTGCAGCGTTTAAAGTCGTTAAGGGCCAATTCAATCGCCCGCAGTTCCTGCTCGGTATGGCGTTCGGCGGCCATACTCGCCGCCTGTTGCTCAATCACCTCACGCATTTCCAGCAGCGCTTCCACTTCACCCGGATCGGCTATTTCCAACACCAGCGGCTGGTATTTGCTCAGCAGGGAATGTTGTTCCACCCGATGGCCGCCCCCCTGCCGCGAGGAGATGATGCCGCTGACCTCCAGAATACCGAGCGCCTCACGCACGGGCACCCGACTGACGCCAAAGGCCTCCGCCAGCAGGTTCTCTGACGGCAGTTTTTCCCCGACGGGGAAGGTGCCGTTACTGATGCCTTCCTTCAACTGCGCCAGTACCTGATGAGAAGCTTTCTGGCGCGTAACCTTATTGATCATTTACAGCCCTCTGCGGATGACTCCGCCTGAAACGCAACAGATGCATGGACGCCGCAGTAACAATCAGCGCCGCGCCGCCCAAGTCGGTCAGCAGCCCCGGTTTAATCAGCAGGATAGCCGCAAAGGTAAACAGTATCCGCTCCAGCCAGTGGGTTTTCATCATCCAGAAATTGGCGCTGGCGATCGACAGCGCATAAATTCCTACCAATGCGCTGATCACCATATGGATCACCGACAGCGCATTAAGGTCGTCGCCCTGCATCAGCAGCATCGGGTTATAGACCAGAATGAATGGGATGATAAAGCCCGGCAACGCCAGGCGCACGGCATCCCACGAGGTCTGCATCGGGTCGGCGCGAGCGATGCTGGCGGCGGTGTAACTGGCCAGCGCCACCGGCGGCGTGATGTTGGACAAGGCGCCAAACCAGAACACAAAGAAGTGCGCCGCCAGCGGCATCACGCCGGCTTTGATCAGGATCGGCGAAACGGTAACCGCCACCACGATATACAGCGCGGTAGAGGGCAGGCCCATACTCAGTACGATACACACCAGCATCACCACCAGCAGGATCATCCACAGGGTATTGTTGGTCATCGCGACGATATTAAACGCCAGCGTGGAGCCGATACCGGTCATGGTGACTACGCAGATGATTACCCCGATGGCGGCGCAGGCTACCGTCACCTGAATAGAACCGCGAGCCGCTTCGTTCAGTGCTTCAGCGATTTTTTTCGGCGTCATGCGTACGGTGGTATCGGGGGTGATCCAACTGGCGACGATGATCGAAATAATGCCGAGGAACCCGGCATAGATCGGCGTTTTGCCCAACAACAGGGTGCCGATAACGATGATCAACGGCAGCAACAGCAGGCCGCGCGCCTTCAGTACCGCTTTCACTTTGGGAATATTTTCTTTGCTGATGCCTTTCAGACCCTGCTTTTTAGCCTCCAGATCGATGGCAATAATCAGCGCCGCGTAATAGAGCAATGCGGGAATAATGGCGGCGATCACGATGGTGGTATACGAAATGCCGAGGAAGCCGGCCATGATAAAGGCGGCGGCGCCCATGATCGGCGGCATGATCATTCCGCCGGTGGAGGCGGTGGCTTCAACCGCACCGGCAAAGCGGGACGACAGGCCGATGCTTTTCATCAGCGGGATGGTGAAGGTGCCGGTGGTGGCGACGTTAGCCACCGCGCTGCCGCTCAGGGAGCCGGTCAGCGCCGAGGAGATCACCGCGACTTGCGCCGGGCCGCCGCGACGCCGACCGGCCATCGCCAGCGCCAAATCGTTGAACAATGCTGTGGCCCCGCTGACGCTGAGGAACGCGCCAAACAGGATAAATACCACGATAGCGGTGGAGGCGGTGGACAGGGTGATGCCGAAGATCCCTTCGCTGGTCATAAACAGCCGGTACAGCAGGCGTTCGAACGAGAAGCCGCCGTGGCCGAAAATGCCCATAAAGTACTGGCCGAACAGGGCATAGACGATCGCGAAGGTCGCCAGCCCGGGAATGAAATACCCCGTGGTGCGGCGTGCGGCTTCAAACAGCACGCCGATGCCGATCACCGCCATCACGTAGTCGGTGGTATTGGGAATGCTTTTGCGCACCACGTGCAAGTCCAGATAGCTGGCGTAGAAATAGCCGTAGCTGACCAGCGTCAGGATAATGAACAGGTAGTCCCAGCGGTTGAATTTGCTGGTGGCGTGGCGGCGTGATACCGGAAACAGTATGAAGCCCAGGATTAAGATGCCGCTGAGAAACGTGGTATTGCGGTAAAACTCCTGGGTATTCGACAGCGCATTGGCATAAATGGCGTAAGCGGAAATCGCAATGGCCAGCACCGTGGCCAACTGCAAATAGATACCGCTTAGCGGGCGACTACCAGCCCCGGCTTCTTTATCCAGATCGACGGCATTTTGCGGCGACAGGTTGTTAGTGCTCATACGACCTCCTTATCGATTGACGGCAAGCGCTGCCGCTTCCGGTGGGATCAGATAGTCGGGCACGTTGACCCCGGCCTCGAGATAATATTTATAAGCGCCCATATGCAGCGGCACAGAGACGCCTTTCAGCGCATTCTCCAGCGAAATGTATTTGGCGGCGCTGTGGACCTGATGCACTTCCGGCAGGTTTTCAAACAGGGTTTTGGTCAGGTCATACACCAGCTTTTCATCCAGGCCATTGAGCGCGACCAAAATATTGGGCTGGGCGATAGTGGAAACCGCCTTACTCTGCCGTGGGTAGGTATCGGCTTTAATATCAAAACGGAACCAGGAATTGGCGATGGCGTTGATGTTGGCCAACTGTTCATCGGTGACGTTGAGGATGCGTGAGGGCACGCCGCTGGCGAACATGTCGGTTACCGCTGCCGCCGGTACCCCGGCAGGCAGGGCGCCGCCGTCGAGTCGCCCGTCGCGCATGGCTGAAACGGTGTCGCCGTAACCCAGATATTCCGGCGTCAGCGATTTCTTGCTCAGGTTAACCCCTTGCAAAATGATCAGCGTGGACTGCTCAGTGCCGCTGGCCTGTGGGCCAACTGAGAAACGGCTGCCGGCGATGTCATTCAAGGTGCCGTCCTTGACTTTGTTTTCCAGCATCACAAAGTGTTCTACGTTCGGCCACAGCATCGAGATGGAACGCAGATGGCCGTAGGCGCGGCCTTCAAAGTTGCGTACGCCCTGGTAGGCTTCGACGGCGATCAGGCTTTGCAGGATCGCCAGCTGCGCCTCGTTTTTCTGCAGCAGATCGATATTCTCTATCGATCCCGCAGAGGATTGCCCGCTGACCTGGATGCCGTTCTGCTTCAGGCGGTTGCTCCAGACATTGGCCAGCCCGACGCCCATCGGGTAATAGGTGCCGCCGGTGGAGGCGGTGGCTACGGAAAGAAAGGTCTTGTCGGCATTCTCCACCTTGCCGGCGACCGCCAGCGCCGCGACGGCAGCCAGAGCACCCGCAGCCAGCAACAGCTTGATTTTTCTATTTTTCATTATTTTCACCCGAGATTTTTGAAACAAATAGAAAACATTTACGCAAACTTGTATACAACATTGCAGCTTTTATCACCTAACAAGCATTGTTTGATTTGTGATCAAGGTGGGTGAAAGGTGTTCAAAAAATGGCGGGAAATGTGAGGGAGGATGGGATAACCCCGTGACGGTTGCCACGGGGGAAATGCAGATTACCAACCTTTAACGGCATCGCCCTTGTAGATTTCGGCGGCGCTGGCGGCAACTTCATCGGTCTGATAGGCCTTGATCAGATTCTTCACGTTTTCGTTGTTTTGGTTATCCACCCGAGTGGCGAAAACATTGACGTAAGGCGAATCTTTGTCTTCGACAAACAGCCCGTTCTTGGCGGGCGACAGACCAATTTGGCTGGAGTAGTTGGTGTTGATGATCGCCAGGGCGATCTGTTTGTCGTCTAACGCACGCGGCAACTGAGGCGCTTCAATCTCGACGATTTTCAATTTCTTCGGATTACTGACGATATCCAATGAGGTAGGCAGCAGCCCGACGCCCTCTTTCAGCACAATCAGCCCCTGTTTTTGCAACAGCAGCAGCGAACGGCCGAGGTTGGTCGGGTCATTGGGCACCGCAACCTGGGCACCGTCAGGCAGTTGGCTGAGCGACGTGATTTTTTTGGAATAACCGGCGATGGGATAAACGAAAGTATTGCCTACCGCCACCAGTTTGTAGCCGCGCTCCTGGATCTGTTTTTCCAGATAAGGCTTGTGCTGGAAGGAGTTGATGTCGAGATCGCCATTATTCAGCGCTTCGTTGGGCAACACGTAATCATTGAAGGTCACCACTTCCACATCCAGATCGTATTTCTGTTTGGCGATTTTCTGTACGGTTGCCCACATAGCCTGATCGATGCCGGAGCTGATGCCGACTTTGATGTGATGCTTATCTTGTTCCGTCGGTCCACAGGCAGTCAGCAGCAGGCTGCTTGTTACCGCCAGCGCCGCGGCGAGTTTTTTCAGCGTAAATGTCATTTCCCAGAGTCCTTGTCAAAATAGCCTGCTGGTTATTGCAGGCTGAAGAGTGGCACTGACTCTAGATAATCGGCTGGCTAAAATAAAATACTGATTCTCTATGATTAATAGCGATTTGCTATGAGGGATTTCAGGCTCCGCGGCTGCGCCAAAACAGCGCAAACAGTTCGGACTGCGTGTTGATGCCCAGTTTCGAATACAGGTGCTTTTTATGCGCTCGTACCGTCTCGATTGAAATCTGCAGGCGGCGGGCGATCTCCTTGGTAGAACAGCCTGCCAGCATCAGTTGGCTGACCTGGTTTTCCCGTTCCGTCAATTGCGCGCCGCCGGGCAACGACGACAGTGAGAAGTTGCTGTCGCCATCATCGCTGGCGTTTTCGAAACGCATCCGCTGGCGCATCAATGGCAGTAGCCAACTTTCGACCAGAGCCAGAATGCCGAGGTGACGATCGCTGTAGCGCCGCGAGGCGCCCAACGACAGGCAAAGCATGCGCTGCGGCTCCACCAGCAGGTTGAAATGCACCTCATCGCCGCCGACGTTATGGTTGAAATAGTGTTGATAGTATTCCGTCGCCGCAAAATTGGCGGGTGCGACGTCATCCAGGCGCAACAGCCCGGTGCGTTGGCGAGCCCAGGCGTCCAGGTAGAAAGGATCGAGCAGATAGAGGCCTTTCTGGTAATCGTGAAACAGCGCTTCGTCACTGCCGTCACTTTCGTCGCTGGCAGCCAGGATCTGTGGTGGATGCTGGGGAGAAAACAGCAGCGCCACCCAGTTTTCGAACGGGATATGCCCCTTCAACAGGCGCGCACAGCTCAGCCAGAAATCCGCCCCGTCGAGGTTATCGACCAGTTGGCCGAATGCCCGATGCCAGGCCAGCGTCTCGGGAGAAATAAGGCTGCTGTTACCCACTGATGTTACCCCTGTTATGGAATAGCCAGAACGGCTGTTTCGGGCATACTACCATTATTATTACTGTGTTCCGCGTGGAGGATAAAATGGAAATAACCCTGGCCCAATTGCCCTGTCGTGAAGGCTGCGTTGCCGACAACCTGGCGCAGGCCCTGGCATTCATTGAGCGTTACGCCAAGGGCGGCAACCTTATCCTGTTCCCGGAAACCCAGCTCACCGGTTTCGCTGCGGCGCAGGGTGACACCGATTATGCCCTGCAAAGCGACGGCGCGGAGTTGTTGCAACTGGTTCAGGCCAGCCGCCAATACGATGTCGCGCTGGTGATTGGCTTTCTTGAACGCACCGATAAGGGGGTGTTCAACAGTACGGTGCTGATCACGCCGGAGCAGGGGATTTATCTGCACTATCGCAAGACCCATTTGTGGCCGGATGAGCGTAATACCGTTCTTCGCGGCGATACGTTAGTGTGCGGCGTTTGGCGCGGAACGCGTATCGGGCTGCTGATTTGCTACGATCTTGAGTTCGCGGAAAATGCCCGGGCGTTAGCCGTTATGGGCTGCCAATTGCTGCTGGTGACGAATGGCAATATGGATCCCTATGGCCCGGTGCACCGCAATGCCGCGCTGGCCCGCGCGCAGGATAACCAGATGTTTGTCGCCATGACCAACCGCTGCGGTGAGGGTGATGGATTGCAGTTTGCCGGCGAAAGCCTGATTGTCGATCCGCTGGGGCGCGAAGTCGCCGGATTGGGCCGCGAAGCAGGGGCGCTGTCGGCCACATTGGATTTTACCCTGCTAGAGCAGGCTCGCAGCCACTACCGTTATCTGGACGATCGGCGCTTACCGTTAGCGCGAGAAGCGCAGTGGGTTGAAGGGGAAGAGGGGCGCCGGGGGTGGCCACTGGGGTAATCGGCCTGGCGTATCCTGTTTGTGCCCTGGTATACAGTTTGTTTTGACGGGGGATCCGCCTGCTTATTATGATGACGGAAAGCCCAACCGGGGCGCGAATAGCCAAAGGAAAAGACAATGCGATTTAACATGTGGCGCAAGGCGTTGCTGCCATTGGTGGTTTTGACTTGCGTATCAGCAGCTCAGGTTCAGGCGGCGGAGAGCGTGGCGGAACCGATCCCGAAAACGTTATTGGGCAACTGGCATATCAGCAAGATCCTGCCGACCCAAACCGTGGGTTGCTGGGATGAACAGCAGGCGAAAGGCCTGATCGGCGGCAAGATCGGTTATAAAGCAGGGAGTTTCACCTGGAACGGTACCGAGTTGAAAAGCGAGGGGGCAACCCTCAGCACGGTGGAAGCACAGGAGTTTGTTGAGGACAACTCCGGCAGCAGTTCTTATATCGACTTCCCGATGCTGGGCATCAGCACGCCAGCGGTTGAACGGGTGATGATCCAGCATGCCGATACCACAATCAAAGGCATTACCGATCAGGGTACCGACGGCGTACCGGGGGATAACGTGCTGGTAAAAGATGCCAACACGCTGATCCTGTCGGTGTGCAACGTGTGGTTCGAAGCCCAGCGCGTGCGGTGACCCCTGCCATCGGCTTATCTTGTCCTGCCCTCACTGCGTCAGCGCGATGCGACCGAAGAGGGCATGACTCCCTTGTGGGGTAATGGCCGAAAGCTGATCCAAGCGGCAAACCCGTTGATTATCGAAATAAATAAACTCTCCCTCATTCTCCAGCGTCTGGGTGGTTAACGCCGTTGCCTGGAAACACTGCCCGTTAACCAATTCAACGTTCAGCCGATAACCGTAGAGGCAGGCAATTTCCAAATAATCATGCAATTCGCAGTCTATCGGCCGGTAAGCTGTCATGACATCCCCTGGCAACCCTGCATTTTAAAAATGTAATAGCCCGTTTGGCTAATAGCCTGCTCCACCTCAGGGCTGGAGGACTCGCTGTGGCAGAATGCACAGCTGCTTTGGCTGATATTGTCCTCCTCAATATTGTTCTGTTTGAGGAACTGTTGCGCATAGTGTCTTGCCTGAGCCAGATCGTTGCTGTCGGTGAACACGTCGAAATGCAGATAGCGACCATCCCTGGTATGTACATGAGTGTCAAAAACATTGATATACATAGTTATTTATCCTTTTGCTTGTTTATCTGAATGTGATATTGGTGTCGATTCGATACCATAATCCTCGCATTTGATGAAAATCCTGTCAACGGCGCTTTTAGCCAAAATGACCGGTTGAGAGCAGAGCACAAGGGAAGGGGCATAAACCCTAAAGAAGCGTTTCAATATGAAAATGAGCGGGTAGAGCCGGTGATTTATTTCTGGCGTCACGTTTACCGAATTAATTTTTTATAAAATCAAAGCACTATCCGGGTTTGGAAAATAAAGGGGCGTTTGAAATCTTGGGGATATTTCAATGCCGGGATGCTTCAAGAAAATAGCCGCCGACTTTATATCGGCACGCTGATAGGCAAACACTATTACAGCTATAGGCGCAGGCTGGGTTATTCATTGATTGTTATCAATTATGCAGCGCATCTTCCTCTCTACTATTACCGGGCGACTGTCTATTGGATGGGCAATACCTTATAAGGATTGAAAATGAAAAAGGTCACCCGTATTGCGGCGATGTCCCTTACCGGCATTGTCTTATGTTATCTGGGGCTTTCGGGCTATGTTTGGTATCACGATACTCAGCGTACGGTGTACAGTCAGGCACCGCGATCTGCGCTGGAGAAGAATAACCAGATTCTCGGATTGCTGAGAGAAAAGGGCTGCGATTATTGCCATACACCTTCTGCCGATCTTCCCTTCTATGCCTCATTTCCCATTGCCAAACAGCTGATGGAATACGATATCCGCCTTGGGTATCAGTCTTTTAACCTGGAACCTGTACGTGCCAGCCTGATCGAAGATAAAGCGGTATCACAAAGCGATCTGAACAAGATTGAATGGGTAATGCAGCATAAGACCATGCCGCCGACACGGTATGTCGCCTTGCACTGGGCGGGGCAGGTGGATGAGCAAGAGCGCGAGACCTTGCTTGGCTGGATAGCGCAGCAGCGCGCGCGTTACTACGCCAGTAACGAGGCTGCCGCGGAACACCGTAATGAGCCGATTCAGCCGATCCCCAAGGCATTGCCTGTCGACGCACAGAAAGTGGCGCTGGGTTTTCGACTGTATCACGACCCGCGCCTTTCCGGAGACAGCACTCTCTCTTGTGCCCACTGCCATTCGCTCAATACCGGAGGCGTAGACGGCAGAAAAACGTCGATTGGGGTTGGCGGCGCGGTAGGGCCGATAAATGCGCCAACGGTATTCAACTCCGTGTTCAACAGCGAGCAGTTCTGGGATGGCCGTGCGCCAACGCTGCAGGTACAGGCCGGTGGACCGCCGCTCAACCCTATCGAAATGGCTTCCAAATCCTGGGAGGAGATCATCGGCAAGCTGGACAAGGATCCGGTACTAACCCGTGATTTTGTCGCCGCCTACCCGCAGGGCCTCAGCGGCGAGACCATTACGGATGCCATCGCCGAATTTGAAAAAACCTTAATCACGCCGGACTCACCTTTCGATAACTGGCTGCGCGGCGATGACAATGCCATGACGATGCAGCAGAAACACGGTTATCAACTGTTTAAGGACAACAAATGCGCCACTTGTCACGGGGGAACCATTCTTGGTGGGCGTTCCTTCGAGCCTTTGGGGCTGAAACGCGACTTCAATTTTGGGGAAATTACCGCCGCGGATATCGGGCGCATGAACGTCACCAGCGAAGCGCGCGACAGGCTACGGCAGAAGGTGCCCGGCCTGCGCAATGTGGCACTGACGGCGCCTTACTTCCATCGCGGGGATGTCGCCACGCTGGATGAGGCGGTCAAACTGATGCTGCGCTATCAGGTGGGTACCGAACTGCCGCAGCAGGATGTCGATGATATTGTTGCCTTCCTCGAAAGCCTGACGGGCGTATATACCCCTTACACCCAAAGCCAGAAATAACGGGCTGACGGCCCGCGTCATCATGGTATCTCCAGCCCCGGTAACGGGGCTGTTCCAACGGCAAGATGCCCGTTCGTCCCTCCGGTTTCTGAACTAAAATTATCCATAACGGGACAACAGAAATGTTGCCGTGCAAACCGGGGTCTCTATGAATCAATGACAGGAGGCGCTATGTGCTATCAACATATTATGATTGCCACCGACCTGAGTGATGACGGAAAACGGCTGGTGGAAAAAAGCGCGAGATTGGCCGCGGCGCTGCAGGCCAGGCTCTCTCTGATCTACGTGGATATCCACTACGATACCTACCATGCGGCGATTGGTTTTTCTGAGCGAAGCTACGACGGCGTACCTTTTGAAGAGAAGATCAAGAAAGAGCTGGAGCCGCTGACCCAGAATGTGAATTACCCGATCAACGAGGTGATCATCGGACACGGTGATTTTATCGAAGAGTTGAAGAATGCCGTGGTGGATAAAAGTGTCGACCTGGTGGTTTTTGGCCATCACCATGATCTGTGGAACAAGCTGTTTTCATCAACCCAGCATGCCATCAACCAATTGAATGTCGACGTACTGGTCATCCCGATCAAACAGTAGCCAGTTGATTAACCCTGCCAGTATTCACTCTGGCAGGGTGACGGACAGATTACCGGGTGAAAAAGTCGTTATACAACATGTAGAGGTGCGCCGCGCTCCAGGAGAAATTCGGCGCGCCCTGTTGCATGCCGGTCAGCGGGTTGTAGTTCTCGCGGATGGGACCGTCGGTCATCAGCCCGTCGGCATGGTTGAAGAAAGCCTGGGCCGTGGCGACAGCGTCGGCGCGATAGCCGTAGCTCTCCATGCCTTTAAGCCCGAAATACAACTGATCTACCCAGACCCGCCCCCGCCAGTAAATATCGGCACCGAACGCCGGATTGGTCAGCGCTGCCGTACCGAGAGGGACGTAGGTGTTGAATTCACGCGGATCCTTCATCACTTTAACCACTGCGTCGGCATGTTGTTGGCTGGCGGCGCCATTAAATAGTGGAGACCAACCTTCAGGCCCTTTACCTCGCTCTACGATGGGGTAACCGGCGCAGCCATTGGGCAGCGGTTTATCCTCGATGCGGATGTCGTAGAAGAAACCGCTGGTGCTATCGAACATGCAGTTATTAATGTAATTCGCCAGTTTATCGGCCTTGCTGCGGAAGGTAGCGGCCTCGGCATTGTGGCCCAGAATATCGGCCATCTCGGCCAGGTATCTGTTGTCGCTGTACATGTAGCTGGCCTGATCGACAGATTCCTGCAGCAGCGAATAGCCGAGCAGAGTACCGTCCGCCGCACGATTTTCAGCAAACTTCACCTGCCAGTCCTGCCGTTTACCGCCCTGCGCCAGGTAACGGGCCAACTGATCCGGGTCGATAAAGCCAAAGGCGGCGGCGTCGTCACGGCCCGACTCCCAGGACGCGGCGACCTGAGCCGGGATTTCAATACTGTCGAAACGCCCGGAACGTACCACCCGATTATAGTTGTTCAACCCGGCAAGCTTTTGCTGATGCTGCCCGCGTTTAACGGTAAACAGCATCTGACCGTCCGGCGTGTTGTGTGCCTTGTCGCGCGTGGCGCCATACTCTGGCACCCCGTTGCCGTTATGGTCCCGGTTGCGCAACCACCAGTCGTGGTAGGCGACCAGCTTCGGATACATCTCGGCCAGCCACTGTTTATCGCCGGTGGTGTTGTACACCTCCATCACCGCCCAGGCCGCCAGGCTGGGTTTGGTATTGCGTTCATTCCAGTTGCTGCCATCGCCGCCGCGTTCCGGGCTGGGGTTATAGGCGATCAAATCGGGAATAAAGCCGGCATCCCACGGGCGCAGCGGGTCGTCAGGCTGGATCTGGAAAGCGAACACCGCACGGATATTATCCTTGGCGACGTTGGGATTAAAATGCGCCATTGCGTACGCCTGCTTCCAGGTATCCCAGGGCCAGGTCTGGTTGCCGGAGAACCAACGCCCGGTGACAGAAGGCGTCACCGAATCAAATTTCATCGCACCGGTGGCCCCGCGCCAGTTGGCGTTTAAGGTTTCTATCGCTTTGACCGCCACGCGTTCCTGTGTCTGGGTGGCATGCGGATTCGACAGCCCCTGGTCGAGGTAATTTTCCCAACGCTGCGCCGATGCGCTCATGTAGCGCTGGGGATCGGTGAGGATCGAAGCAATCTTGCTTTGTTCCTGCTGGACTTCTGCGGCGGTGAGCAGGTGAGAGTAGGTGGTATAGAAGGTGGTGGAGCCGGAAATCGTGGCTTTGGCGATAAACCTATGGCCATTGACCGTCGTTTGCTGCGGCAGCGATTTATGAATTTGGTATTCGGACTCGCCGGAGGTCATCAGTTGTGAAGCCGCGCGCACCCTCCCGAAGGTAACCCGCAGGCCGTCCTTGGTCGGCAACAGCTGCCGCGTATAGTCGGGGAATGCCTGCTCGATGGTTGGCGGGGACTGCGGTTTTTGTTCTTTGGCATAGTATTTTTCCAACAGTTCGCCATCCCACACCAGTTCCAGCGGCGTATCGCTAGTGATTTGGGTTTCGAGCAGTGAAGTGCGGGCAGTAGCGAATCGCAGCGTCAGTTTAACCGTGATCCCTGGGGCGGTAAGCCGCTGGATCAGCGCGCCGGGGATGCTGTAGGCGGTCATGCTGAAGCGGACTTTCTCCCCGTTTTTATACAGGCTGAGCCGGTCGAAGTTATTGGCCATAAAGTTAATGTATTCTTCGGTGAGCAACGCCGGACCCGGGAAGCCGCCCATGCCTTCCGGGCCGTTTGGCAGTAAATGACCATGCCAGGCGCCAAGATCAAAAAACGGATTAAAGCGTTGGTGTTCATCGAAATCGTAATCGAGCATATAGTGTGGGGCACCGCTGCGATTAATCACGTTTTTATAGGCTTCCGCCCGCAGGGGGCTTTCGTTACCCGGGTGAGAGATGCAGCCTGGTATCGTCAGGGCCGCGGAGATAACCAGGGCCAGAGACGGCAGTTTATTAATCATCTTCATTATGTTTGCCTTTATGCGTTACCAATAAAAATACTGCATCAGAAACACCGAGTTGCTGGCGTCGGTGCTGTCGTTGGTCATATAAAATTTGCTGTCCAACGCGGTGGCCAGCCTGCCGCCGGCATATTCGTACCAGATACCGGCCTGCGCGTAAGAGGTCGCGGTGTCCGGCGCATTGTCCAACCGGTGGCGGGCGTAGCTGTAGGCCGTCGAGAAATACAGTCCCTTGGCGGCCTCAACCATGGCGCTCAGCATCAGGCCCGACTCCGAGCCCGGGTGATTGCCGTCCCCCTTGCCGGTGTGCTGCCAGATCCGGCCGGCCAAATTTTTCCCTTTCAGCCCCAGCAAATAGAGTTGTCCCATGCCGTCGGTGATTTCCAGACCGTTTAATAACGTCAGGCCTTCCTGCAGATCGTATTGCGTATAGCCGTTGACCATAGCCCGGTAGCGGTACTTATCCGAATAGCGGTCATATTTGCCAAAGTGCAACAGTGCCTTGCTCTCGTCGATGCGGCTTTCTGGCGCGGCAGTCAGGCTGTAGCGGAATTTACCGGTCAGGTTCTGCAGCTTGGCTGCATAGGTGAGATCGCGGGTATTGGGGATCACATAACCGTATTCCGGGGTAAAGTCTGCCCACCATTGCAGATCGTCCAGCGAAGAATCATTACGCAGGCTAAGCATCATTTCGGTGCCGTCATCGGTGCGGTATCCAGCGTAAAAGCGGTTGATGCCGCCCTCAAACCCGCCCCAACTGTGGTCCGGCGTCCAGGCATTACCCTGATGGTCGGCCTGTACCGTCCAACCTTCGCCGTAGAGCAGGCCGAACCAGTGGCCGTGCTTGATCTCCAGTCCGCCTTCGATATAGGTGCCATCGCTGTATTTGTGTTGGTGCTCCCCGTTTAAATAGACGCTGCCGCCGATACCCAACTCGCCGTAAAAGCGCAGGGCGGTCGGGCCGGTATTTGTCAGTTCGGGGGGCGGCAGAACGTTATGTTCCGCCGGCACCACGGATTCCTGAGCTAACAGCGGCAGCGGCAACATCAGCAGTAACGTGGGCAATATTTTATTATTGGATTTAATTTTCATCTGGACACGCATTGGGTTTGGGTCAATGGCGAGCCTGCGGGGGGACCCGCCAACTCGAACCGTTAACGCCATGTGGGCCGGCCCCATTCCCTGGGAGGAGATAAAAATACCGTCGCATAGCGGCGGTAAACGGAGAATATATTAGTAAATGTTTTAGTAAAAAATACCGCAAAATCAGTAAATCGTTAACTTGATCACAAAGGGTGAAATGGGTATCTTCGCTACGGGCGTTGCGAACCGCAGAGCTACGCATAGCACCAGCTACCGCCGCGCTGGAGGTAAAAGGACGTTTCTGGCGGTTTAAAGGGGGGAGAGTATCGAGGCGTATACCTCGTTGAGCTGTCCCGGTAAGCTAGCGTTTTTGTCTATTCGTTGAGACTCTATGGCCACACTGAAAGAAATCGCAGAAGCTGCAAACGTGTCTGTCGCTACCGTTTCGCGGGTGCTGAATGACGACCCCACGCTGAGCGTGAAGGCGCAAACCCGGCAAAAAATCCTGGAAGCGGCGGAGCGTCTCGAATACAAAGTCCAGCCCTCAAAACGTCACAGCGGGCATCGGCTGACTTTCGCCGCGCTTTTCACCTATAAACAAGCCATAGAGATTAACGACCCCTACTATTTGGCGATGCGCTATGGCATTGAAACTCAATGCGAAAAGTTGGATGTTTCGCTGGTGGCCTGCTACGACTTCAACGGTGAAAAACCCTTGCCTGCGGCTGACGCGCTGCTGGTCATCGGCCGGCCACAGCCTGCGCTTTACGAACAGCTAAGCCAGCAGCGAGTGCCGGTGGTGTTCGTGGACGGTGTCATCGACGATCCGCAGTTCGACTGTGTCAATGTCGATCTGACCAAGATCAGCCAGAAGGTGATCGACTATTTCATCGAATGCGGTTACTCGCGCATTGGGTTTATCGGCGGACGTGACGATCCGGCGCTGGCCGATCAGCGTGAGCAAGCCTTTGTGGAATACGGCCGCTTGAAAAACGTGGTGCGGCCGCAGGATATTTACACCGGCGACTTCAGCAGCCAGGCGGGCTACCAGTGTGCCAGGCAAATGCTGGAGAAGAAGGGCGGTTATCCGCCAGCTCTGTTGGTCGCGACCGACTCTATCGCCATCGGGGTACTGCGTGCCTTGCACGAGCATTCGGTTCAGGTTCCTGGCCAGATTGCGCTGATCAGCGTGAACGATATCCCCACGGCACGCTTTATTTTCCCCGCATTATCAACCGTCCGCATACCCTCCGAAACCATGGGCGCTCAGGCCGTTAATCTGTTGACTGAGCGTATTCGTGACGAACGGACCATTCCATTATCGATCTTTGTTCCCAGCTCGCTTCAGTTGCGCGATACCACCGTTGCCTGAAAAGGTCCCCTGTGCCCTATGCCGATTGCGGCAGCACAGGGAGGCCGAACGGCCAAAAATTAACGTCATGATTAAAAAAGACATTTCATATTTATTGTGATCCCGTCGTCATTAGGTAAATATGATCTGTAGTTTTTACTAAATATTTACTATCGTTCTCCCATTGAAAGTTGTCGGGAGACGTGACGTGAATCATTGGGAAAACATAGAAAAACAGTCAGAGAATCGCTTACCGCCGCGAGCGAGCTTCTTCAGCTATCGTAATGCCACGCAGGCATTAAGCTTCGATCGCAACGCCAGTGCGGCATTTCAACTGCTGAGCGGTCGTTGGCAGTTTCGTTACTTCGAACACCCTGATCGGGTGCCGGCGGCGTTCTATAGCCAACTGATGGCGGACTGGGGCGACATCACCGTGCCGGGCATGTGGCAGATGGAAGGTCACGGCCAATTGCAGTATACCGATGAGGGCTATCCCTTCCCGATCGACGTGCCTTACGTGCCGACCAACAATCCGACCGGTGCCTATCAACGCCAGTTTACGCTGGACGGCGACTGGGAAAACCAGCAGGTCATCATTAAGTTTGATGGCGTGGAAACCTACTTTGAGGTGTATCTCAACGGCCGCTACGTCGGTTTCAGCAAAGGCAGCCGTTTGTCCGCCGAGTTTGATCTTAGCGACTATGTGAAAGCAGGCGAAAACCTGCTGTCCGTTCGCGTTATGCAGTGGGCAGACTCGACGTATATTGAAGATCAGGACATGTGGTGGATGGCCGGCATCTTCCGCGACGTTTACCTGATCGGTCAACAACGCACCCATATTCATGATCTCACGCTGGTCACGCATTTCGATGAACAGTATTGCGACGCAGTGCTGGCACTCGATGTCGAGCTTGGCAACCTGAACCCGTCCGTGGCAAGCGGTTATCGCCTGCAGGCTCAGCTTTTTGATGGTGAAGCCTGCGTCGCCGAACGCTGGGAAAATGAGCTCTGTATCGGGGCCAGTGCCCGCTGCCGATTCGAGATCCCGGTCAGCCAGCCGCAGCAGTGGAATGCAGAAAACCCTTATCTGTATCAATTGCTGCTTAGCCTGTATGACCACGCCGGTAATCTGGTGTCGGTGGTGCCGCAGCGCGTCGGGTTCCGTGAGATCGGCGTGCGTGAGGGGCTATTTTATGTCAACGGACGCTATTTAAAGCTGCATGGCGTGAACCGCCACGATCACGATCAGCGCAAAGGGCGCGCGGTGGACATGGCGCGGGTTGAGCGCGACATCGTGTTGATGAAGCAACACAACATCAACTCGGTGCGAACCGCCCACTACCCGAACGATCCGCGCTTTTACGAATTGTGTGATATCTACGGCCTGTTTGTGATGGCGGAAACCGACCTGGAAAGCCACGGTTTCGCTAACGTTGGCGATATTAGCCGCATCACCGACGATCCTCGCTGGGAAAATGCCTACGTCGAGCGCATTGAGCGCCATGTGATGGCGCAGAAAAACCATCCCTCAATCATTATCTGGTCCCTGGGCAACGAGTCCGGTTATGGCTGCAACATCCGCGCCATGGCTAAACGCTGCAAGGCGCTGGATCCCACTCGGCTGGTGCATTACGAAGAAGACCGCGATGCGGAAGTGGTCGATGTGATCAGCACCATGTATTCGCGCGTGGCGATGATGAATGCCTTTGGCGAGTATCCCCATGCCAAGCCGCGAATTTTGTGTGAATACGCCCATGCCATGGGCAATGGGCCGGGAGGCCTGTTCGAATATCAGTCGGTGTTTAACCGCCATGCCAGCCTTCAGGGGCATTACATCTGGGAGTGGTGCGATCACGGTTTGCTCAGTCATGACGCGCAGGGACGCGAACGCTATCAGTACGGTGGTGATTACGGCGATTACCCGAATAACTATAACTTCTGCATGGATGGCCTGATCTACCCGGATCAGCGCCCCGGTCCTGGCCTGCGTGAATATAAGCAGGTGCTGTGTCCGGTAGAGGTCAGCGGCGCAGGCGAGAGGACGCCGGTGCTGCGAGTTAAAAACCGCTATTGGTTCAGTTCGCTGGCCGATATTACGCTGGTCGTCAGCGTGAAGGCCGGGGGGCGTCAACTGGCCAGCTATGACATCAAACTGCCGCACCTGCAGCCGGGCGAGTCTGAAGAACTGCATTTTCCTGAGTTGGCGCTAGGCACGCAAGAAACCTTTATTGACGTTGCCGTGTATAAGGACAGCGCCACCCGTTACAGCGAAAGTGGTGATTTGCTTGGACAGTATCAGCATCTGTTGCAACCCGCTGCGCCGCTACTCATTGCGCCGCCGGGGGATAAACGCGCTTCGCCGCTGCAATGCCATGAAGAAAACCACCGGTTGGTGGTTAGCGGCGACAATTTCAGCCTGGCCTTCTCACGTCTGAGCGGTGAACTGCTCTCTTGGCAGGTGGCGGGGGACGAAGTGGTGGGGCGTGCGCCACACCTTTCCTTCTTCAAACCGGTGATCGACAACCATAAGCAAGAGTACGAAGGGATTTGGCATCCGCATCACCTGCAGATTATGCAGCATCACTTCCGCAGTCTGCGCTGGGAGCATCAGGGTGACGACCTGGTGATTGAGGTTTGCACCCTGATTGCACCGCCGGTGTTCGATTTCGGCATGCGCTGCCGTTACCGCTGGCAGATATCGCCGCAGGGGCATGTCAGCCTGGATCTGTCGGGCGCGCCTTATGGCGACTTCCAACAGGTCATTCCGAAGATTGGGCTGGATTTCGGCCTCAGCCGCCGCTTTGAACAGGTGGAATACTATGGCCGTGGGCCGGGTGAAAACTATCAGGACAGCTGCCAGGCCAACCTGATCGGCCATTATCAGCAGCGGGTGGGCGAGCTGTTTGAACACTACCCGTTCCCGCAGGATAACGGCAACCGCCAAGAGGTCCGTTGGCTGAGCCTGCAGGATGGCGAAGGCAAAGGGATATTTATTCAGCCGCGACGGCCGATCAACTTCAGCCTGTGGCCTTATAGCGCCGACATGCTGCATCAGGCTCAGCACATTAACGAGCTGCAAGAAAGTGATTACCTGACGCTAAACCTTGACGATCAAATTCTGGGCCTTGGTTCCAACTCCTGGGGATCGGAGGTGCTGGATTCGTATCGGGTTTATCTGTCGCCGTTCAGCTACGGCTTTACGCTGGTGCCTTTCAATCGGCAAGAAACCCAGGCAGAGAAGCTGGCCGAGTTTAATTACGCGCCGGTCAATAATAACGCTCAGTCAGAAAAGGCGAACTCATGATTATTGTCGAATCATTAGCGGAGTTTCAGCGCATTTACCGCTCAGGGAAAAAATGGCTACGCTGCATGGAGGCCATCAATAATATTAATAATATCGAGCCGAATGTCTTTCATTCTGTCGGCGACTCGCTGGTCTACCGACTGGCGTCCGGCCCTGGGCAGCAGCATGGTGGATTGGAGGGGAATCGCCGCTATTTTGATCTGCACTATTACCTGGCCGGCCAGGAGAACATTGAGGTTGCTGATAAAAGCGAACTGACTTCGGTAGTGGCCTATCAGGATGAAACCGACCGCGAAATTTTCAACGGGCAGGGGGAAATACACCGCGTAGGCGAGGGCAACGTGGTTATTTTTGAGAACCATCAGGCGCACCGATTCAAAGAGAGCCACCAGGTAAAAAAAGTCATTTTAAAAGTGACCGTCGAAGACAGCTATTTTATGAATAAATAGCGGCAATCTCTTATTCCAATATATACCCAAAATAATTCGAGTTGCTTGTAGGCGGCAACTGAGCGAAGCCCCAGCAGCTTACTTAAGATCGATCCTGGGGTGAGTGGCAAATCTGCCGGGAGCAGATTTGAACGTTGCTTGCAGCGGCCCCGTAAGGGGTGAGGCCCAAGGATGGGCCGAATAGTGCAGCCAACACCCAAGTAGCTTGAAGTATGACGGGTATAAGTACCCTACAAATTTCGGAGAGTGTCTATGGCTGTGTCGAATAGAAATACTATCGGCAAGTTTGGCCTGCTGGCGATGACGTTCGCGGCAGTGTTCAGCTTCAATAATGTGATAAATAATAATATCCAGCTTGGCATCGCATCCGCCCCGGTATTTTTGGTGGCGACCATTATCTATTTTATTCCTTTCTGCCTGATCATTGCTGAGTTCGTCTCGTTGAATAAAAACTCCGAGGCGGGCGTATACGCTTGGGTCAAAAGCGCGTTAGGCGGACGCTGGGCATTTATGACCGCCTATACCTACTGGTTCGTGAATTTATTCTTCTTCACCGCGCTGCTGCCGAGGGTCATCGCTTACGCCTCCTACGCGTTTTTGGGGTATGACTACGTCTTTACGCCATTAACTACCGCGATCATCAGTATTTTCTTGTTCGCATTTTCGACCTATATCTCAAACAGCGGTGCCAAACTGCTGGGCCCGATGACCTCTGTGACCTCATCGTTGATGCTGTTGCTGACGTTTTCCTACATCATTCTGGCCGGTGCGGCGGTAATTGGCGGTATAGAGCCGGCTAACCCGATTACCGTAGAAGCCATGACCCCAAGCTTTAGCTGGGCCTTCCTCGGCATTACCGCCTGGATTTTTCAGGCCGCGGGCGGGGCAGAGTCGGTTGCGGTGTACGTCAACGACGTCAAGGGCGGCAGCCGCTCTTTTGTTAAGGTGATTGTCATTTCCGGGCTGGTGATTGGCGTGCTGTATTCGGTAGCGTCCTTGCTGCTTAACGTGTTCGTTAGCCGTGCCGATTTGCACTTTACCGGTGGCACGGTGCAGGTATTCGAAGGCCTGTCGGCGCACTTTGGCCTGCCTGCGGTGCTGATGAACCGTTTCGTCGGGCTGGTTTCCTTTACCGCGATGTTTGGCTCATTGCTGATGTGGACCGCCGCACCAGTCAAAATCTTCTTCACCGAGATCCCCAAGGGCATCTTTGGCGAGAAGACCATTCGGTTGAATAAGCATGGCGTGCCAACCCGCGCCGCCTGGCTGCAGTTCTTTATCGTGATCCCGCTGATGTTGATCCCGACGTTGGGTTCGGACAGCGTGCAGGAGTTAATGAATACGCTGATAAACATGACCGCTGCCGCTTCGATGTTGCCGCCGTTGTTCATCATGCTGGCCTATCTGAACCTGCGTTTGAAGTACGACCGCGTGGAGCGTGATTTTAAAATGGGCTCCCGGCTGCAGGGGATTGCGATTGTCAGCACGCTGATTGTCATTTTTACCGTAGGCTTTATCGCGTCAACCTTCCCGACCGGCGCCAGTATCATGACCATTGTATTTTATAACGTAGGGGGGCTGGTGGTGTTCCTCGGCTATGCCTGGTGGAAATACAACCGCTATTCGAAGAGCCTGGACGCCCAAGCCCGCTATGATGAGGACACGCCATTAGCGAGGATTGCGCTGGAGTCGCAGGAGGGTAAAAAGGCCGCAAGTGGCGATCTGGGCTGTACCACTTTGTAAGCGCATTAGTGATTTATCCACGCCCCCTCGGCACTCGCTGAGGGGCACCAAGTTTCCAGAACGTGACTTCATTTCAATACAAATGTGAAAGGTATCTCTTTTCGGGGACAACACGGCTTGCCCAAGCTCCATCAGAAAAGGGTAAGGTTCGGTAAACCCAACAAGTGTTAGGTCGCGTCTCGGAATACTCTATCCGGTTGTTTTGTTGAGATTATTATAAGAATAAAATGCTGTGTCTCGGCTAATGATTATTTTTGACTCTTTTTGAAGGATAAAACCGACTTTATTATTTGATGGGTGTCACAGAATTAACGCTGAAACCCGGTTCATTCATCTTACGATCCTCTTCCCAAATCTTCGCTAAAGCCTTTAATCCCACTTTACTGTTTTTCATGCCCGATATAAAACAAACGTATGTTTAAAAACAAACAAGTGTCCAATATGACCAGCAGAGAAAAACAGATATTGCATCTTCTGAGACGTGATCCTTTGATCCCACAGCAGGAAATTGCCGATGTTTTAGGTATTAGCCGCTCTGGTGTCGCCGGACACATTATGAATTTAATGAATAAAGGATATATAAAGGGTAAGGGTTATATATTGTCGGAGCACAGCTATGTGGTAACCGTAGGTTCCACCAATATGGATGTCTGCGGTTATGCTTCCTCTAAATTAGTGTATGAAGATTCCAACCCGGGGAAAATAAAATGCACGCCAGGTGGGGTGGGCAGAAATATTGCGCAGAATGTCGCCTTGTTAGGCCGGGAATGTCACCTTATTTCCGTCGTCGGTGACGACTTCTATGGCGAAACCTTATTCGAACAGGCAAAGCTGGCGGGGGTACATGTCGACAGCTTCCATAAATTGCACGGTGAAAATACTTCTACCTATGTCTCCTTACTCGATAACAACGGCGAAATGCTGGTGGCGATTAACGACATGCGCATCCTCGAGAAACTCACGCCGGCGTTATTGGCCACGTCTAAAGAGTTGATCCTGCATGCGGGCGTGCTGGTGGTTGACTGCAACCTGACCGAAGACGCACTGGCCTGGCTATTCGGGCACTCCGGCAGCGTGCCGGTGTTTGTTGACACCGTATCGGCATTTAAAGCACCCAAAATCCGCCGTTGGCTCTCGCATATCCATACTCTCAAGCCCAATCGCCTCGAAGCCGAGATCCTCAGCGGCATGGCGATCCACGGGCCGCAGGATGCGCCAGCGGTGGCCCGCTGGTTCCATCAACAAGGGGTACAACGCCTGGCGCTCAGCATGGGGCCAGCCGGGGTTTATTACAGCGAAATTGATGGGCAAAACGGCTGGTCGCAGCCACTGGTCGTCGACATCGTCAATGTGACCGGGGCCGGCGACGCCATGATGGCGGGCCTGGCCCATTGCTGGCTGGAAGATATGACGCTGGCGGACAGCATTCGTTTTGCGCAGGGTTGCTCGGCATTGACGCTGGCATCCGAATTTACCAATAACCCGAACCTGTCGAATGGCAGCGTACAAAAACTGTTGGAGCTACAAGCATGAAAAATAACATGATTTCCCATGACTATCTGGACATTTCGCCGGAGGTTGCCGAGGCTTTGGCCCACAAACGCCCGGTTGTGGCTCTGGAATCCACCATCATTTCTCACGGTATGCCGTACCCACAGAACGCGCAGACGGCGCTGGAAGTGGAACAAAAGATCCGCGATCACGGCGCGGTGCCCGCGACCATCGCCATCATTAACGGCCGCATGAAGGCGGGATTAAGCCGTGAGGAAATAGAGCTGCTGGGTAAAGAGGGCCATAAGGTGGCGAAAGTGAGCCGTCGCGATCTGCCGTTCATCGTCGCCGCCGGTAAACACGGGGCGACCACCGTGGCCTCAACCATGATTATTGCCGAGATGGCGGGCATTCACGTCTTTGCCACCGGTGGCATCGGCGGCGTGCACCGCGGCGCAGAACACACGTTTGATATCTCGGCGGATCTGCAGGAGCTGGCACGCACCAATGTCGCGGTGATCTGCGCCGGTGCCAAGTCTATTTTGGATTTGGGGCTGACCACCGAATACCTCGAAACCCACGGCGTACCACTGATCGGCTACCAGACCCAAACGCTGCCGGCATTCTTTTGCCGTACCAGCCCCTTCAGGGTCAGCATTCAATTGGATGCCCCGGCGGAGATCGCACGCGCCATGGCCACCAAGTGGCAGACCGGGCTGGAGGGCGGCATGGTGATTGCCAACCCGATCCCGGCGCAGTATGCGGTGCCGGAGGAAAAAATTAATGCCGCCATTGAGCGTGCCGTGCGGGAATCGGTTGAACAAGGCGTTCAGGGCAAGGACAGCACGCCATTTTTGCTGGCCAGAGTGGCTGAATTGACCGGGGGCGACAGCCTGACCGCCAATATTCAATTGGTGTTCAACAACGCCAAGCTGGCCGCGCAAATTGCCTGTTGTTATCAGGAGGCCGCCGCCTAAGACGACGCGTTATTCCTTAAGTTTTACCCTATAAACAACATTAAATAAAAACGCCAGCCTGAAAGGTGGAGGGGAGTGCTTTGCCCTTTTCACCTTTCAGGACAGGTACATTTACATACCCAATGACTTTTCCGCTACCGCTGAAATACGACGGGTATTAAGGGACGGATTTATGGACTTACTACGCAGCCTGTCAGGTATCTGTATTCTTCTCCTTATTGCTTTTATTTTTTCCAACAACCGTAAAAGAATCAGCCTGAGAACCGTTTTCAGCGCATTAATACTGCAAGTGCTGTTGGGCGCAATTATGTTATATGTGCCCGCCGGTAAGTGGGTGGTTAATGCTATTGCCGGTGGAGTCAATAAAGTTATTTCGTACAGCGATGCCGGTAGCTCATTTATTTTTGGCGGACTGGTCGGTCCTAAAATGAATGTCTTATTTGACGGCGCAGGTTTTGTTTTCGCTTTTCATGTTCTGCCGGCCATTATTTTTATTACCGCACTGATTTCGATTCTCTATTACCTCGGCGTGATGGGGTGGGTGATTAATCTGTTGGGCTACGTATTCCAAAAGATGCTGAGCATCAGCAAGGTTGAGGCTTTTGCCGCGGTGACCACCATATTTTTAGGGCAAAACGAGCTGCCCGCGGTGCTTAAGCCTTTTATTAACAAGATGAGCCGCAATGAGCTGTTTACCGTCATTTGCAGCGGAATGGCGTCGATCGCCGGCTCAATGTTGGTGGGGTATGCCGGCCTTGGCGTACCGATTGAATATCTGCTGGCGGCATCGTTGATGGCGATCCCCGGCGGCATTCTGTTCGCACGTATGCTGAGCCCGGCAACCGAGGCGTCGCAGGTCGAGTTCAGCCAGATGGCGTTCAGTGAAAAACGCCCGGCGAGCATTATCGAAGCCGCGGCCAGTGGAGCGATGCTCGGGCTGAAAATAGCCGTGGGCGTCGCTACCGTGGTAATGGCCTTTGTGGCGTTAATTGCGCTGATTAATGGCCTGATTGGCGGCGTCGGCAGCCTGTTTGGCTGGCAACAGCTTAGCCTGGAAAGGTTGTTCGGTTATGTGTTCTCGCCTTTGGCTTATATCATGGGGGTTAGCTGGGATAACGCTGGGGTAGTAGGTGGGCTGATTGGCCAGAAGCTGGCGATAAACGAATTTGTCGCATACGTGAATTTTTCAGCCTATCTCAAAGACAGCGTCGCGGTGCTCGATCCTAAAACCATCGCCGTCATCTCTTTCGCACTGTGCGGGTTCGCCAACTTTGGCTCGATAGCCGTGGTGGTGGGGGCGTTCAGCGCGGTAGCACCGGAACGCGCTTCGGATATTGCCAGCCTGGGCTTGCGCGCGCTGCTGGCCGCTACCTTGTCGAATCTGATGAGCGCCACCATCGCCGGGCTGTTTATCGGTCTCGGTGCTTTGAGCGTGGCATTATGATCACGCCCTTTCTTTGGCGTGAGCGTGATTATTTTCCGCGCTAAACTTGCGCATTAGATAAGTGACTACTAATGTGTAGTCATGAATGAAAATGACCTCTTCAAAGCGCTGGCGGATCCCACCCGGCGCAGCATCTTCGAAAAACTGGCCGCTGGCGGCATGAATGCCAGCGCACTGCGTGAAGGCATGACGATCAGCCAATCTGCGATGTCTCAACACCTGGCCGTGTTGCGGCAGGCGGGGCTGGTGTGCGAGGCGCGCCAGGGCCGTTTCGTCAATTATCAGGTTGACCCACAAGGGTTGGCGGTCGTCGCGCAATGGCTGGACAAATACCGTGCCTTCTGGCCGGCACGCATCGACAGGCTGAACGTTTTGCTAAAGGACATGGATCAATGACCCCAACCGACGCCACGCAGCCGCCGCTGGTGCTGGAGTATCAACTCAATGCGTCGCCAGAGAAAGTCTGGCGGGCTATCGAGCTCCCGGCATTGCGCGAACAATGGTTACCGAATGCCGAACTGGCCGATACCGAACCGGTAGCGATAACGCCGGGCGAAGCAATCAGCTACCGGATGCGTGATGACCGACCGCCGTACCTCGAAAGTACCGTGACCTTGCAAATTCTGCCCGCCGCCGACGGCGGAAGCCTGTTACGCGTCATTCACCGACTCGACGACGACAGGTTGACGGCAGCGAACGACGGTGGATTGCAGCTGATGCGCGCTGCCTGACGCTCAACTCATTATTCCAATCTGAAAACAGGAGTTCACCGATGCGTGAATCGATGCTGCTCGTCCCGACGGTGGTAGAACAGACCAGCCAGGGAGAACGTTCGTTCGACATTTATTCGCGGCTGCTGCGCGACCGCATCGTTTTCCTCAATGGCGAGGTCAACGATCAGGTGGCAGAAATGCTTTGTGCTCAACTGCTGTTTCTCGAAGCTGAGAACCCGGAGAAACCCATAAATTTATATATCAATTCACCGGGCGGGGTGATCACCAGCGGCTTCGCCATCTACGACACTATGCAGTACATCAACGCACCGGTGCATACGCTGTGTATGGGCACAGCTCGCTCGATGGGGTCATTCCTGCTGATGGCGGGAGAAGCCGGCCACCGGATGGCGTTGCCTAATGCCAGCCTGCACGTGCACCAGCCACTGGGCGGTTTTCAGGGGCAAGCGTCAGATATCCTTATCCACGCAGAAGAGATGAAACGCACCAAGCACACCGTGATCCGCCTGTACGCCGAACACTGCGGCCGTAGCTACGAAGAGGTTGAGCGCGCACTCGATCGCGACCGCTTTATGAGCGCCGACCAAGCCGTAGAGTGGGGGCTGGTGGATAAGGTGCTACGGGCCCGCTGACACGCTGTCCAGCAGACGATCAAGGGCCTGTAGATAGTGTTCTTGCAGGCTCTGCGCCTGTAGAGAGTCTCCCCGCACCGCGACAAGGGCCAAACCGCTGCCATGGGCATGATCAACCAAAATATCGCGCCACTGTAGGGGCTCTGTCGTCATCTCAGCCAGCAAGGCCGTAAGGCGATCGGTAATCTGACGGGTGACCCCGGCAAAGGCCTCTGGCGTGGCAAAGATTGCCAGCGTGAGCTGGGGATGATAGCCGACTGCGCGATGATAGCGCGTGAGCAATGTTCGAATTTCTGTCCGCGGATCAGCCAATCCGCTCAACCCCTCCATGGCTTCGGCATAGACGCGATCGGATAAAGCGCGCAATAGCCCGGCCAGATCACCAATATGGTGATACAGGCTCATCGGCGTGACGCCCAGCCGAGTGGCGAGGGTGCGCATCGTCAATCCTTGTCCGCCACTTTCATCCAGCAGGCCAAGAGCGGAATCCAGAATGTGATCCCGCGTTACTCCTTTTCCGTTGGTTGGACGCCCGCGTGGACGAGTCATTGGGGCAATACCTGATAGTGAGATTGCACCAGGCCCGAAGGGAAACTCCGGCTCGACAGTAATTTTAAATCAATGTCCTGTTGCAGCGAGCCGAACAGAGGCCTGCCCGAACCAAGCAGTACGGGAACCTTGGTGATCACCATGTCGCTAACCAACCCCTCGCGCAGAAAGGACTGTATTAATTGCCCGCCATCCACATAGACACGGTGCACATTCTGCGCGGCCAACTGCTCAAGCGCATACTTTGGCGTGAGGTTGGCGAACCGAACTTTACCTGTCAGGGCAGGAGGGACCGGCTCATTGGCCAGTTGTTTGGACAGTACGAGTACCGGGAGGTCATAAGGCCAGATATCGAAGGTGAGTACCTTTTCATAAGTCCCTCTCCCCATCAGGATCATGTCTTTGTCAGCGATAAAGGTATCGAAGCCATGATCTTCGGCCGAGGCGTCGCGTTGCAATAACCAGTCGATGTCGCCATCTTGCCGAGCGATAAAACCATCCAGGCTGGTGGCGATGAAAACGTGTGTAGTGACCATTGAATGCTCCATATTTATACGCTGTATATTATTGCGTCGGTATGGCCCAAAATCAACGTCACCGGTTAAAACAAAAAATCCACGCCGGGGCGTGGATTTTGGAATTTGCTGCAGAGGCGGGAGTTAGACGTTAAACAAGAAGTTCATCACGTCGCCGTCTTTAACGATGTAGTCTTTACCTTCTGAACGCATCTTGCCGGCTTCTTTGGCACCTTGCTCACCCTTGTAGGTGATGAAGTCTTCAAAAGCGATGGTCTGGGCGCGGATAAAGCCTTTTTCGAAGTCGGTGTGGATCTTGCCAGCTGCCTGCGGGGCGGTAGCGCCGACCGGGATGGTCCAGGCGCGGACTTCTTTAACACCGGCGGTGAAGTAGGTCTGCAGGTTCAGCAGCTCGTAACCGGCACGGATCACGCGGTTCAGGCCCGGCTCTTCCAGGCCCAGTTCCGCCATGAATTCTTCGCGGTCTTCGTCTTCCAGCTCGGCGATGTCGGATTCTACCGCGGCGCACACGGCAACCACAACCGAGCCTTCGCCCGCAGCGATTTCACGCACTTTGTCCAGGTACGGGTTGTTTTCGAAACCGTCTTCGTTGACGTTGGCGATGTACATGGTTGGTTTCAGCGTCAGGAAGCTCAGGTAGCGGATGGCCGCCTTGTCTTCTTCGGACAGATCCAGCGCACGCAGCATGCCGGCGTTTTCCAGCTGTGGCAGGCATTTTTCCAGGGCTGCCAGTTCCGCTTTCGCGTCTTTGTCGCCGCCTTTGGCTTTCTTCTGCACGCGGTGGATCGCGCGTTCGCAGGTGTCGAGATCCGACAAGGCCAGTTCGGTGTTGATGACGTCGATGTCGTCAGCCGGGTCAACTTTGTTGTTAACGTGGATGATGTTGTCGTTTTCGAAGCAGCGAACCACGTGGCCAATCGCTTCGGTTTCGCGGATGTTGGTCAGGAACTGGTTACCCAGACCTTCACCTTTGGACGCGCCCTTGACCAGGCCGGCGATGTCGACGAATTCCATGGTGGTCGGCAGGATACGCTGTGGCTTGACGATCTCGGCCAGCTGGTCCAGACGCGGATCGGGCATCGGCACCACACCGGTGTTAGGTTCAATGGTGCAGAACGGGAAGTTGGCTGCTTCGATACCCGCTTTGGTCAACGCGTTGAACAGGGTGGATTTGCCTACGTTAGGCAGGCCGACGATACCGCATTTGAATCCCATGTTGTTATCACCTTAAATATCTTAACTATCAGCCGGTTAGGTTTAACCCACTGCATAAAGGACGAAATAATGGCGCCATTATACACGTAATGGCCGTTTTTCTCGATCTGGCTGTGTGTGATGGGTAAATGCCGAGGCAGTGCCGGTTTTTGATTGAGATTTGGATCACATTTACACATACTGACACTTCTGATTAACCTACAGGAAACGTGCCGGATGTCCTTCTTGCCCAGTCCACCCTAAGCTCTTTCCCTCCTGAGGTTTGCCGCGCCCTGCGGCCTTGGTTCCCGTGCTGCGGGAATGTGTTTTATCTGTCAGAAGTGAATAATCCATGTTTAACCTGAACAATTTCAGGCTGTCGGCCGTCAAGAACGAGGTGCTGGCGGGCTTTGTGGTGGCGGTTTCAATGATCCCGGAAGCGGTCGGCTTTTCGCTGGTCGCCGGGCTTTCTCCGATCGTCGGGTTGCACACCGCCTTTATTATCGGGCTGGTCACCGCGCTGTTTGGCGGCAAGCCGGGCATGGTGTCGGGTGCGGCCGGGTCGATAGTGGTGGTGCTGATGAGCCTGGCGGCGCAGTACGGCATGGGGTACGTACTGTGGGCGACGATTTTTGCCGGGGTTATCCAAATCCTGATCGGCATTTTCCGCCTGGGTAAGTTTATCCGGCTGGTGCCGCTGCCCGCGGTTCACGGCTTCGTGAACGGGCTGGCGATTGTCATTATGCTGGCGCAACTGCATATGATTGCCGGGCAGGGGCTGCTGATGTATGGGCTGGTGGCTCTGGCGATCCTGGTGGTGGTGTTCTTCCCACGGTTAACGCGCGTCATCCCTGCGTCACTGGCGGCGCTAATCGTGGTGTCTGCTCTGGCAATCGGGTTTAACCTGCAAACGCTGCGGGTCGGCGATTTGGCGGACATTTCCGGTGCATTACCGCACTTCAGCCTGCCGATGGCGCCTTTTACCCTGGAGATGCTGAAAGTGGTATTGCCGTACGCAGTGGTAATCGCGCTGGTGGGGCTGATCGAATCGCTGCTTACCATGACGGTGCTGGATGAAATGGGCGGCAAGAAAGGCAACGGTAACCGCGAGAGCATCGCCCAGGGGGCAGGCAACGCGGTTTGTGGCCTGTTTGGTTGTTTCGCCGGTTGCGCAATGATTGGCCAGTCGATCATCAACTTCACTTCAGGCGGGCGTGGGCGCATTTCCGGCGCGGTAGGCGCAATACTGCTGATCTTGTTTGTGGTCAGCCTGTCGGGCTATATCGGCCTGTTGCCGGTGGCGGCGCTGGCCGGGGTGATGCTGGTGGTGTGTTACAACACCTTTGAGTGGAGCTCGCTGCGCCGTCTGCGCCGGATGCCGAAGGCGGATGCGTTGGTGATGCTGCTGGTGACACTGATTACCATCTTTACCGATCTGGCGATGGCGGTGATCAGCGGGGTGATCATCTCGGCGCTGGTATTTGCCTGGCAGCAGGCACGTATTCGCGTGCGTCAGCATCGGGTGGAAGGTGAGGTGGCGGTGTATCAGCTGGACGGGCCGCTGTTCTTCGGCTCCACCACGGCCTTTGCCGAACTGTTCGAACCGAAAAACGATCCGCAAAATGTGGTGCTGGATTTTGCCGGTACCCGGGTGATGGATTCCAGCGGTGTGGAGGCGATTGATAAGCTGACGGCACGCTATCTGGCGGCGGGGAAAACCATTCGGCTACGTCATCTGAGCGGTGACTGTGTACGCCTGTTGAAACAGGCCGGCCCGTTTTGCAGCCATGAACTGGACGATCCGCAATATTACGTGGCGGAAGAGGGCTACCAAACCGATGACGCAAACGTCGGCGAAGAAACCTTTAAACTGCGCACCTAAGGCAGATTGCAGCGGGCGCGATGCCCGCTGCAACGATGATCAGGCCTGTGCCTTGAAGCTGTGCAGGCGACGAACGGTTTTTTCCAACCCGTCAGTCAGCAGCACTTCCGTACAGCGTGCGGCTTCATCGATCGCTTCATCAATCATTTTTTGTTCGCTGGTCGGTGGCTTGCCGAGCACGAAACCTACCACTTTGTTTTTATCGCCCGGGTGGCCGATGCCGATGCGCAACCGATAGAAATTCGGGTTATTGCCAAATTTGTTCTGAATATCCTTCAGCCCGTTGTGGCCACCGTTGCCGCCGCCCAGTTTGATCTTGGCAACGCCGGGGGGAATATCCAGCTCGTCATGCGCCACCAGGATTTCGTCCGGCTCGATGCGGTAGAAATTGGCCATTGCCAATACCGCTTTGCCGCTGAGATTCATAAAGGTGGTAGGCACCAACAGCCGCACGTCGTTGCCGGCCAGGTTCAGCCGGGCGGTGTAGCCGAAGAACTTGCTCTCTTCTTTGAGCTGCTGGTTATGGCGCTGGGCCAGTAAATCGACGTACCAGGCGCCGGCGTTGTGCCGCGTCTGCGCGTATTCAGCGCCCGGATTCGCCAGGCCGACTATCAATTTAATACTGCTCACTGGGAGATTCGCTATGATCGATATAATGGAAAGGGCAATAGTCTACCTGTCGACGCCACGAATGACAAAATCCTGATATGCCCGGTCGCGCATTGACGGAACTATAGACAGAAAAGAGAATAATTCATTAGCGGAATCATTCAATTTGATCGCTAATAGACTCATTTCGGTAAAGTTTTGTCATGTTTTCTTTACCATTTGTGATCCTCTCCGCAATCACCTTGTCCAACCAGGGTCTATACTTAACTTATCAAAGTGGGTTAACCAGTTAGAGAGTTATCCCGGTTGGCACATGGCACTATGGAGGTGGCATATGAAACGTAGAAACGCGGACAGAATGGGCAACTTTTTTATGGGGCTGGGCCTGGTCGTGATGATCGGCGGTGTCGGATACTCCATTGTTGCTGAAGTTTCGCAGTTCAACCTGCCGCAGTTTTTCGCCCATGGCGCAATCATGAGTATCTTCGTGGGTGCGTTGTTGTGGCTGGTAGGTGCGCGTATTGGCGGTCGTGAGCAGGTAGCGGATCGTTACTGGTGGGTAAAACACTTTGATAAACGTTGCCGCAACGATCATCATCGTTCGTCACATTGATTAGAAAGAGAGAAGGGAACAGGCGTTACGGCAAAGGAAATCTGCCGCGCATTAAGGCTTAAGGTCATGTTTGACTACCCGTAGAAAACCCGTTGCTGCTATGCACCAACGGGTTTTTCTTTTTCTGCTTTCGGGCCATCAATCCCTTCGGTACGGCAGGGCGCCGCACCGAAAAGAGAACTGATTAATGCTCGAACATCGCAGAAATTGACTCTTCGTTGCTGATACGGCGGATGGCTTCAGCCAGCATGCCAGACAGCGTCAGAGTGCGTACGTTTTTCAGGGCCTTGATTTCTGGAGACAGCGGAATGGTGTCGCAGACAATCACTTCATCAATTACCGAGTTGCGGATGTTTTCCACGGCGTTACCGGAGAAGATCGGGTGCGTCGCGTAGGCAAATACGCGCTTGGCACCGCGTTCTTTCAACGCTTCAGCCGCTTTACATAAGGTACCGCCGGTATCGATCATATCGTCAACCAGTACACAGTCACGGCCTGCTACGTCACCAATGATGTGCATCACCTGAGAAACGTTCGCGCGCGGGCGGCGTTTATCGATGATAGCCATATCGGTGTCGTTCAGCAGTTTGGCGATTGCGCGGGCGCGCACTACGCCGCCGATGTCTGGGGAAACCACGATTGGGTTCTCCAGATTCTGTTGCAGCATGTCTTCCAGCAGGATCGGGCTACCGAACACGTTATCTACAGGAACATCGAAGAAGCCTTGGATCTGTTCAGCGTGCAGATCCACCGTCAAAACGCGGTCAACCCCTACACTGGAGAGGAAATCGGCTACAACTTTGGCCGTGATTGGCACACGAGCAGAACGCACGCGGCGATCCTGGCGGGCATAACCGAAGTAAGGGATAACAGCAGTAATACGACCTGCGGAGGCGCGACGCAGGGCATCTACCATAACGACCAGTTCCATCAGGTTGTCGTTGGTAGGGGCACAGGTGGACTGGATGATGAAAATATCACCGCCGCGTACATTTTCGTTGATTTGCACGCTCACTTCGCCGTCGCTAAAACGACCTACTGCGGCGTCACCAAGGCTGGTGTACAAACGGTTGGCAATACGTTGTGCTAGTTCCGGGGTGGCGTTACCAGCAAAAAGCTTCATATCAGGCACGAGAAGAACCTCAGGCATGCGTCCAGAGAAGATATTGTCATTCGGCCTTCGCTAAGGGGCAGTTAGCGACGCCGGCGCAATATCATACGGGTGTGTAAAAAAACAAAGTGAAACCGAAGCGGCGCAGGGATTACAGGGCCAGGTGTGAATGACCCTGCGCAGCGAAACGAGAACTACGGTTTCATCTGCCCGGAACGGATGCGATGTAGTGGAGAGACGTTAACGCCACGCGCTACAAAACCACGTATCCACTCCGGGGCTTGATTTAACACCTGACGGGCGGCGGTTTCTGTGTCGAATTCAGCAAACACACAAGCACCTGTGCCAGTCAGGCGTGACGGCGCGTATTCTAACAGCCAAGAAACAAGCTGTTCAACCTCGCGAAAACGTTTTCTTGCTATAGGTTCGCAATCATTTGCGTAAGTTGCCTGTAACAGCACACTTAACGGACGAACCGGGGTGTCTCTTTTTAATTCCGCATCGCCAAAAATTGCCGGGGTAGGGATGCTGACCCCCGGATGCGCCACCAAATACCATTTTTCCTGTGGGTTGGCCGGCTGCAAACGCTCACCGATGCCTTCGGCGAACGCTGCATGGCCACGCACGAAGACAGGCACGTCGGCACCGAGCGCCAGCCCCAGTTCTGCAAGCTGGTCGTCGCTCAAACCGCAGCGCCACAGTTCATTCAGCGCAACCAGCACCGTAGCGGCGTTGGAGGAGCCACCACCCAGCCCGCCGCCCATCGGCAGCCGCTTTTCGATGCTGATGTCGGCACCCCGTGGCGCGGTATTCAGTCCATGGCGATCGCAATACTGTTGCAGCAGACGTGCGGCGCGGACAATCAGGTTTTCTTCATCCGGCACGCCCGCCACCGGGGTCAGCAGGTGAATACGGTCATCCTGTCGCACATCGATGGTCAGCGTGTCGCCATAATCCAGAAACTGAAACAGCGTCTGCAACAGGTGATAGCCGTCTTCACGTTGGCCGGTAATGTATAAAAACAAATTAAGTTTAGCTGGCGATGGCCACTGACGGATCATTTGAGCGTCCAATTATCCATTTTCAGTTTGATGCGCTGGTCACCCTGTTTCAGCTCAAGTCGGCTTGGCAACTGCGGTTGCAGGCTGTTGTTGTAGTCCTGGTAGTCAACGGTCCAGGTCTGCGCGCCTTGCTGGTAGGTCAGCGAGTTCAGGCGATACTGGTCATCCAGCTTGAAGTCGTTGGCTTCACCCGGCAGGCCGAGCATCCATTGGCGCAGGTTATCCAGCGGGATTGCCATACCGGTCAGTTTGCGGATCATCTCTTCGGCATTGTCGCTGACATAGCGCTTGCCCTGATTGTCGGTCAATTGCACCACATTTTTCTGCACGTTGAGATCAAGCTCGGTGCTGCCAAGTGGGTTGGTCAGCAGCAGGCGATAACGATCAGACGAATACTGCTGCCAGAAGAAGCGCGCGTAGACTTTTTTCTGATCGGACAGGTAGGCGAAAGAGCCCCGGGTCTGATACTGCTCAAGCTGTTGCACCGCTTGCTCATGGGCGCGCCATTGCGGTGATGTCGGGCTGGTGGCCGGGCCGCTGGGTTTGGTGGTGGTACAGGCAGCCAGCACCAGGCTGGCCAGCGGGATCAGGCGTAGCAAACTAACTTTGCGGATTGGCATAACTTTCTCTTGTCCTTTTGTCCTTACGGGCACGCACAGCGAGACCTTGGTATCAGCGTTTACGCTAGCGGGGCAGCGCCGGCGCGTCAATTTTTTGCTGCATCGCTTTGAATCTGCCCGGCTTTGTCACCGCTGTTAGCCTCGGGGGGATGCGCTGCGTTTGCAGATAAGATTAACACAATCGCCCAACCCTGCCGCTGTGGGCACAAGAATATCTCTCTGGTCGGGCGGAGGCCGTTGGCGTTTAGTTGAGGTTGCTAGCGGTATGCTGCAATAGTTTATCGCCGGAGGAGAATACAAGGTCATGAAGCTGTCAGTACGCATTGTTATTTCGCTGTTATGCTTCGCGGGCGCGGCATTTTTTTATCTTCAGGCAAAGCATGTTTTTTGCCAACAGGTCTCTTTTCTTTTGGATCCCACCTTTCGTTGCGGCACTTTAGGTTGGTAAACGCCGGATATTTGATCGCCGCCTGGCGGCTTAGGGGCTATCGTTATTGCTGAATACTGTGCGGAATATCGCATACTGCACTAAAATTCAGTATGTTATGTCGTCGAATTAATAGTCATCCCGCTGTATTTATTAGCGATTTATCGATTGATGCTGACTATTTCAGCGATTGAACGGAAGATGCGGTTGTTACTTTTATTGAGCCCGCGCATCAAGTAGAATGCCGTTCAACGAGAACCCGTACCAAAAGAAGTATTACTCGAAGCAATGACCCTGCTGGCGTTAGGTATAAATCACAAAACCGCTCCGGTTTCTCTGCGTGAAAGGGTGACCTTCTCCCCAGAGTCTATCGAACAGGCGCTAACCAGCTTGCTCCAACAACCGTTGGTGCAGGGCGGTGTCGTGTTGTCTACCTGTAACCGCACTGAACTTTATCTTAGCGTGGAACAACAGGAACATATTCATGAACAGCTGGTTGCCTGGCTGTGTGAATACCACCATCTGCGCCCGGAAGAAGTGAGCAAAAGCCTGTACTGGCACCACGGCAACGACGCCGTCAGCCATCTTATGCGCGTAGCCAGCGGGCTGGATTCGCTGGTGTTGGGTGAACCGCAGATCCTCGGCCAGGTGAAAAAAGCCTTTGCCGAATCGCAACGCGGCCAGTCGCTTTCCGGCGAGCTTGAACGGCTGTTCCAAAAATCCTTCTCTGTTGCCAAACGCGTACGTACCGAAACCGAAATCGGTGCCAGCGCGGTCTCTGTGGCCTTTGCAGCCTGTACGTTGGCGCGCCAAATCTTCGAATCTCTTGCCGAATTGAACGTGCTGCTAGTGGGCGCGGGTGAAACCATTGAACTGGTGGCGCGCCATCTGCGCGAGCACAAGGTACGGCATATGATTATTGCCAACCGTACCCGCGAACGTGCGCAACTGCTGGCGGACGAAGTTGGCGCGGAAGTGATCACATTACCGGAAATCGACGAACGCCTGGCGGACGCCGATATCATCATCAGCTCTACCGCCAGCCCGCTTCCGATCATCGGTAAAGGGATGGTGGAGCGCGCGTTGAAAGCGCGTCGCAACCAGCCGATGCTGCTGGTGGATATCGCCGTACCGCGTGATATCGAACCGGAAGTAGGCAAGCTGGCCAACGCCTATCTGTACAGCGTGGACGATCTGCACGCCATCATTCAAAGCAACCTGGCGCAGCGCAAAGCCGCGGCGGTGCAGGCGGAATCGATCGTTCAGCAGGAAAGCACCAACTTTATGGCCTGGCTGCGCTCACAGGGCGCGGTGGAAACCATCCGCGACTACCGCTCGCAGGCCGATCAGATCCGTGCGGAAATGGAAGCCAAAGCCCTGGCCGCGATTGCGCAGGGCGCCGACGTGGAGCAGGTTATCCACGAGCTGGCCCATCGGCTGACCAATCGTCTTATTCATGCCCCTACCAAATCCCTCCAGCAGGCCGCCGGCGATGGCGACGTGGAGCGGTTGCAATTATTACGCGACAGCCTCGGGCTGGATCAGCATTAGTTTTCTCTTTTAACAGGGTTTAATACCACGCATGAAGCCTTCTATTGTTGCCAAACTGGAAGCGTTACAAGAGCGCCATGAAGAAGTGCAGGCGCTGCTCGGCGATGCCGGCGTTATTGCCGAGCAGGATCGGTTCCGTGCGCTGTCGCGCGAATATGCACAGTTGACCGATGTCAGCCGCTGTTTCCTGGAATGGCGTCAGGTGCAGGACGATCTGGCTACGGCGGAAATGATGCTGGACGATCCGGAAATGCGTGAAATGGCGCAGGAAGAGTTGAAACAGGCCAAGGCCGCGACGGAAGAGCTGGAACAGCAGCTGCAACTGCTGCTGTTGCCGAAAGATCCGGATGACGAGCGCGGTTGTTTCCTGGAAGTGCGCGCCGGGACCGGCGGCGACGAAGCGGCGATTTTCGCCGGCGACCTGTTCCGCATGTACAGCCGCTATGCCGAAATGCGCCGCTGGCGCGTCGAGATCATGAGCGCCAACGAAGGCGAGCATGGCGGTTATAAAGAAGTGATTGCCAAGGTTTCTGGCGACGGTGTTTACGGCCAGCTCAAATTTGAATCCGGCGGTCATCGCGTACAGCGCGTGCCGGAAACCGAGTCGCAGGGGCGTATTCATACCTCCGCGTGCACCGTGGCAGTGATGCCGGAAATACCGGAGGCTGAACTGCCGGAGATCAACGCGGGCGATCTGAAAATTGACACCTTCCGTTCCTCAGGCGCAGGTGGTCAGCACGTTAACACCACCGACTCGGCGATCCGTATTACCCACTTGCCGACCGGCATTGTGGTGGAGTGTCAGGACGAGCGCTCACAGCACAAGAACAAAGCCAAAGCGATGGCGGTGTTGGGGGCGCGTATCCGTGCAGCAGAAATGGCCAAGCGCCAGCAGGCGGAAGCTTCAACCCGTCGTAACCTGCTGGGCAGTGGCGATCGTTCAGACCGCAACCGCACCTATAACTTCCCGCAGGGGCGTGTCACTGACCACCGTATCAACCTGACGCTGTACCGTCTGGACGAGGTGATGGAAGGCAAGCTCGACATGCTGATCCAGCCGATTGTGCAGGAATACCAGGCCGACCAGCTTGCAGCGCTGTCCGCCGAGCAGGAGTAATGGACTATCAATCCTGGCTGAAGGCGGCGGTTGCCCACCTGACGCAGAGTGAAAGCGCCCGACGCGATGCGGAAATCCTGCTGGGTTTCGTGACCGGCCGGGCCAGAACTTTCCTGATGGCGTTTGGCGAAACCGTGCTGACGCCGCAAGAGCAAGATCAGTTGGAGAGATTGTTGGCGCGCCGTGAACGCGGTGAGCCGGTAGCTTATCTGATTGGCGAGCGCGAATTTTGGTCGTTGCCGCTGTCGGTATCGCCCGCCACCCTGATCCCGCGTCCGGACACTGAATGCCTGGTGGAGTTGGCGCTGGAGCTTTTGCCCTCATCCCCTTGCGCCATTCTCGATCTCGGTACCGGTACCGGCGCCATCGCCCTGGCGTTAGCCAGCGAACGCCCAGACTGCAAAGTGACCGGCGTGGATTTACAGCCGGATGCGGTGGCGTTGGCCCGGCACAATGCGCAGAAGCTGTCGATCGGCAACGCGCAGTTCCTTCAGGGCAGTTGGTTTGCCCCACTGGCTGGCGAAACTTTTGCTCTGATCGCCAGCAACCCTCCTTATATCGACGCCGCCGACCCGCATTTGGCACAGGGCGACGTTCGTTTTGAGCCCAGTAGCGCGCTGGTGGCGCCACAGCAGGGGCTGGCGGATTTGTCCGCTATCGTGCAGCAGGCGCCACACCACCTGCAATCACAGGGCTGGCTGCTGCTTGAACATGGCTGGCAGCAGGGAGAAAGCGTACGCGCACTGCTGCAGGCCGCCGGTTTTATTTCGATCGATACCCGACGCGATTATGGCGGTAACGATCGCGTCACCTTTGGCCAATGGCCGCAGCAATCACTGAAAATCAACAATAACGAAGCACACAGCGATTAAATAAGGAAGCGATATGGCAGTCTACTCGGCGTTAAAACATCTGCATTTGTTGACGGTCACCATCAGTATTGTCTTGTTTGTATTGCGTTTCTTCTGGAAATGGCGCAATTCGGCTATGATGAACAAACGTTGGGTGAAGATAACCCCGCATATAAATGATACGGTGTTGTTCGTCAGCGGCATCGCGCTGGTGGTGATGTTCAAGTTATATCCGCTGTTGGGTATGGACTCGTGGCTGACCGAGAAGCTGTTTGGCGTTATTATCTATATCCTGCTTGGCTACGTCGCATTGGGCAAGAAGACCAAAAACCAGAACCTGCGCACACTGGCGTTTGTGCTGGCATTGGGCTGTTTGTACCTGATAATTAAACTTGCCACGACGAAAATACCCTTTCTGATGGGATACTTATGAGTAGTATTGCTGATTTTGAATTTAACACCTCGCTGCTGAGCGAGGGCGTGATCCTGGTATCGCAGTCCGTGCGGCGTGATTTCCCCGCCGCTGAGGTCGAACGCAAGCTGCAACAGCTGGTCGACGAAGCGCGTGCGGCCGTGCCGCAGGATCTCAGCCAGGAACAGCAACTGGACGCACTCATTGAATTGTTCTTCAAAACCTGGGGTTTTGGCGGCGCCAGCGGCGTGTATCGCCTGTCCGACGCTATTTGGCTCGACAAGGTGCTGGAAGGTCGTCAGGGCACGCCGGTTTCGCTCGGCACCATTTTCCTTCATATCGCCGCTCATCTGGATTTACCGCTGCTGCCGGTTATTTTCCCCACTCAACTGATCCTGCGAGCAGACTGGCTGGATGAAGAGATGTGGTTGATCAATCCATTGAACGGCGAGACGCTGAACGAACACCAGTTGGAAGTGTGGATCAAGGGCAACCTGGGTCTGGGCGCCGAACTGGAAGACGACGATCTCGATGAGTCAGAAAACGTCATGGTGGTGCGTAAGATGTTGGATACGCTCAAAGCCGCCCTGATGGAAGAAAAACAGATGGAAATGGCGCTGCGCGCCAGCGAAACGGTGTTGTGCTTCGATCCGGAAGACCCTTACGAAATCCGTGACCGCGGGCTGATTTACGCCCAGTTGGAATGCAACCATATCGCGATTTCCGATCTTAACTATTTTGTCGAACAGTGTCCTGAAGACCCAGTCAGCGAAGTGATCAAGGTACAGATCCACTCGATTGAACCGAAACAGGTTACGCTGCATTAATTCATTTACTATGCCCTGAACGCGACAGGCCAAGGCTTGCGGCACGACGGGTAACTTCAATAAAGGCGAAAGCATGAAACAGAAAGTGGTTAGCATTGGTGACATCGACGTAGCGAACGATCTGCCGTTTGTGCTGTTTGGCGGTATGAACGTGCTGGAATCGCGCGATCTGGCGATGCGCATCTGTGAACACTACGTCACCGTGACGCAAAAACTGGGCATCCCTTACGTTTTCAAAGCCTCTTTTGATAAAGCCAACCGTTCTTCTATCCACTCCTACCGCGGCCCAGGCCTGGAAGAGGGGATGAAGATCTTCGAAGAAATCAAAAAAACCTTCGGCGTGAAAATCATTACCGACGTTCACGAAGCGTCACAGGCTCAGCCGGTGTCCGAAGTGGTTGACGTGATCCAACTGCCAGCATTCCTGGCGCGTCAGACCGATCTGGTGGAAGCGATGGCGAAAACCGGTGCGGTGATCAACGTCAAGAAGCCACAGTTCGTCAGCCCGGGCCAAATGGGCAATATCGTCGACAAATTCAAGGAAGGCGGTAACGATCAGGTGATCCTGTGCGATCGCGGCAGTAACTTTGGTTACGATAACCTGGTGGTCGACATGCTTGGCATCAACGTTATGAAAAACGTGACGGGTGGCCATCCGGTGATCTTTGACGTGACCCATGCTCTGCAGACTCGCGATCCCTTCGGCGCAGCTTCTGGCGGCCGTCGGGCGCAGGTTGCCGAACTGGCGCGTGCCGGTATGGCGGTTGGCCTGGCAGGTCTGTTCATCGAAGCACACCCAGAGCCAAACAGCGCCAAATGCGACGGCCCGTCCGCGCTGCCGCTGGACAAGCTGGAGCCGTTCCTGGTGCAGATGAAAGCCATCGACGACCTGGTGAAGAGCTTCCCAGAGCTGGACACCAGCAACTAAACATTTTCACAGCTGTTATTTGTAGGGGCGCAGTATACTGCGCCCGCTATGGTTTAAAGCCCGATTCGTCGGGCTTTTTGTTTTTCAGGCATCGAGCGCTGCAAGCGCTTCAGGCAGCGTCGCGTAGAAATGCAGTTTCCCCTCAATCGGCTGTATCCGTGCCCTTGCCAGCGTTTTCAACGGCTGGAAAGGCATGTCGGTGATTGCCAACTGTTTGCCGGCCGGCAGGGCTTCGATAAAGCGTTGCAAGGCATCCAGTCCCCCGGCATCCAATACCGGCACCGCATCCCACTGCAAGACGATCACGTCATAACTTTCGCTGCGCACCAGTAGCTCGTTAAAAATACGCTCGGCGGCGGCGAAGAACAGCGGGCCATTCACCCGCAGCACCAATCGGCCATTGTCGGCACTCAGTTCGCTCAGGCGCGTCATGCGCGCAATGCGGCGCATAAACAGCAGCGAGGCCAGCACAATGCCTACGGTAATGGCGATCACCATATCGAACAGCACCGTCAGCGACATGCACAGCAGCATCACCAGAATGTCGTCTTTCGGCGCTCGCCGCAGCAGATAAACCACCTTGTGCGCCTCGCTCATATTCCAGGCCACCATTAGCAACAGCGACGCCATTGCAGCCAGCGGCAGCCAGGACAACCACGGCGCCAGCACCAGTAACGCCAGCAGTACCAACAACGCATGGATGATGGCCGATACCGGGGAGGTGGCACCGGCGCGTACGTTGGCGGCAGAGCGCGCAATGGCCGCGGTGGCGGTAATGCCGCCGAAGAAAGGCGCAATGATGTTGCCCGCACCCTGGCCGATAAGTTCGGTATTGGAGTTGTGCTTCTTGCCGGTCATCCCGTCCAGCACTACCGCGCACAGCAGGGATTCTATGGCCCCGAGCATCGCCATGGAGAAGGCAGCCGGCAGCAGGGCGGAGAGTGTTTGCCAGCTCAGCGCCATCGGCTTGCCGTCACCGGCCGGTAAATCCCACGGCAGCATCAGCTGCGGCAGAATGGGCGGTATGCCCTGGCCGTGGGTGCCGTCGGCCAGCAGATAGCTGAATCGCGAGCCGATGGTCGCAACCGGGTGGTCAAACAGCGCCAGAATACCCATAACCGCGGTACCCGCCAGCAGTGCGGGTAAATGGCCCGGTACCCGCAGGCCGAGCTTGGGCCAGAAGATAAGGATCAATAGGGTCACTGCGCCGATCAGGGTGTCGCCGACGTCCAGCGTCGGCAGCGCCTGCAGCAGCGCGTAAACCTTACCCACATAGTGTTCCGGCACCACCGCCATTTGCAGGCCAAAGAAATCCTTCACCTGCATGGTAGCAATGGTGATGGCGATACCGGAGGTAAAGCCCAGCGTCACCGACAGGGGAATGTACTCAATCAGGCGGCCGAAACGCGCCAGTCCCATGATGACCAGAAACAGTCCGGAAAGCAGGGTGGCGATCAGCAGGCCCGAGAGGCCGAACTGCTGCGACACCGGATAGAGGATCACCACAAACGCGGCGGTAGGCCCGGAGACGCTGTAGCGCGAGCCGCCGCTGATGGCAATGACAATCCCGGCAACCGCCGACGTATAGAGTCCATATTGGGGGGGAACGCCGCTGGCAATTGCCAGTGCCATTGCCAACGGGATGGCGATAATACCGACGGTGACGCCGGCGATGGCATCTTTTAGCAGGCGTTGCAGGGAATAAGGATCTCGCCAACAGGCATCAATCAGCGCGCTGAACGGCCTGATGCCGTTAATTTCATGCGTTTTCATCTGAGGTGTAAACCAAGTCTATAAAAGAGAACGGAATGGCGGGCCGGATGCGGTCCGTCTCGAATAGCTGATAGACACCATACGCCTGTTGTGACGGCGATTCCTAGATATACATCAATGCACTTCGGAAAATCAGACTTATACTCTTTCAGGGACGGGATAAATGACAAGTTACAGACAGGCCGCGGGTCAGGCGGCCTGCGCAGAAAGAATAGGCCAGGTTATACCGCTTAGTGAACCGCCGGTAGGGATAATCCGAGAAAATGTGCCAGGGTGCCGACCAACAGATTGTGATCTTCCAACTGGGGTGAGCCGGAAATGCTGATGGTGCCGATGCAGCCCACGCCACCAAGATTGATCGGGAAGGCGCCACCGTGTGCCGAGTAATCGCTGACGCTCAGGCCATAGCGTTCTTCCAGGGTCGATTGTCGTTGCTGCAGGCGCAGGCCAATCGCGTAAGAGCTCTTGTGGAAGTGCTTCACCACATTGCGTTTGCGCCGTACCCAATCGGCGATATCGGGGGTAGTGCCGGGCATGGCGTAATAAAACAGCGTTTGCCCCGCGAGCTGGATCTCAATGGCGATCGACAGGCGGCGCTGTTCGGCCGCTGATTTCAATGCAGAGCCCAGCTCCCAGGCGGTGTTATGGTCAAAATGGCTGAAGGTCAACGCGGTTTCTTGTTCGCTAAGCACATGCAAGTCATCATCGATATTCATGGTCGCCCCCTTTATTGGTTGCCAACAGATTATCCTGAACAGAATTTATGGGATAGATACCTTGGAAATAACATAGAACTGCTAATCTATTATTAACCTGAGTAATAATATGTACGATGCCGAAATGGATGAGACAGGGAATACTCAAAATTCGTCGCTAAATCCCCCTGTCGATTCCGTGGAGCCTATCGAATATTTATGACTTACGTCGCGTCAATTCCCACCCTGTATAGTGACGCCTGCATTACCTATGCCACGCTGTCCGTCAGCTATTTTGCCCTCAGTAAAAATGCGCCTTTTTCTTATCAGTCCGAAGGATGGAGGCGTATAGTCTTTGGCCTGCTTGCCGGACTGGCGGTGCTGTTTCTCAATCAGGACCGGCTGGAGTTGAGCGGTAACCTGCATTTCAGCTTTGCCATGATCCCGATGATACTGGTGACCTTTTATGGCGGGGCGGTCAGTGGACTGGTCTGCTACCTGATGTCGCTGGCATTTACGGGAGGCTTGACCGTCGATAATCTGTTTATCGGCTCGATCATCATTCCATTGCTGTTGTCGCGTGTGTGGTTGAGAAAGTCGAATCGGGTGTTTTATCTCACCATTGGCATCATTGCGCTGTACCGTATCGGAGTGGTCTGGTTATTGGCAGATATACGCGCGCTATGGGGAGATGTGTTGTTGTATCAGGCGGTCTCGGCCCTGTGTCTGGCAATATGCTTCCACGGGCTGAATTTCAAAGAGCGCCATATCCACGCTTATTTCTCTATGCGTGATAAAGCCACCACCGACAGCCTCACCCATATCAATAATCGCGCTAGTGTAGACTATCGACTCATCCAGCAGCAGGCGGAGCGCAGCCCCTGCGGGTTGATGATCCTCGATCTGGATAATTTCAAACGAATCAACGACACCTACGGCCATTTGGCCGGCGACCTGCTGCTGGCTCGCGTCGGACAACTGTTGCAAAGCAGCGTGCGCAGTGAGGATTTCGTCGGTCGTTATGGCGGTGAGGAATTTATCGTGATCACTGCCAGTTATGATCCGACGGTGATTGGCGGTGTGGCGGAGCGCATACGACGCAGCGTGGAAACGACGTTATTTTTGCTGGATGAAGACGTCGAGGCACGTATCACGGTTTCTATCGGTGCGTCGTTATACCTGCCCGGCATGGCGTTGGACAAGGCAATAGAGGTCACGGATGAGGCGCTGTATGACGCCAAGCGGCAGGGGAAAAATCGGGTGGTCTGCAGCAGGCTGATGCAGCTTGCCCCGCTGGGTGCCGGTTTTCGGCAGGAATAACCCCTCCTGAAGGTTCAGGAGGGGGATAGGTCAGGCCGCCAGAGTATGTTCGCGGAATGCGGTCAGCAGTTCCTCGGTAAACTTAAGGCGTTTCTGGCGGTCGGTCAGGTCCAGCATAAACTTCAGCTTGGTCGGCCCATCCAGGCGATAGATCTGCGGGTTGCTTTGCAACAGGCCAATCAAATAGCCCGGATCGACCCGATTCTTCTCACCAAACTCGATAAAACCACCGCGCTCATTACCTTCGATGCGCTTGATCCCCAGCTTTTGTGCATGTTGACGCAGCGCCGCACTTTGCAGCAGGTTGCGCGCCGCATCAGGCAGCAGGCCGAAACGGTCGATCAACTCCACTTTCAACTCTTCCAGCTCGGCGTCGTTTTTCGCGCTGGCGATGCGTTTGTAGAACGACAGGCGCGTGTTGACGTCTGGGATATAGTCATCTGGCAGCAGGGCCGGCATGCGCAGCTCCACCTCGGTCTGGTTGCTGGTAAGATCTTCCAGCGAAGGTTCGCGCCCGTGTTTGAGTGCATCCACCGCGCTTTCCAACAGTTCCATGTACAGCGAAAAGCCGACGGTGGTCATCTGGCCGCTCTGATCTTCACCCAGCAATTCGCCCGCGCCGCGGATCTCCAGATCGTGGGTAGCCAGGGCAAAACCGGCGCCCAGGTCTTCCAGCGACGCGATGGCCTCCAGCCGCTTATGCGCGTCGGTGCTCATGGCTTTCGGATTTGGCGTCAGCAAATAAGCATAGGCCTGATGGTGAGAACGTCCGACACGACCGCGTAACTGATGCAGTTGCGCCAGCCCGAAACGATCGGCGCGTTCGATGATAATGGTATTGGCGCTGGGAATATCGATACCGGTTTCGATAATGGTGGTACAGACCAGTACGTTAAAGCGCTGGTGGTGGAAATCGTTCATCACCCGTTCCAAATCGCGTTCGCGCATCTGGCCGTGGCCAATTGCTATACGCGCTTCTGGCACCAGCTCAGCCAGTTTTTCCGCCGCCTTCTCGATATTTTCCACGTCGTTATACAGATAATAAACCTGACCGCCGCGCAGCACTTCACGCAGGATAGCCTCGCGCACCACCAGGCTGTCGTATTCGCGCACGAAGGTTTTCACCGCCAAACGACGCGCCGGTGGGGTAGCGATAATCGACAGGTCACGCATGCCGCTCATCGCCATATTCAACGTACGCGGGATTGGCGTCGCGGTGAGCGTCAGAATATCTACATCGGCACGCATCGCCTTGATGCGCTCTTTGTGACGAACGCCGAAGCGGTGTTCTTCATCGACGATCAGCAGCCCCAAATCTTTCCAGCGCAGATCGCTCTGCAGCAGTTTGTGGGTACCGATGATGATGTCTACCTTACCGTCGACGGCATCGTCCATCACCTGTTGCTGCTCTTTGGCGCTACGGAAACGCGACATCATCTCGATGCGGATCGGCCAGGTGGCGAAGCGGTCGCGGAAGTTGTCAAAATGCTGCTGCGCCAGCAGGGTGGTTGGCACCAACACCGCCACCTGCTTGCCGTTTTCTACCGCCAGGAAGGCGGCACGCATCGCCACTTCGGTTTTGCCGAAGCCGACGTCGCCACAGACCAGACGATCCATGGCCAGGGGTTGGCACATGTCGCTCAGCACGGCGTTGATTGCCTGCTCCTGATCTGGGGTGGTTTCAAACGGGAAACTTTGGCAGAACAGCTGATACTGCTCACGGTTATGTTTAAAGGCGAAGCCGGTTTTGGCCGCGCGCTGTGCGTAAATATCCAGCAGTTCCGCCGCAACGTCCCGCACCCGTTCGGCGGCTTTTTGCCGTGCGCGCGTCCAGGCGTCTCCACCCAACTTGTGCAGCGGGGCGTTTTCGTCCGCACCGCCGGCGTAGCGGCTGATCAGATGCAATGAAGAGACCGGCACGTAGAGTTTGTCTTCGCCGGCGTAGGCCAGGATCAGGTATTCGGCCTTGATGCCGCCGGCTTCCAGCGTGGTCAGGCCAACGTAACGCCCGACGCCGTGCTCCAGGTGCACCACAGGCTGGCCAGGGTGCAGCTCCGCCAGGTTGCGGATCAGCACATCGGTATTAATGGTGCGACGGTTGTCCTGGCGACGGCGGCTAACGCGCTCGCCGAGCAGATCGCTTTCGCAGATCAGCGCCCGGTTGCGCATGCCGTCGAGGAAGCCGCGTTCGGAGGCGCCGACCATCATGTAGCGACCAGCCGGCTCGGCCTGATCGAGATGCTGGATCAAGGCGGTGCTGAGCTTGATGCGGCCGAGCAAATCCTGCAGCGTTTCACGGCGGCCTTCGCTTTCCACCGAGAAAATGATGCTGCCGTCGAAGCTTTCGGTAAAACGACGCAGGTTGTCCAGCGGCGCTTTCTGTTGGGCTTGCACCGCCAGATCAGGCAGGGTGCGATAATCCAGATTGGTGTTGCCGGCTTTGGCGGGCAGCTCTTCGGTTTTCAGCGCCATACGTGGCCAGGCTTTCAATTCGCTAAACAGCTCGTCAACCCGCAGCCATAGGCTTGGCGGCGCCAGCAGTGGGCGCATAGGATCGACCCGGCGGCTCTCGTAGCGTTGGTTAACGTCCAGCCAGAAACGATCGGCTGCGTTTTCCAGATTGCCGGTATTGACGATCAGCGTGTTCTCCGGCAGGTAGCTGAACAGTGACGGCAGCGGTTGGCTGAAGAACAGCGGTTGCCAGTATTCGATACCGGCCGGCCAGGTGCCTTTGCTGACCTGCTGATAAATATGTTCGGCGTCGCGGCGCACCTCAAACTGCTCGCGCCACTGGCTGCGGAACAGTTCGATGGCGTTTTTGTCGGTAGGGAATTCATGGGCCGGCAGCAGATTGATGGCCTCGACTTCGTTCAGCGTACGCTGGTTGTCGACATCAAAGGTGCGCAGGCTGTCGATTTCATCGTCGAAGAAATCGATGCGGTAAGGTTCTTCGCTGCCCATGGGGAACAGGTCGAGCAGCGCGCCGCGGGTGGCAAACTCACCGTGCTCCATTACCTGATCGACGCTGCGGTAGCCGGCCTGTTCCAGTTGGGCGCGCAGTTTGTCGCGAGACAGACGCTGGCCTTTTTTCATCACCAGCGCGTGGCCGTGCAGAAATTCGTGCGGGCAAACGCGCTGCATTAAGGTATTGACCGGCAGAATAATTACGCCACGGGCCATGGTCGGCAGATGGTACAGGCTCGACAGACGGGCAGAGATGATTTCCTGATGCGGCGAGAAGCTGTCGTAAGGCAGGGTTTCCCAGTCGGACAGGGTGGTTACCATCTGGTCGGTAAACTGCTGAATTTCATCGCGCAGCCGCAGGGCATTTTGCATGTCCGGGGCGATCAGCATCACCGGCCCGTTATGACGTTCGACGATCTCGGCGCACTCCACGGCGCAGGCCGAGCCGGTCAGTTGCCCCAACTGGCGCAAATCGCCCGCGCGTTCAGGCAGGGAATAACGGGAGGATGACGATGAAGAACGGTTAGGGTTATCGGAGGTGCTCATTAAGGTATCTTTAATCAATGTGTTAAATTTCGCCCGGCACAGATTACAACGCGCCTTTACCCGGTAATACTAGCCCACTGAGCCATAAACTGACATAGGTAAAAGCGCGAAACCCGTCGCCTTTCAAGCGGCGACTTTCAAATGTACTGCAGGCAGATTAGTCGCTCCAGTAACGTTAGCGGGCGAATAAATTCGCCCCGATGACTCAGCCATAGACCAGAGATTGAAGGTTGTGGTGCCCGTAATGTGGCGTTATTCCTGCGCGCCCATGGCAAGATAGTCGGCGATTTTATCAACGTCGACGTTGCCGCCGCTGACGATCACCCCGACCTTTTTGCCCCGCAGGTCGAGCAGTGAATTCATCGCCGCCGCCGCGGCCAGGCAGCCTGTGGGCTCGACCACCATTTTCATCCGCTCCATAAAGAAACGCATCTGTCGGCACAGCTGCTGGTCGCTGACCGTTAAAATATCTTCTACATACTGTTGAATGATCGGGAACGTCAACGTGCCCACCTGCTGCGTTTGCGCACCGTCGGCGATGGTTTTTGGCACCGGGATCTGGACCGGCTGGCCGCTACGGAACGCCAGCTGAACGTCGTTACCGGCCTGTGGTTCAACGCCGAAAACGCGGCACCCGGGCGACCAGTGGTGTGCCGCCACCGCGCTGCCCGCCAGCAAACCACCGCCGCCGGTGCACACCAACAAAACGTCCAGCGGCCCGACTTCCTCAATCAACTCTTTGGTAGCGGTGCCTTGGCCGGCGATGACCTGCGGGTAATCATAAGGCGGCACTATCGTCAGCCCCTGTTCTGCTGCCAGCCGTTGAGTTATGGCAGCACGGTCTTCACTGTGACGCTGATAAATCACGACGTTGGCGCCGTAGCCGCGCGTTGCTGCCAGCTTGGTTGCCGGTGCGTCGTGCGGCATCACGATGGTCACCTTGACCCCCAGTTCCCGTGCCGCCAATGCCATTGCCTGCGCATGGTTGCCGGAAGAGAAGGCAATCACGCCAGCCTGGCGCTGCGCCGGGCTCAATTGAGCAATAGAATTGTACGCGCCACGAAACTTGAAGGCGCCTACACGCTGGAAGTTTTCGCACTTGAAGAACAGCTGCGCCCCGGCGATGTTGTCGGCCTGCTGCGAGGTCATGACCGGTGTGCGCAGGGCATGTCCTGCCAGGATTTCGGCGGCGGTAGAGATATCGGCGGCGGTGATGCAGTGGGGCGTTGAACTCATGGCGACCTCGTCTGGTGAAAGGTTGATTGATTACCCGATTATTTTAATTTACTCTTTGTAAAGTTATTGTCAAACGGTTAAGTTTATGAGCGATCTCAGGCAGGAAAATGCGCTGCTGTTGCGCGAAGCGGAAAAAATTGTTCAGGCACTGGGCGCGATGTTTGCGCCCAGCTGTGAAGTGGTATTGCACGATCTGACGCAACCGAATCATGCCATCGTCAGCATCGCCAATAACCTGTCGAACCGCAGTATCGGCGATGCCGCCAGTGAAATGGGGCTTGAGCGTATTGCCTCGCCGGATTTTCCGGACGTGGTGCAAAACTATGCCAATGCGTTCCCGGATGGGCGTCCGGCCAAGAGCACCTCCATTGGTCTGCGCAACAGCCAGGGGGTCTACGTGGCGGCAATCTGCCTTAACCTGGACGTTTCAATCTTCAACAGCGTCAACGCCATCCTGCAACAACTGACCGCGGTGGTACAGAGCACGCCGCAGGCGGCGGATGAAGGGGCTCGCTCACTGTCCGACATTGCTTCAGTGATCAACAACTTTGCCGCTTCGCATGCCACTGCACCGCGCGCGCTTACGTCTGAGCAGCGTGTTCAGGTGATCCAGCAACTAAAGCAGCAGGGCTATCTGCAACTGCGGGGGGCAGCCACCATGGCGGCGGAGGCGCTGGGGATTTCCCGGGTCTCGGTTTACAACCTGTTAAAGCGCGATGCCGGGTGACGTGCTGCCGCTGGCGCGATCGACGGAATAAAAGGCGTCAGGGTGGTTCCCTAAACGGGGTATAGCCTTTATTATCCTTGATTACTTTGCTTAAGCTACGGCAACAAAACGGATTTCATGTATCAACCTGTCGCGTTATTCATTGGCCTGCGCTACATGCGCGGGCGGGCATCAGACCGCTTCGGACGGTTTGTTTCCTGGCTTTCCACCATCGGCATTACGCTGGGGGTGATGGCGTTGGTCACCGTCTTGTCGGTGATGAACGGTTTTGAAAAGGATCTGGAAAACAACATACTCGGTCTGATGCCGCAGGCGTTGATCACCAGCCCACAGGGCTCGATCAACCCTCAGCAGATCCCGGCATCGGCGGTACAAAGCCTGCAGGGCGTTAGCCGCGTAGCGCCACTGACCACCGGTGACGTAGTGCTGCAAAGCGCTCGCAGCGTGGCGGTCGGCGTGATGTTGGGGGTCAATCCGGACGAAGCCGATCCTTTGACGCCGTTCCTGGTCAACGTCAAGCAGCAGCTGTTGCAGCCGGGCCAGTACAACATCATTATCGGCGAGCAGTTGGCCGGGCAACTTGGCGTTAAACGCGGCGATCCGCTGCGGGTGATGGTGCCCAGCGCCAGCCAGTTCACGCCGATGGGCCGCATCCCTATTCAACGCCTGTTTACCGTGGTCGGCACCTTCCATGCCAACAGCGAAGTGGACGGCACCCAGATGCTGGTCAATCAGCAGGATGCCTCACGTCTGCTACGCTACCCGGCGGGCAATATCACCGGATGGCGCCTGTTCCTGCAGCAGCCGCTGACGGTCGATACTCTCAGCCAACAGAAATTGCCGCAGGGCACCGAGTGGAAAGACTGGCGCGAGCGCAAGGGCGAGCTGTTCCAGGCAGTGCGTATGGAGAAAAACATGATGGGGCTGTTGCTTAGCCTGATCGTGGCCGTCGCGGCCTTTAACATCATCACTTCACTCGGCCTGCTGGTGATGGAGAAGCAGGGCGAAGTTGCCATTCTGCAGACCCAGGGCCTGACGCGTCGACAGATCATGTCGGTATTTATGGTGCAAGGCGCCAGCGCCGGCATTATCGGCTCGCTGCTCGGTACGCTGTTGGGCGTGTTGCTGGCCAGCAACCTGAATAACCTGATGCCGATCCTCGGCGCTTTGATTGACGGCGCATCGCTGCCGGTGGCGGTGGATCCGCTACAGGTGACGATTATCGCCGTAGCGGCGATGGCGGTGTCTCTGTTGTCCACGCTTTACCCTTCATGGCGCGCTGCCGCCGTACAACCCGCTGAGGCTTTACGTTATGAGTAACCATCTTTTGTTGCAGTGCGACAACCTGTGCAAGACCTATCAGGAAGGCAACCTGCATACCGACGTACTGCGCAATGTCAGCTTTGCCATGCAGCCGGGCGAGATGATGGCGATTGTCGGCAGCTCGGGTTCCGGTAAAAGTACCTTGCTGCATCTGCTGGGTGGGCTGGACTCACCAACCTCCGGCGAGGTGATTTACAAAGGGCAGTCTCTGAATACCCTGTCATCGGCCGCCAAGGCGGAGCTGCGTAACCGCCAGTTGGGCTTTATCTACCAGTTCCATCATCTGTTGCCTGACTTTACCGCGCTGGAAAACGCCGCGATGCCTTTGCTGATCGGCGGGATGAAACCGGCGCAGGCGCAGGAAAAGGCGCTGGAAATGCTGACGGCGGTCGGGCTGGCAAAGCGCAGCAAGCACCGGCCGTCAGAACTCTCCGGCGGTGAGCGTCAGCGCGTGGCGATTGCCCGTGCGCTGGTCAATAACCCGTCGCTGGTATTGGCGGACGAACCTACCGGTAACCTCGATAAACGCACTGCCGACAGCATTTTCGATCTGCTCGGCGAATTGAACGTGCGCCAGGGCACGGCGTTTCTGGTGGTCACTCATGACTTGCAGTTGGCCAAGCGCCTCAGCCGCCAGCTGGAAATGGCCGATGGCCATCTGCAGGCCCAGTTGACGCTGTTGGGGGCTGAGTAATGGCGGGAGCGTCACTTTCGTTTCTGACGGCCCTGCGCTTCAGCCGTGGGCGCAAGCGCGGCGGCATGGTGTCGCTGATCTCGGTGATTTCCACCATAGGTATCGCGCTGGGCGTGGCGGTGCTGATCGTCGGCCTGAGCGCCATGAACGGTTTTGAGCGCGAGCTGAAAAATCGCATTTTGGCGGTGGTGCCGCACGGTGAAATAGAGCCGGTTAAGCAGCCGTTCAAAGACTGGCCGTCAATTTTGCAACGGGTGGAGAAAGTACCCGGCATTTTGGCCGCCGCTCCCTATATCAACTTTACCGGCCTGATGGAAAACGGCGCACAGCTGCGGGCGGTCGGGGTGAAAGGGGTGGATCCTCAGCAGGAAAACCAGCTTAGCGCGCTGCCGAAATATGTGCAGGGCGACGCCTGGGCCAATTTCAAAAGCGGTGAGCAACAGGTGATCCTCGGCAAGGGCGTCGCCGACGCTTTGGGCGTCAAGCAGGGCAGCTATGTGACGGTGATGATCCCCAACAGCGACCCGCAGATGAAGCTGTTGCAACCGAAGCGCATTCGTTTACACGTCACCGGAATTTTGCAGCTCAGCGGTCAGCTCGATCACAGTTTGGCAATGGTGCCACTGGCCGATGCCCAACAGTATCTGGACATGGGTGACAGCGTCACAGGTATTGCCATCAAGGTTAACGACGTGTTTGCTGCCAACAAGCTGGTGCGCGACGCCGGTGAAGTCACCAATTCCTACGTGTATATCAAGAGTTGGATCGGCACCTACGGCTATATGTACCGCGATATCCAGATGATCCGCGCGATTATGTATTTGGCGATGGTGCTGGTGATCGGCGTGGCCTGTTTTAACATTGTCTCCACGCTGGTGATGGCGGTGAAGGACAAGAGTGGTGATATCGCCGTACTGCGCACCTTGGGGGCCAAAGACGGTTTTATCCGCGCCATATTTATCTGGTACGGCCTGCTGGCCGGGCTGGTGGGTAGCCTCAGCGGCGTGGTGGTCGGGGTTATCGCCTCACTGCAGCTGACCAATATCATCAAAGGATTGGAAAAGCTGATGGGGCATTCGTTCCTGTCGGGAGATATCTACTTCATCGACTTCCTGCCTTCTGAGCTGCACTGGCTGGACGTGGTGATTGTACTGGTGACCGCGCTAGTGCTCAGCCTGTTGGCCAGCTGGTATCCGGCCAGGCGCGCCAGCCGTATCGATCCGGCGCGAGTGTTGAGCGGACAATAATGAAAATCAGGGGAGGCAGAGATGCCGCCCCTTTTTTTAGCCTGAGGGTGGGTTATGTACTACGGTTTCGATATGGGCGGCACCAAGATTGAGCTGGGCGTGTTCGATGCAGATCTGCAGCGTATCTGGCAAAAAAGGGTGCCGACGCCACGTGAGGATTATCGACAACTGCTGACGACGCTGCGCGATCTGACGTTTGAAGCGGATGCGTTTTGTGGCCAGAAAGGCATGGTAGGTATCGGTATTCCCGGCCTGCCCAATGACGATGACGGTACGGTTTTCACCGCCAACGTCCCGGCGGCGATGGGCCAGCGCTTGCCGCATGACCTGGCCGAGTTGATTGGCCGTGACGTACGCATCGATAACGACGCCAACTGCTTTGCGCTGTCGGAGGCCTGGGACGAGGAGTTTCGTCGCTATCCGACGGTGCTGGGCATTATCCTCGGTACCGGGGTAGGCGGCGGGCTAATCGTCGACGGTAAGGTGCTCTCCGGGCGTAACTATATCGCCGGTGAATTTGGTCATTTCCGTCTGCCGGTGGATGCGCTGGAGGTGTTGGGACGTGATATACCTCGCGTTCCTTGCGGGTGCGGTCATCAGGGTTGCATCGAAAATTACATTTCTGGCCGCGGTTTTGAGTGGATGTACGGCCACTTTTACCAGCAGCACTTGCCTGCGCAGCAGATCATTGCGCATTATCAGGCAGGTGAGCCGCAGGCGGTGGCTCATGTCGAACGTTTCATGGACGTCCTGGCGATATGCCTGGGCAATCTGCTGACTATCATCGATCCGCATCTGGTGGTGATTGGCGGTGGCTTGTCGAATTTTGACGCTATTTACCAGGCGTTACCGCAGCGTTTGCCGGCGCATGTGTTGCGCGTGGCCAAGCTGCCACGAATTGAAAAAGCCCGTTACGGGGACGCCGGTGGCGTACGCGGGGCGGCGTTCCTCAATTTGGTTAACAGGGAAAAGTAAGGAGAGAGTTAATGCACACTCGTCATCGGCTGTGTCAGTTTCGCAAGAGTAAGCATGTGCTGCATCAGCGCTTTCGTTCGCGGATTTTTCATCGCGATACCATGGCGGCGGCCGAGCTGAAAAAGCCGTTTGTCGTGGTGTTGACCGGCGCCGGGATCTCGGCTGAGTCGGGTATTCGTACCTTCCGGGCGGCGGACGGGTTGTGGGAAGAGCATAGCGTGGAGGATGTTGCTACGCCGGAAGGTTATCAGCGCGATCCACAGCTGGTACAGGCGTTTTACAATGAACGCCGTCGTCAGCTGCAATCGTCGGACATTGCGCCTAACGCTGCGCATCGTGCCCTGGCGGATCTGGAAGCCTGGTTGGGGGATAACTTCCTGCTGGTAACGCAAAATATCGATAACCTGCATGAGCGCGCAGGCAGCTCACGGGTGTTGCATATGCACGGTGAGCTGTTGAAAGTACGCTGCACCAGCTCCGGGCAGGTCTTTGACTGGCCCGAAGACCTTAGCGTGGACGACCGCTGCCATTGTTGCCAATTCCCGGCCCCGTTGCGCCCACACGTGGTGTGGTTCGGCGAAATGCCGCTGGGCATGGATGAAATTTATCAGGCGCTGGCCAAGGCCGACTTCTTTGTCGCTATCGGCACCTCGGGCCACGTTTATCCGGCGGCGGGCTTTGTGCATGAAGCGCGGCTGGGTGGGGCGCATACCATGGAGCTCAACCTGGAGCCCAGCCAGGTGGAAAGTCAGTTTGATGAAAAACACTACGGCCAGGCCAGCGCGGTGGTACCACGTTTTGTGCACAAATTCCTGGTAGGGAAAGTTGAAAGGGCTGATAGGCCTTAAGCCCAGGTCAATGCGCTGTCTGACTCGGGTAACTGGCCGGCCGTTTGACGCCGGCCTTTCTTTGGTTAAATGAGCAGGGGCGACGGTGAATTTCAAGCAGGTATTCAGCAGGGCGGATCTGAGCAAAACGGATCTCACCATCCTCAACGCTATCTTCGACAACCCGGACGCCTGCATTGACGAGGGTATCCGTGCGGTTTCCGTTCGTTGCCACAGTTCACCCTCGACCCTGGTGCGGTTGGCGAAAAAGCTGGGCTTTCGCGGCTATCTGGAACTGGTGTATTTCATCAAGTTCAACCTGGTGATGGCACCGGCTTTTCAGGAGCAGCCGCAGCCGACGGCACCGGCCAGCTTAAAACAACAGACCCAATTCCTTGATCTGCTCGACAGCGGCAAAATCCTGATCCACGGCAGCGGTTTCTCGCAGCTGGTGGCGCAGTACATGTACAACAAATTTATGACGCTGGGCATCGACAGCTACCTGTCGCTGTGGCCGGATTTCGAGATCCTCGATCGAGAGATGCGTTTCCGGTTTGATATGGTGATTGTGATTTCAAAATCGGGCAACAGCAGCTCGGCGCTGAGTTGGAGCGACGCGGTGAAACGCAATAATATCCGGCTGGCGGCGTTTTGTGGCGACGGAAACAGCCCGCTGGCGCAGCAGGCCGATATGACCTTTATTTATGAGGATCGGCAAAAGTACGACCACGATATTTACTATCCCAACCCGTTTTTCGGCCACTGCCTGCTGGGGTTTGAGAACCTGATCAAAGCCTGGTTTGAACGGCGTAGCCGTTGAGGCCTGCGCCGTTTCAGCCCTGCTTAATGCCAATGCTTGGCATACTGGTGGTGAGCCTGCAGATATTCTTCAACCAGCGTTTTTGCCAGCGAGTAAGAGTTGACCAGCGGATGCACCATCAGCGCCTTAATGGCCTTCTGACGGTCCCCTTCCAGAATGGCGGCAACCGCCAGGCGTTCGTACTCTTTGACCTGGGAGATCAGGTTTTTCTGGGTGTCGGGAATATCATTCATTTTTACCGGGTGAATGCCCGCGTTGCTGAGTTCGCAGCTGATTTCAATCACGTCTTCCGGGTGCAGGAAGTCGAGCGTCCCGTTGTTCTGCATCGACACCACCACGCGTTTTTGCTGGCCGTTATTTACCGCTTCCAAAATGTCTATCGCCACCCCGGCATAACCGCCGCTGTCAGGCTGTTCGATAAACTGCTGGAGCGTCAGCATCTCACGCTCTTTGACTTTACCCTGGCTGGATTCGCGCTGCATGTAGGAGTTTTCCCGCGTCAGATAGTGAGCGAAATAGACGCTGAAAGCCTGATCCAGCTGCGTGGCAATATCCAGCCTGGCAAGGTCGGCCAGCATTTGCTGGTTTATCAGCGCAATCTGTTCGCCACGGGTTTCTCCGGCATCGACGATGGCGGCGATCGCCTGTTCCCGGTAATAGTAGTAATACAGATACTCATTGAGCATCAGGTTATCGGACAGCGCGACCAGCTCTGGCGAGAAATATTTCATGCAGGTATCACGGTATAGGCGTGGATCGGCCAGCAGTTGCTCGCTCACCTCCAGACCGTTGACCCGCACATTGCGGAACCATGACAGGTGATTTAGCCCAAAGCAGTCGACGCTAAGCTCGGACTCACGACAGCCCAGCAGTTCCGCCAACTCACGGATAAACTCGCTGGGGGCGTCGCATATACCGTACACCTTGCGTTTGAAGCCGGATTTGATGATGGCTTCGGTCACCATGCCGGAAGGGTTGGTAAAGTTGAACAGTACCGCGTCCGGTGATGACACCTGCTCTATGAGCCGACAATATTCCACTATGGCCGGAATAGAACGCATCGCCATGGCAAAACCGCCGGCACCGGTGGTTTCTTGCCCCAGGACCTGATGATTGAGTGCGATACGTTCGTCATGAATGCGGCCTTCTTCACCGCCGATACGCAGGGTGGTGATGATATAATCGGCTCCGCTCAGCGCCTGATGGGCGTCGCTGCTCAGGCTGAACCTGATGTCGCTGCGGATACGCTCGAAGACACCCTGTGCGATGGCGCCGTAGACCGCCAATTTCTCCCGATCGGTATCCATAAACACCACTTCGGTGACGCCGATGCGGTGGGCGTTATAGGCAATGGACTTGGCCAGGAACGGTGAGCGTACGCCACCGCCGCCCAGAACGGTTAATTTCATGAATTTTCTCCCAATAAATAAAGTTATAATGCTGCTAAATATTTTTCGACCTGACTCTTCACTTTTCCGACGGTGACACCATAAATCACCTGGACTTCACGCCGGCTTTTCACCACGCCTTTTGCTCCGGTACTTTTTAATGCGGCCTCATCAATTAATTGCATGTCTTTTAGTTCGACGCGTAATCGGGTGAAGCAGTTGTCGACGGAAATAATGTTTTCTTTGCCACCCAGGGCATGAATAATAATCCCGCTTAACTCATTGGGTGTATTTTTGCTGTTCTGATAATCCTGTTTGGAATAGAGCTTGACTGCGTCGTCATCCTCACGGCCCGGCGTTTTTAAATTAAGCTTCAGCACCAGGGTTTTGAACACCAGGTAATACACCGCGAACTGCACCAGACCAATCACCACGTACAGCGGCCAGCGGGTGAGGGCGACCGGTAACGGCAGGTTGTAAACCAGGAATTCGATCAGGCCGCTGGCACCCCAGGGTCGAACGTCGAACAGGTTACACGCAACTTGCGAAAGCGCGGTCAGCACTGCGTGTATCACCCACAGCAACGGTGAGATAAACAGGAAGGTGAACTCTATCGGTTCGGTTATGCCTACCAGAATGGAAGTGGTGATGGCCGGGATCAATATCGCCTTGGCCAGCACTTTTTTCTCCGGTTTGGCGGTGTGATAGAACGCCAACGCAGCGCCTGACAGGCCGAAAATGGTCACCATGCCCTGTTGCGAAAAGCGCAGTGCCTCGTTCATCAGCGGGGAGATGCTCGGGTCGCGCATATAAGCGAGGAAAATGGCCTGCGAGCCCGACACCGTATGGCCGTCTTGTACAATTGAACCGCCGATGCTGGTCAACTGAAACGGCGACCAGATAAAATGATGCAGACCGGTGGGGATCAGGAATTTTTCGAAAAAGCCATAGACGAAGACCCCGAGCGAGCCTGAGCTTTTCATAAAGCCGGTCAGGGAAATCAGCCCGTGTGAAATGGCCGGCCAAAGGTAGCTGAAACCGACGGCATACAGCATGATCACCGGCGTCATGGCGATTAGCACCAGCTTGGAACCGCCATAGACGGAAAGTACGCCGTTCAGCTCCACGTTACACAATCTGTTGTGCACCCAGGCGATAGTGACACCGAGGATCAGGCCGAGGAAAATGCCCATATCCACCACGGTAAAGCCCAGCAGTTCGGTTTGTCCGGTGCCGTAATATTCCCCATTGATTTTCTGCGCTATGTGACCGCTTAATTGCAGATAGGATGAGTTGGCGCCCAGGAACATAATAAAGCACATCACGGCAACCAGCGCCGCTTCGCTTTTTTTATCCTTCGCCAGGCCGTAGGTAATACCGATGCAAAAAATCAGCCCGAGATTACCAAACAGCGGCCAAAAGGTATCACCGATCATTTTGCCGATATGAAATACGCCGGAGTTTTCATTCACCAGCGTGGCATTGGTGAGAATAGAACTTAATGCCAGAATCAGACCAATTACCGGCAGAAAGAATATTGGCCCCATCATGGCTTTGGAGAAAATCTGCAGCTTGCTTAAGATATTATCAATAATATCTTTCATGGCAGTTCCTTTTTTATATTTTAGTGGATAACGACGTTGCTGGTAATACTCCCTGGTATGGCGAAATAAAAATGATTTTGAATGCGGCAACCCCTGCCTTAAACCAGTTATAGGTGGAATGATTTAGCGATGCAATCAGCCGCCGGAAAAAGGTACCGGTGGTCAATGACTGACAACCGGTACCAGGCGTGAAGAGGATCACATAAGGGGGGTAGTGAAAGGTAAGATGGACGGTACACCAAGGGAGGAGGCGACATATCAAACACCACAAGAATTAATGATTTCCGTTAAATCTGGTTAAAAATGACCTGTCTCAATATTTGATCTCGATCGGTTCCGCATAATGAAACGCGAAATTCTGAGGGCGGATACCATGGATAAACTACTTGATCGCTTTTTTAACTACGTCTCATTCGACACGCAATCTAAAGCGAACGTCAAACATGTGCCGAGCACCGACGGGCAATTGAAGCTGGCGCGTGCGTTGCAGCAGGAAATGATTGAACTGGGGTTTGAACGGGTGTCGCTCAGTGAGCATGGCTGTGTGATGGGCACCTTGCCGGGGAACGTTACCTGGCCCGTGCCGGCGATAGGCTTTATTGCCCACCTGGATACTTCACCGGATTTTACCGGTAAGCACGTCAACCCGCAGATCGTCGAAAATTACCGCGGCGGCGATATTGCCTTGGGCATTGGTGATGAAGTGCTGTCGCCAGTGATGTTCCCGATCCTGCACCAGATGTTGGGGCAGACGCTGATCACCACCGACGGTAAAACGCTGCTCGGTGCCGATGACAAGGCGGGCATCGCCGAAATCCTGACCGCCATGGTGCGACTGCAGCAGCGCAACATTCCACACGGCGATATCCGCGTAGCCTTTACACCGGATGAAGAGGTGGGGAAAGGGGCGCGGTTGTTTGACGTGGCGCAGTTCGATGCCGAATGGGCCTATACCGTGGACGGTGGCGGCGTGGGTGAGTTGGAGTGCGAAAACTTCAACGCAGCATCGGTGACGGTGAAAATTGTCGGTAACAATGTCCACCCGGGCAGCGCCAAAGGGGTGATGGTGAATGCCTTGTCGTTGGCGACGCGTATTCAGCAGGCGTTACCGGCGGATGAAACCCCGGAAACCACCAGCGGCTATCAGGGGTTCTACCACCTCAGCAGCTTTAAGGGGAGCGTTGAACGCGCCGAGATGCAGTACATCCTGCGTGATTTTGAGCGTGAGGGTTTTGAGGCACGTAAACGCCGGATGATAGAGGTCGCTCAACAGGTGGGCAAAGGTCTGCCGCGCGATTGTTATATTGAAGTTACGATTGAAGACAGCTATTACAACATGCGGGAACAGGTGGCAGAGCATCCGCATGTGATTGCATTGGCACAGCAGGCAATGCGCGATTGTGATATCGAACCGATCATGAAACCGATTCGCGGCGGTACCGATGGCGCTCAGCTGTCGTTTCGCGGCTTGCCTTGCCCAAATCTGTTCACCGGCGGATATAACTACCACTGCAAGCATGAGTTTGTGTCGCTGGAAGGGATGGAACAGGCGGTTTCGGTTATTATGCGCATCGCCGCGCTGACCGCCGAACGCGCCAAATAACCTCGATGAGATTGAGTATAATTGCTTGCCGTAACAATGATTTGCTCCTAGTGTAGGATATATTTCCAGCACAAGGAGCCGTATCATGAGCAGTACCGAGCACCGTATCGATCGCCAGTGTCTTGAGCAGTTTGTGCAGGCTATTTGGCGCCACGCCGGCAGTACCGAGCAGGAGGCCGCGCGGGTGGCGGATCACCTGGTTCAGGCGAATCTGGCCGGGCACGATTCCCACGGCGTAGGCATGATCCCCAGCTATATGTCGTCATTGGCACAGGGGCATTTGCAGCTTAACGTTCATGCCAAAGTGGTACGCGATGCCGGAGCGGTGCTGACGGTGGACGGCGGACAGGGTTTTGGCCAGGTCGTCGCCTGTGAGGCGATGGAAAAAGGCATAGAGCGCGCCCGGCAGTTGGGGCTGGCTGCGGTGGCGTTGCACAACTCACATCACATTGGCCGCATTGGCCACTGGGCCGAGCAGTGTGCGCGAGCCGGTTTTATCTCTATCCATTTCGTCAATGTGGTGGGCGATCCTATGGTGGCACCGTTCGGCGGCAGTGACCGTCGTTTCGGCACCAACCCCTTCTGCGTTATTTTTCCCCGTAAGGATAAAAAACCGTTGCTGCTGGATTTTGCCACCAGCGGTATCGCGTTTGGTAAAACCCGCGTGGCCTACAACAAAGGTTTGAGCGTCGCGCCGGGTTATCTGATCGACCAACACGGCCAGCCAACGACGGAACCCAAGGTGATGCACGAACATCCGTATGGCTCGTTGCTGCCTTTCGGTGCCCATAAGGGTTATGCGTTAGCCACGTTATGCGAAATCCTCGGCGGTGCGCTGTCCGGTGGCCGCACTACTCATGCGGCGACGGTGAAATCCAACAGCGATGCTATTTTCAACTGCATGACCACCATCATCCTCAATCCGGAAGCCTTCGACGCGCCAGAGATGCAAACCGAGGCCGAGGCCTTTATCGATTGGGTGAAGGCTTCACCGCCAAGTGACGGCCAACCGATTGAAGTGCCGGGTGAGTGGGAAGATGCCAACCGTGAAGCGCGGTTGCGGCAGGGGATCCCGATAGACGACAACACCTGGCGGCAGATCTGTGCTGCGGCAATCCAGGCAGGCATGTCGGACGCCGAATTGGACGGTTATCAGACCAGGGCGTTGCGGGCATAAAAAAGCCACCCGCCGAAACGCGGGTGGCTCTGGTCGCTAAAGGCCATGCCTCAGTCTTTGAAGTACCAGTAACCGCTGTTGACCAACGAGGTCAGCAGTGCCAGGAACGAAGGATCTTCGATCGCGTCGCCCAGCTTGGCGGCATCCACGCTGAAATTCTGGCACATCGCATCGGCAGCCTGCTGATGCTCGGTATCCATCAGTTCACCGTTAGCAAAGCACTGGTCGCCAATGCGCAGTACGCGCAGGCCACCCAGGCGCTGCAAAGGCTCGCCCTGTTGCAGCAGTTCGTAGATTTCACCGGCCTGATAAGGCGGCTCCGGCGGCGCAGCATCCAGCTCATGACGGGTCTGGGAGATAAACTCGCCGAACCACTGCTGGAAGTGTTCAGGTTGCTGAACCAAATCCACCATCATCTGGCGCAGCGCATCGACTTCCTGCGGCAGCACTTCTGCCGGATGCTCACGCAACTGAATATCCGGATCGCTGTAGCGCTTACTGCCCAGTTCGCGGGCCAGCACGTAGTCGGCAAAGCCACTGACCAACTCGCGGCCGTTCGGGGCGCGGAAACCTACCGAGTAATTCAGCGCATTTTCCAGCGCGTAGCCTTCATGCGGGAAGCCCGGTGGGATATACAGAATATCGCCCGGTTCCATTTCTTCATCGATGATGGCGTCGAAAGGCTCAACTTGCAGCAGGTCCGGGTGCGGGCAGTGCTGTTTCATCGGCACTTTTTCACCCACGCGCCAGCGACGGCGGCCGGTACCCTGAATGATAAAGACGTCATACTGATCGAGGTGCGGGCCAACGCCGCCACCCGGGACCGAGAACGAGATCATCAGATCGTCCATCCGCCAGTCCGGCAGCTTACGGAACGGGAGCATCAGCGCACTGGAAGGTTCATGCCAGTGATTCACAGCCTGCACCAGCAGCGACCAGTTGTTTTCGCTCAGGTGATCAAAGCTCTCGAAAGGGCCGTGCGCAACCTGCCAGCGACCGTCCTGGTGGCTGACCAGACGGCTGTCCACTTCGTTCTCCATCGCCAGCCCGGCCAGCTCATCCGGGGAGATCGGATCGATAAAGTTTTTGAAGCCGCGCTTCAGAATAACCGGACGCTTTTGCCAATAGCGCTGCAAAAAGTCGTTCCAGTCCAGATCTAATTGATAATCCATGTTCTATTCCAGGATAGAGGAGTGAGCCTGAGTGCGATTATAACGGAAGTTTGGCCCCGTGGATCGGGGCCAGAGCGACAGAATTTACTCGTGATGATGGGAATCGTGCTGACGGGCGAAAGTGACCTGCATGCGAGCGCCGCCAAGCGGGCTGTCGCTGATGGTAATGGAACCGTCGTACTGTTCGATAATCTCCGCCGCCACCGACAATCCCAATCCTTGACCAGGGCGCAGCGTATCTACCCGCTGGCCGCGCTGGAAGATCAATTCACGCTTGCTTTCCGGAATGCCTGGCCCGTCGTCATCGATGACGATAGTAAGGTATTTGTCGGAGTGCAGGGAGGTGATCTCAACGAACTCCAGGCAGTATTTACAGGCATTTTCCAACACGTTGCCCATCACTTCCATAAAGTCGTTTTTCTCCCCCATAAAGGTCACTTCCGGCGAAATATCCAGCGTGATCACCACACCTTTGCGCTGATACACCTTGTTCAGTGCTACGTTCAGGCTGTCGAGCAGCGCCGGGACCGAGTGGATCTCGCGCGTCAGCACCGTTTGCCCCGAATTGATGCTGGCCCGGTGCAGGTAGTAACCGATTTGCTGAGAAATACGGCTGATCTGGTCCAACATGATCGGCTCGACTTCCTCGATGGTGGTCTGCTTACCGGTACGTAATGAACGCAGCGTCGTTTGCAACACCGCCAACGGCGTCTTCAGGCTGTGGGTCAGATCGGAAAGCGTGGTGCGGTATTTGGTGTAACGCTGGCGCTCGTTGCGCACCAGAATATTCAGGTTACGTACCAGCCCACGCAGCTCGCTGGGGGGATTTTCGTCGAGTTGTTCTCGCTCGCCGTTTTCCAACTCACCAACCTGATTCACCAGCGCCTTGATGGGACGCAAGCTCCAGTAGGCCGCCAGCCACAGCAAGGGGACTACCAACAGCAGGTTGGCCAGCAACACGTAGCTGAACCATTCCCATACCACGTCGGAGCGTTGTAATTCCTGCGGAATGGTATCGACAACCACGATGCTCAAAGCCGGCAGCCGCGCGGTGGCTGCGTAGGTGTTGACCGCGACGGAGTGGGTCAGGGCATTCTGATCGTTGTCGTCATAGTCTTTAAGCTGATCCTGCGCCTTGGGGTTGTTGCCCAACACTTCACTACTGATACGGGTATCGGTATCGATTTCGTAGAAGCCGGACTCTTCCAGCCACTCTTTATTGATGCGTTTTTCCAGCTCGGGTACTTTGCGCTGGCTCCACAGCAGATTGCCTTTATCGTCGTAAATAAACACCAGGGTAGGGAAGTTGAGATCGATATCGGGCGGAATGGCAATGGTGAGTTTGTTATCTTTCCACTGGGCCAGACTGAAAAACAGATTACTTTCACCGCGCAGTAGGCGGAAGGCAGTTTTGTCGAAGCTGACAATATAACCGACTACCGCCACCAGACCATAGGACAGCGAGAGCGCCAGGATCACCCCAGCGGTGGCCATCAAAAAGCGTGCGCGCAGTGAGAAAGGTTTTTTACCCTTGTTGAACATGGCGATCATTTCGCATCAAAACGATAGCCCTGACCACGAACCGTGGTGATCACTTCCTGAGGGTATTCGGCCTGCAATTTTTTGCGTAAACGGCCCATCAGTACGTCGATGGTATGGCTCTCGCGCAGTTCGGCATCCGGGTACAGCTGCAACATCAGCGAGTCTTTGCTGACCACCTTGCCGGCGTTGCGGATTAAGGTTTCGATGATGGTGTATTCGAACGCAGTCAGTTTGATCTGCTGTTCGTTAACGCTCAGTTCGCGACGCGAAAGGTCGATTTGGAACGGGGGCAATACGATCACCTGAGAGGCCAAACCGCTGTTACGGCGCATCAGCGCCTGCATACGGGCAATCACTTCTTCCAGATGGAACGGCTTGGTCACATAGTCGTCGGCACCGGCTTCCAGCACCGCCACTTTGTCCTGCCAGCTTTCACGCGCGGTCAGCACCAGGATTGGCAGCTTCATCTGGTGGGCGCGCCAGCGGCGGATCAGGCTCAGGCCGTCTTCACCCGGCAGGCCGAGATCGACAATGGCGATGTCAGGCGCATGCTCTTGCAGGAAATAATCGGCTTCCTTGGCATCCTCTGCCGCATCAACCTGATGGCCCATTTCACGCATCTGGACGGAGAGGTGGTGGCGTAATAAACCGTTATCTTCAACAACCAGTACTCGCATGGCGAACTCCTGTGGATCGGCGGGTGAACATCCTGTCACCCACGCAGTAAAGGTAACACGCTCAGCAGCGTGTGAGGGATAGCGTGCGACAACCTAAGCCATCCGATCGTGATCTTGACGTTATGGTAGGTATAACCGGCTCTTACCGCAAGGGACGCAGAACCTTGGCAGGAAATAAGCGCTATCGATATTTAGTTCGCTGTCATTATCGACAAGGTCAAATAAACGTTGGATAAACAATGGCGAGGGAAAGTTAAACCAAACTTAAACGGAAGAGGCTGCGATGAGAGAACCGGACCCGGATGCCGGGCCCGCAAATGTTAAGGATGGGTCGGTTTGCTGACGCTGTTTTTACGGATCTCCTGCACTTCGGCGGCGGTAACTGGCGGCGCATGGTTGCCCCAACTGCTGCGTACAAAGGTCGCGAGTTCGGCAATTTGCTGGTCGTTCAACCGCCAGCCAAAGTCCGGCATGGTCAACCCGGTAGGGGTACCAACGGTTATGGGGGTACGGGAACCATTGATAACAATGCTGATCAGTGAGGAAGGATCATCGCTTAACAGCGCCGGATTGTGTGCCAACTGCGGGAAGGTATCACGGTAGCCCTGCCCGTCGCTGCGATGGCAGGCGGCGCAATTATCCAGATAGGCTTGAGCGCCCGGGCGACTGACATCCCCTTTTGCCAGCAGAGCAGCCGTGCTGCCGTCTTGCGGCAATGGCTTCTCCTGATTATCTGCCTGTAATGATTGCAGATAGCCGGCGATAGCGCGTAGGTCCTCATCACTCAAGTATTGCGTGCTGTCCTGAACCACGTCAACCATCGAGCCAAAAGCGGCAAATCGGTTGTTGTGGCCGGTTTTCAGAAAGCGGGTGATATCTTCCGCGTTCCAACCGCCCAAACCGCTTACCGCGTCCGCCCGCAGGTTGGCGGCATGCCAGCCTTCCAGCGTACCGCCGCTCAGATAGGCGCTGTCGCTTTGGTTGAGCGCTTTCTCCTGGAAGCCAATACCGCGTGGCGTATGACAACTTCCGCAGTGGCCCAGCCCCTGCACCAGATAGGCTCCACGATTCCATTCGGCGCTTTGGGTGGCATCCGGCTGATAAGTTCCGTCCTCTCGGAACACCAGATCCCACATTGCCAGAGGCCAACGCATATTCAGTGGCCAGGGAATATCGCTGTCTTTATTCTGTTGCGCCACGGGGTGAACCTGATGGGTGAAATACAGGTACAGATCGCGCACATCCTCATCGCTGATTTTGGCAAAAGAGGGATAGGGCATCGCCGGGTAGAGTCGGGTGCCGTCGCGGGCGACACCTTTGCGCAATGCGTCGCTGAACTCCTGCAGGCTGTATTCGCCGATACCAGTCTGTTTGTCCGGGGTGATGTTAGTGGAGTAGATGGCCCCCACCGGCGTGGTCATTTTCAGGCCGCCGGCAAAGAGTGCACCGCCAGGGGCAGTATGGCAGGCGGCGCAGTCACCGGCACGCGCCAGATATTCGCCGTGCAGGAGCCGGGCGGCCAATTGCGGGTCATCAACCGCCTGTACCGTCGCGGTGCCCAGCATCAACAGCGCCAGCAGCGAGGGAGTAAATCCTTTCATATGAAGCTCCTTATGCTTTCAGACCTGAACCAGCGGACCGGGGTTTTTTAAATACTGCGTGCGGATCGCCTCGGCCGAATAATAGGCCAGCGCCCCGACGATGCCGGTGGGGTTGTAGGCCAGATTCTGCGGAAAGGCGCAGGCGCCGGTGACGAATACATTAGGTACATCCCAACACTGCAGGTATTTATTCACCACGCTGGTGGCAGGGTTGTCACCGGTAATGGCTCCGCCGGTGGTGTGAGTCGACTGGTAGGGGCGCACATCGTAATGATCGCCGGTTTTTTTCACCGAAACCGCTATCTGTTTGGGCTTCATGGCATTGGCGATATTCACCATTTTGCTGGTGATGTGCTGTGTCATTTTGATTTCATTGTCTTTCCAGTCAAACGTCATGCGTAACAGCGGCAGGCCGTAGCCGTCCTTATAGGTTGGGTCGAGATCCAGATAGCAGTCGCGGTAGGGCATCACCGAGCCTTCGGAGCCGATGCTCATTGAGTGTGGGTAGTTATCCTTGATGCCCTGTTTCCAGCCGCCGCCCCAGGCAGGCGTACCCGGTGGCAGCATCATTTGCTGGATAGGTCGGCCACCGGTGCGGGTGGCAGAGATGTAGGCACCGCCGATAAAACCCAAATCGGCATGATCGAAGTTCTCGCCGTTCAGATCGTCGATCACTGTGCCGGCCGCGCCTGCGCCGATAAACGGATTGAAGTGGGTATTCTGGTCGTAAAACAGCGATACACCGCTGTTCATCTGATAGGCGTAGTTCTTGCCGACCACGCCTTCACCGGTCACCGGATCGTAAGGTTTGCCAATGCCGGACAACAGCAGCAGGCGAACGTTATGCAGTTGGAAAGCACTGAGGATCACCAGATCGGCCGGTTGTTCCACCTCTTGCCCCTGGGCGTTGATGTAGGTGACGCCGGTGGCTTTCTTGCCGGTGCTGTCCAGATTCACTTTGATTACCTGCGACTGGGTGCGCAGCTCAAAGTTTTTGCGCTGGGTCAGTACCGGCAAAATGGTGGTTTGCGGCGAAGCCTTGGAGTACATAAAGCAGCCGAAGCGCTCGCAGTAGCCGCAAAAATTACAGGGACCTAGCTGCACGCCGTAGGGATTGGTATAGGGCTCGGAGCAGTTGGCGGCGGGGATGGCGAACGGGTGATAGCCCAGTGATTCCGCGGCCTTGCCGAACAGCGAGCCGGAATAGAGCTGTTTCAGCGCCGGCGTCGGGTATTCGCTGGCTCGTGGCCCTTCAAACGGATTGCCTCCCTTGATGATATTTCCCTGCAGATTACCGGCTCGACCGGAAGTGCCGCACACTTTTTCGAACTTGTCGAAGTAAGGCTCCAGTTCCTGATAACTCAGCGGATAATCCTGTAGCGTCATGCCCTCCGGGATCCATTTGGCCCCGTACTTTTCATTGAGGGTGGTGTGCAGCTTTAAGTCGGATGGCAAGGCACGCCAGTGCATGCCGTTCCAGTGCACGCCTGCACCGCCGACGCCGTTACCGGGCAGAAAAGACCCGAGCTGGCGGTAGGGCACGGCAAAATCTGCCGGGGTGTGGCGCACCGTGACCGTCTCATGCGCCATTTCCTGTGCCAGTTTCAGGCGAATGCCGTAGGTCAGTTCGTCGGCAATGCGCGGGTAGGCAAAGTCCGGGTAGGTTTCACGCTGCTCACCGCGTTCCAGCGCCAGCACGCTCAGGCCGCTTTCGGTCAATTCCATCCCCATTATGGCGCCGGTCCAGCCAAACCCGACGATAACCACGTCTACCGGTGGTTTTTTAATTGTGCTCATTTAGGCATTCCTTTTGCTTGAAATACTGACCGGGCCGAGGGGATAAGGCTGATTGGGGCGATTGACCCAATCGGTGTAATCCGCGCGCGCGCCGGGGAAACCAATCAGTTTCCAGGACGCTAACGTCTGGTTACCGCCATGCACCGGATCGGCCAGATAGCCTTCTTTGGTATTGGTCAGCAACTGGTCGAAAAACGCCTTGCCGGGCAGGGCTTCCGAGTCCAATTGGCCATGTTCCAGCGCCGTCAGCAGCTGTTCCTGCTCGGCGTGGCCCAGTTCGGCAAACACCTTTTGAAACTGCCGACGGCAGTGTGCATTCACTTCACGGATACCGATACGGTAAGTCTCGCGCGGCGTCAGCTTGGACTGATAGCCCAGTTCCGGCGGAGAGGGAACGAAGGGCGGATGCATGTACCACAGTCCGCCGTGGCCGTAAGGCGTTTCCATTTGTCGGTCGATAAATACCGGTACGCCCTGATCCACCGCGCCGGGGCCGTTAGCGTCCGTCGGGATCAGCCGATCGCAGGCGGCCAGCAGAAAACGCCATTCGTCACCGTTGAAATAGACCGGGACATAGTGGCTCGATACGCCGGGAGCGGGTGCCGCCTTGGCTTCCAGTGCCATAATGCTGCTGCCTGCGGCGGCGAGCGGGATTAACGCCAGTGTCTTTTTTAGAAAGTTACGCCTGGGCGGCGTAGCGTCGTGCTGTTGTGACATAATTCCACCTTGAACATGCTTCACAATTAATGCCTGCGCAGGCAATAGCGGCCTACGCCGCGGCTCTCCAGCAGCGGTAAACAGGCGGGGATGGGTAAATGAATAGTAAACAACCATATAAATAGCAAGCTACTTGTATGGTTGTTTTAGTGTAGGACTGGCGAACTGAATGAAACAATCGATGATCTGTTTCAAAACATTTTGTTCACAACTAAGTTGATTCAGATCAACTTATCAACATACATACCGCGGGTTTGTCTTCGGCAGGCCTTCGACCCGGAGCAGCATGAAGCACAGCAGTAGTGACAGCCGGCCGGATATCATCCAGGCCACCTTTGGTCGGCATCTACGTCAAGGCATGACGCGCAAAGCCGCGCTGCATCTGACCATCAAGCAACTGGTGACGGCGGGGGAGCTGGACTATCTGGCAAAACTGCCGCCCAGCCGCGTACTGGCTGCGCGGCTGGTGGTTTCGCGCGATACGGTTGAACTGACTTATGCCCAACTGGAGGCCGAAGGCTATATTGCCCGCGCGGTGGGGCGCGGCAGTTTTGTCAGCTACCAGCAAAATACCCTGATTGGCCGCGAGCTGCTGACTGACAACTCTACCGAAAGCGCTCAACTGGCGGAGTCGGAACTGAGCGTGCATGGCCGCTCCTTGCTGCTGGCAGCCCACACTCCGCACACCAGTCGAAGCGACTCGCTGACCCCTTCCGTGCCCGATTTGCGGCTGTTTCCCATCGATAGCTGGTTGCAGCTGGAAAGGCAGGCGGTGCGACAAGGTGCCGAGCGCCTGATGGGGTATGCCGATCCTCAGGGGCTGGTGGAACTGCGGGAGGAGATCATTGACTATTTGCGGCGCGAAAGGGGCGTTAAGGCCAGCGCGGAGCAGGTGATCGTGGTAACCAGTTCACAGCAGGCGCTATCGCTGTGTACGCAGGTGTTGTTTAATCCTGGCGACCGGGTGTTCGTGGAAGAGCCGGGCTACCAGGGGGCCAAAAAATTGGTTCAGTCGGCAGGGATACTCGCCCAACCGATTGGGGTAGATCAATCAGGTTTGGATATTGATGCATTGATACGGGCAGACGGGGGCGGGCGGGGCGTTTACATCACGCCCTCACATCATTATCCGTTGGGGCATTCGCTCAGCATCGACCGGAGGTTAAAGCTGTTGGCCTGGGCGCAACGTGAAAAAGCCTGGATTATTGAAGACGATTACGATTCCGAGTTCAATTACGACGGTCTGACCAGGGCATCGCTGCAGGGGCTGGATCAGTACCAGCGAACCTTGTATATCGGCACCTTTAGCAAGACGTTATTCCCGGGGTTGCGCATCGGTTTTATTATCGTTCCGCCGCAGCTGATTAAACCCATGGTCGCCGCCAAGCAATTCCAGGATGGTTATACTTCCGCATTGCCGCAAATGACGTTATTCAAATTTATCCATGAAGATTTCCATACCGAACATTTAAGGAACATGCGCAAAATCTATCAGGCGCGGCTGGAGATTTTGCATGCAGCGGTTCATCAGCATCTTGGCACCTGGACTCAGCCACGTTTGCCGCAGGGCGGGTTGCAACTGGTTTGTCCGTTGGCGGACGCGGCAACTGAACGGCGCCTGATTCAGGCCGCCGCCGCGCAGGGGATAAAGGTCTATGGCCTGATAGATTTTTATACCGGGCAACCCACGGAAGGGGCGCTGGTATTGGGTTTTGCCGCTTATTCCCCAGACGAGATTGTAAGATTCATCAAAAAGTTAGCTGCTATTTTCAGCGAGTTGCCGGCTGAGATCTGACTGCGGTTGCACATCAAAATTGGTCTGTTCACTGTTATTAATTGGTCTGTATTCAGTTCGCAATGGCGCAGGTATCCTACTGGTATTACGTTATTTTTTCTCAGAAAAGCCCCGATGACGCTTTGATCGCCATCACCCTCAGGGTGGCTTAAAGGCTGCGGGATCACTTACTTAATACCAGAGAGGCACCATGCTCCCAATAATTCATGAAGCAGCAGTACGTAAAATACAAAACGCCGATAAGCCGCAGTGGTTGGAACTGTGGCAGGGGTACCTCCATTTTTACCGTGCGGACGTCTCGGCGCAGGTTACCGATCATACCTTCGAGCGTTTATGCGAAGATCAACAGGTCTACGGCCTGGTGGCGGAAGATAGAAACGGCAACCTGCTGGGGTTCATGCATCTCATTTTCCATCCTTCAACCTGGAGCTCGGCTGGCTATTGTTATATTGAAGATCTTTACGTTTCACCGGCGGGCCGCGGCAAGAAAGTGTCCGAAAAACTCTTCGAACAGGCCTATCAGTTGGCGGATGAGAAGGGCAGCGACAGAGTTTATTGGATGACGCAGGAATATAACGCCCCGGCGCGGTCGCTGTACGACAAGATAGGCAAGAGAAGTTCGTTTATCGTCTATACCCGTTAACGACAGGCTGCGAGGAAGTGTATGGTGATCAATCAGTTTGGGCAGCCGGTGGGCGAGCCATTATCCGATTGGCGGGCGGCGAAGCGCCCTGGTGGCGAGACGCTTAACGGCCGTTTTTGCTGTCTGAAGCAACTCGATCCGCAGCGGGATTATGCGGCGTTGTTCAGCGCTTTCCAGCAGGCGGTTGATGGCCGGGACTGGACTTATTTATCGATAGAACGACCAGAAAGCTCTGCGGCGATGTTGCAACACCTGACCACCTTGCAGGCGAACGCTACGCTGGTGAATCTGACGGTGTTCGACGGTGCCAGCCAGGCACCGGTCGGGACGGTAGCTTATATGCGCATCGACGAAGGTAATGGCGTGGCTGAGATTGGACATGTCAGCTGGTCACCGGCGATGAAACAGCGCTCCAGTGCCACCGAGGCGATTTATCTGATGCTGCGGCACCTGTTTGAGGATTTGGGCTATCGCCGTTGCGAATGGAAGTGCGACAGTCACAACGCGCCCTCCAAACAGGCGGCGGCGAGATTTGGTTTTCTGCATGAGGGCACTTTCCGCTTTGCGGTGGTCACCAAGGGCCGCACTCGGGATACCGACTGGTTTGCCATAACCGCTGACCGTTGGCCGGCAATCAAGGCGGGATTCGAGCAGTGGTTGAGTCCCGATAATTTCAATGCGCAAGGGCAGCAGATAAAACGCCTGCAGGATTTTATGCCACAGAAATAAAAGAGGCGGCCAAAAGGCCGCCTCTTTGCTATCGGAACAAAACGCTTACTTCAGCTCATCGACCATGGTCGCCGCGCGGCCAATGTAGTTCGCCGGGGTCATGGCTTTCAGGCGGGTTTTTTCTTCTTCCGGCAGCGCCAGACCATCGATAAATTCCTGCATACCGGCGGCATCCACGCGTTTGCCGCGGGTCAGCTCTTTCAGCTTTTCATACGGCTTTTCGATGCCGTAACGACGCATCACGGTCTGGATCGGCTCGGCCAAGACTTCCCAGTTGTGATCCAGCTCGTCCAGCAGATGTGCCTGATTGACTTCGAGCTTGCTGATGCCTTTCATGGTCGCCTGATAGGCGATCAACGCATAGCCCAGACCCACGCCCAGGTTACGCAGCACGGTGGAGTCGGTCAGGTCGCGCTGCCAGCGAGATACCGGCAGTTTGCTGGCCAGGTGGCCCAGCACCGCGTTAGACAGGCCCAGGTTGCCTTCGGAGTTCTCGAAGTCGATCGGGTTGACCTTGTGTGGCATGGTTGAAGAGCCGATTTCACCGGCGATGGTCTTCTGCTTAAAGTGATTCAGGGCGATATAACCCCAGATATCACGGTCGAAGTCGATCAGAATGGTGTTGAAACGCGCCACGCAGTCAAACAGCTCGGCAATGTAGTCGTGCGGTTCGATTTGGGTGGTGTACGGGTTCCAGGTAATGCCCAGTGAAGTCACGAAGTCTTCGCTGAACGCATGCCAGTCCACTTCCGGATAAGCCACGATGTGGGCGTTATAGTTGCCGACTGCACCGTTGATTTTACCCATGATCTCCACGCGCTCCAACTGACGGAACTGACGTTCCATACGGTAGGCCACGTTGGCGAATTCTTTACCGACGGTTGACGGGGTTGCCGGCTGACCGTGGGTACGGGACAGCAGCGGAATATCGCGGTATTCCAGCGCCAGGCCCTTGATTGAATCGATGATTTTGCGCCAGTACGGCAGCACCACGTCCTGACGCGCAGTTTGCAGCATCAGCGCATGTGACAGGTTGTTGATGTCTTCTGAGGTACAGGCAAAGTGGATAAACTCGGACACCGCCTGCAGCGCAGGGATCGCGTCCACTTTTTCTTTCAGGAAATACTCAACCGCTTTGACGTCGTGGTTGGTGGTGCGTTCGATGGTCTTGATGCGCTGCGCGTCTTCTTCACTGAATTCCGCGACGATCTTGTCGAGGAAAGCGTTTGCGTCGGCGTCAAAAGCCGGAACTTCTTTGATTTCTGCACAGGTGGCCAGTTTTTGCAGCCAACGTACTTCAACCTGCACGCGGAATTTCAGCAGACCGTATTCGCTGAAAATGGCGCGCAGTGCGCTGACTTTATCACCGTAGCGTCCATCAACGGGTGAGACGGCGGTCAGTGAGGATAATTCCATCGGTAGCAACTCCTGGGATCGATTAACAATGAGCAACGATATTTTGCGCCTGTTTAAACAGACGATTACGGGAAAACATTAACTGCAGGCGGCTGCCGCCAACCTGTTGCCACAGTACGGCGGCACGGATGCCGGCCAGTAGCGTGGCACGAACCTTGGCCTGCACCTGCGGATTCTGCAGAATAGCCGGCGAGCCGGTCACCTGGATGCGCGGCCCGAGCGGGCTGACCACGTCGACATAAATGCCGGCCAGCGCGCTGATAATGGTGTCTGATTCCAGATCAAAATGCGCCAGTTGGCGCTCAAGCTGGCCGAGACGTTCGCCAAGCTGGTTCATCGCCTGCTTATTGGCGTTGAGCTTGCGCTCCAGCACCATCAGGCTGATGGTGTAGCGGGTCAGTTCGGCACCCAATCCTTTATTGTTGGCGTTGAGCACGCTCATCAGCGTCTCGAGGCCGACTTTCAAATTGCGCTCTTCTCCGCCGAACACCGCCAGCGTGGAAGAGGGGTCCATCTGCAGCAGGCTGTTCAGCGAAGTATGGAAAGCTTCACGATCGCATTGGCCTTCGTGCGCCAACTGCTGAACCATAAGCGCCGCCTGGCTGATTCCAGCCATGGCCAGCGTAATGTCATAATAATTCTTCGCCACTATTACTCCTGTAAACGCTGTTCGATAATGCCGCCACCGAGGCAGATTTCATCCTGATAGAACACGGCTGACTGGCCTGGGGTCACGGCAGCGACCGGCTCGTCGAAACGCACTTCAATACGCTCTTGGTCAAGCGGGGTAACGGTGCACGGAATGTCCTGCTGGCGATAACGGGTTTTTACCGTACAGCGGAAGGGGCCGCTCAGCGGCAGGCGATCGACCCAATGCAGCTGCTGCGCTACCAGACCGACGGACATCAGGCGCGGATGCTCATGCCCCTGGGCAACCACCAGCACGTTGTTGGCGACGTCTTTGTCCACCACGTACCACGGATCTTCACTGCTGTCCTTCATACCACCAATGCCGAGCCCTTTACGCTGGCCCAGGGTGTGGTACATCAGGCCCTGATGTTCACCGACGGTCTGGCCGTCAACGCTGACAATCGGGCCCGGCTGTGCAGGCAGGTAGCGGCCAAGGAAGTCGCGGAACTTGCGTTCGCCGATAAAGCAGATGCCAGTGGAGTCTTTTTTCTTGGCGGTGACCAGATCCAGCTGTTCGGCGATGCGGCGCACCTCCGGTTTTTCCAGCTCACCGACCGGGAACAGGCTTTGCGCAACCTGCTCGTGACTCAGGGTGTAGAGGAAATAGCTTTGGTCTTTATTGCCGTCGACGCCGCGCAGCAGGCGGCTTTTGCCGTCAACGTCCTGGCGGCGCACGTAGTGGCCGGTGGCGATAAAATCGGCCCCCAGATCTTCGGCGGCGAATTCCAGGAAGGCTTTGAATTTGATTTCTTTATTGCACAGGATGTCCGGGTTCGGCGTGCGGCCGGCCTTGTACTCTTCCAGGAACAGTTCAAAGACGTTGTCCCAGTACTCTGCCGCGAAGTTCACCGTATGCAGTTCGATGCCGAGTTTGTCGCATACCGCCTGTGCATCGGCCAAATCGGTCGCTGCGGAGCAGTACTCTTCATCATCGTCTTCTTCCCAGTTCTTCATAAACAGCCCAGCGACCTGATAGCCCTGTTGCTGTAACAGATAGGCAGTAACGGAAGAGTCGACGCCGCCGGACATACCGACGATTACTTTTTTCTGGCTGTTGTCTGACATGGGGATCTCACGAACTTGAACACGAACCGTGCTGATAAAAAACAAGCGCAGGATTTTACCACGTTGCCTGCGCCGGCGCACGGCACTTATTCATCTCAGAACGGCCAGTTATAGCTGCTGACCAGCGATAGCGGGTAACGTTCCGGCTGTTGGTAACAACGAAGGCTTTCCGCGACCAGTGCGGATCGCAGGTTAGGGGCCTGCAAAATCTCGTCGGCGCTCAGCCACAGACAGCGGTCGATATCGCTGTCGTGCGGTTCGGTCGGCAACTGCTGTTCGAGCTCGATGACAAAGCAGAAGCGCAGAAACGGCGTATTGTCCGGTGCGATCCACTGGTGCAGCTTGAGGAATGACTGTGGCGTGGCGCGGATGCCGGTTTCTTCCCACAGCTCGCGCTCGGCGGCCTGCACCAGCGTTTCGTCGGCTTCAAGGTGCCCGGCCGGCTGATTCCAAAGCGCCTTGTTATTAATCGTCTCTTCGACGATCAAAAACTTGCCGGCGGCGTGAACCACGCAGGCAACGGTGACGTGCGGTTTAAACATAAAGGTCCCTTACAGCGGCTTATTGATATGCTGATAGATGTCATCCAGTTCGTTAATACGGGCCTGATAGCTGCCTGAGAGACAACTGACGTCGCTGCCGCACAATTTCCGCTGCGCCAGCCAGCGCTGTTGCTGGTCTTGCATCTCACCGCGCACTCCCATGGCGAACAGGCCATGTAAAAACTGGTACTTGGTCGCCATTTCCACGTCTTTGTCACTCAGCGTACGGCTGGCGCAGATGGCCTTTTCGTCGGCGCTGACGGCTTTGGCGCAGTCAAAACTGGCGGCCTGAACGGCAGGAACCGAAAGCAGGGCGGTGAACAGTAGCGCGGTTAATGTTTTCATCGTTGCTGCTCCTCGGGCTGGTTACAGTGAGTCCAGGGTTTTCCATTCACCGGGCTGCAATTCGCCCAATGAAAGATTACCCATACTGTAGCGAATCAGCCGCAGGGTAGGAAAGCCGATGTGTGCAGTCATGCGACGCACCTGGCGATTTCGGCCTTCATAAAGGGTGATTTTCAGCCAGGCGGTGGGGATTGATTTGCGTTCGCGAATGGGCGGATTGCGCGGCCACAGCCATTGCGGTTCTGCGACCAGCTCAACGCCTGCCGGCAACGTTGGGCCGTCTTTGAGCGTGACGCCATTGCGCAAGGGGGCCAGATCGCTTTCCTGCGGGGCGCCTTCGACCTGCACGTAATAGACTTTTCCGGTACGTTTGCCCGGCTGGGTGAGTTGCGCCTGCAGCTTGCCGTCATTGGTTAGCACCAATAAACCTTCGCTGTCGCGATCCAAACGCCCAGCGGCGTAAACATCGGGAAATGGAATGAATTCTTTCAGGGTGGTGCGGCCGGCTTCATCGGTAAATTGCGGCAGCACATCGAACGGCTTATTGAATAACACCACGCGACGCGGCCCCTGTGCGACTGCGGGTTTGGCGGGAGCAGGCTTGCTGAATCGTTTAACTTTGTGATTTTTAACAGAGAATTTTTTCATAACAGTTGAGATTACGGATGATAGGCGCATTATAACCGAATCCGTTTCGGATTGGCGCGGACTGAAAATTCCAGTAGTATCTACACGCATCTTACAAAGCATTAACAAAAATTGCGCTTGAAGGAGAGGTTGATGGAAAGCAAAGTAGTTGTTCCGGCAGAAGGTAAAAAGATTACGGTCGATGCCCAGGGTAAACTGGTTGTTCCGAATAACCCGATCATTCCGTTTATCGAAGGCGACGGCATTGGCGTTGACGTTACCCCTGCTATGATTCACGTGGTTGATGCAGCAGTGAAAAAGGCCTACCACGGCGAACGTAAAATCTCCTGGATGGAAATCTATACCGGCGAAAAATCCACTCACGTTTACGGGAAAGACGTGTGGCTGCCGGAAGAAACCCTGGATCTGATCCGTGACTACCGCGTTGCCATCAAAGGCCCGCTGACTACCCCAGTCGGTGGCGGTATTCGCTCCCTGAACGTGGCCCTGCGCCAGCAACTGGACCTGTACGTGTGTCTGCGTCCGGTGCGTTACTACCAGGGCACTCCAAGCCCGGTTAAACAGCCAGAGCTGACCGACATGGTGATCTTCCGCGAAAACGCCGAAGACATCTACGCAGGTATCGAGTGGAAAGCCGGTTCTGCAGAAGCAGACAAAGTGATCAAGTTCCTGCGCGACGAAATGGGCGTGAAAAAAATCCGCTTCCCAGAGCAATGTGGTATCGGCGTGAAGCCATGTTCTGAAGAAGGGACTAAACGTCTGGTACGTGCGGCGATCGAATACGCGATCACCAACGACCGCGACTCTGTGACCCTGGTTCACAAAGGCAACATCATGAAGTTCACCGAAGGTGCCTTCAAGGATTGGGGCTACGAACTGGCGCGCGAAGAGTTCGGTGGCGAACTGATCGACGGCGGCCCATGGCTGAAAATCAAGAACCCGAACACCGGTAAAGAGATCGTGGTTAAAGACGTGATCGCCGACGCCTTCCTGCAGCAAATCCTGCTGCGTCCGGCTGAATACGACGTGATCGCCTGTATGAACCTGAACGGTGACTACATCTCCGACGCCCTGGCCGCACAGGTTGGTGGTATCGGTATCGCACCTGGTGCCAACATCGGTTCCGATTGCGCGCTGTTCGAAGCCACCCACGGTACTGCACCTAAGTATGCCGGCCAGGACAAAGTGAACCCAGGTTCCATCATCCTGTCTGCAGAAATGATGCTGCGTCACATGGGCTGGTTCGAAGCGGCTGACCTGATTGTTAAGGGCATGGAAGGCGCAATCGCTGCCAAAACCGTGACCTATGACTTCGAACGCCTGATGGAAGGCGCTAAACTGCTGAAATGTTCAGAGTTTGGCGACGCTATCGTTAAACACATGTAATGATGTTTAAGCGTTAAATGATAACGGGAACCTGATGGTTCCCGTTTTTTATTATTCAAACCGCAACGGCTATCAAAACGTTATCAAAATAAGTTATCAAAACTCGGCCATTTTGGCATTTTTGAGTGTATCAATCTAAAGAGTGAGTTCAGTCCAAACCATAAGAATGGGGTAGTCCCGCTCGAAAATTACTCGCTTGCTTTAAACAAAACCAGCAACTGCACAAGTTAAGTTTGACGGGCAGTTTTGATCGAAGAGTCGTCATCGCGCCGCGACACTACAACTACTAACATTAGTGTGTGTTAATCTAAGTGGAGCAGAACAATTGCACACCATGTTTATGGTATTTCGCTGCGCAAGATCGCAAGAAAGCGAAAGTGCTCAGATGGAACCATACGGAAAGAAATGCAGGCTGCAGAAGGTTTTATCAGTGGATGTTTTGCGATACTCAATATTCATTTTGGGTAAATAACATTTTTGTTTCAATTGTTTTCATAGAAGTACTATACTACTAAAAAACTCTTAGTGAAGAAACACAGCTCTCAAAAACAAAGGTTTTTCATGAAAATTAAACCACAAAAACATTTAATAAATATATTGGTTTCCACAAAAAATCACCATCCGAACTTCACTCTTTTCTTAGGTGCTGGTGCAAGTATTACCAGTGGGGTTAAAAGTGCTAGTGGAATGATAAGAGAATGGAGAGACTCATATATAGATATGCATAGTGAGTCAGAGTTGAAATCCCAAAATTGGTATGAAAAAGATAATGAGTACTCTGAACTCTTCGAAAATTTATATGATCAACCAACACAAAGACGAGAATATATTGAAAGCTGCATAACTGAAGCCAATCCCTCTTGGGGGTATGTGTATTTGGTTAATTTGTTAAAGGAACGTCATTTTAATACAATTTTTACTACAAATTTTGATGATCTTGTGAATGAAGCTTGCTATACATTTTCTGATAATCTAAGGCCTGTTGTTTGCGCTCATGACTCTAGTATTAATAGTGTGAGGTTAACTTCTTCACGACCAAAAATAATAAAGTTACATGGCGATTTTTTATTTGACAATATAAAGAACACAATTAGAGAACTAGAGTCCCTCGAGGATAATATGCGCTCTAAATTTAGGCAGTTTGCGAACGAATTCGGTATGATTGTGATGGGGTATTCTGGGCACGATCGATCTATTATGGACACCCTAAATACTCTGCTTCACTCAGGTAATTGCTTTCCACATGGTATATATTGGTGTACTAGGGATAAGTTCGAAGACCTACCTGAGGCGCTTAAGAATCTTGCCAGATTCCCTCGATTTCATTTAGTTAAAATTACTGGATTTGATGAGTTTATGGCTGAGTTGCATGACGCTTTTGGATGCACACTTCAAGATGAAGTTATAAATCCATATTCAGCTCTTTCAAAAAAACTGGACCGGTACTTTTCCTCGCTGGAGGAAACTGATGGAGATGATTTGTCAAATCATCACATAATTAATAATGACATGATTAACTTAGCTGATCACGTTAGACGAGTTAATTATGTTAGTCAGTTCGTTCACAAGATAAAAACAACATTTAAAGATAATAAGGAGTTGGACTATAAAGCAATTACTGAATCTTTGGAATTGATGCTTAAAGAAACTAAATTTACTGGCGGCAAAGGGGATTTGCACTTTTATAACACACCTAACTTCTTAATAGCTAACTCTGCATTCAGGAGTGGAGATTATGATGAGTGTATAGAGTATAGCAAGAAACATCTACAGAATGGCCGTTCTGTAGATGCTTTGATATTAATATGCAGAGCTTTGATTAAGAAGGGTAAGTATGAGGAAGTGCCTGATTTTTTGAGTAAGTTAATGGCTCATAAAAACCTGACAGAAGTGGAGGTTAACAGGTTAATCGGATTGATGGTGGATTTAATTAATGAGAATGAATTTGGTGATGCATTGTCTATCCATGATTATATACTTTCCTTGAAAAACCATGAGTCTTTCAAGAATATTCTAATAATAAATAAATCTCTGGTAACAAGATTAAAGAATGAAAAAATCACAGAAAGTGATGCAATAAAATTGAATGATATAATTTTTAAAGAAGATAAAGCATGGTTGGCGTTTGGGGCGGCTATCTTACTTGGAGAGGAAGATGTTGCGGTAGAGATCGCCAACAACTTACCAAGTATAGAGATACAAAGCATTTTGACGCAAGATATGCCTATTTTTACATTGATTTCCGAATCTCTTTATGGAAAAGTTAGACAAATAGCGGTTCAAAAAGGGTTCGACATACCTGAGATTGATGAGATTGATGAGATTGATGAGACTGATGCATCGGTAGATACCGCTGAGGCGGGTGTATCGGAGCCGGAACAACAAGTTGAGGCATCTTCACTCACTGCAACAATGGTAGAACAGTCAATAGGGGATGTGCCTCCTGATCTTAGAAGCACCACTGCAACTAATGATAGTGATGCCAGAGCCGGAGAAGATAGTGAAGCTGGCACAGATATGGCGAGAACCTCAGTTGAGCAGAAGAGAAAGCCGGCTTAAGAGCGAATGGCATCGTTTTTCATTACCAAGCTAATATATTTGTTTTGATGTAGTTAACATAGAGAGGTTCATATGAAGGAAAAAATGACAAGTCAGCCTAGTAAGATTCCTGAAGAAAGTAAAGAAAAGCTGAGAGAACTTCTTAAGAAAAATGATTTTAAATCAAACAATTAGAGATCATGGGGCCGTTAGGCCCCTTTTTCATATTTTTGCAAAGAACTAGTATCGCGTACGCAAAAACATCTATAACATGATAAAAGTGTTCACTTAGTCATGCTGCTAACCCAATCAGAAACCTCGCTTTGGCGGGGTTTCGTCGTTTTCGCCTCCTTGCCAAAACAGTCAACCACAATGCAAACACATCCTGTCTCTGAGTGACTTCGGAGGGACGGGAGCCATAAGTGGCACGGATACGGTGGTTTTTGGCAATGAGATCATGGATGAAAACTCCAAGATTTCTATATTTGTCGGAATTTTATCTAAACATTCAATATACGAAGTGGCATAAAAGCGTGACAGGATGCGTGAGGAGGCTATTTTAAAGTTGTTGTGCGCGCAACGAAAAGACCAATTTATGAATTCACGCATAAGGACACATGCTATGAAAAATTTGTCGATTTTAGTTGTTCTATCTTCATGCCTCTTACTTCCTCTAACCGCGTCGGCGGCGTCCGGCAAGTGCTACAGCGCTAAGAACTGTTCTGGAAAAGTTTTAAGCAAAAGAGACGCGCATAACTGCAAGGTCAAGGACAAGGGTAAGTCTTGGCGCAGTGATATCACTGGTCAGTTTACCAATCTGTAATCCAGCGAGTAATGGCATACAGCGGCATTGACCACTAAAAACTGATTACATATCGCGTAATAACAGGGCTGCACCTCGGTGTAGCCTTTTTGCATTTCAGCCCCAGCCAATATCCGACACACACTTGGCACACCCTGTATAGCCGACTCGTTTACGGCTGGTGGCTGTGTAAGCATCCCTGTAATCCGAACCATTCACTTTTAGAGATCTTCCGACATACTG